>WNFV01007269.1_pt1 | contig 12868 bp, 14 predicted proteins | sample 5400101 | NCBI WGS metagenome assembly WNFV01 (sample SAMN13153361, study PRJNA577476) | soil metagenome | isolation source: 115 cm soil or saprolite under grassland replicate 1 | place: USA:California | collected 2016-06-15
TCAACGGACGCGGATTGACGGCTACAAACTGGCAACAATCCGAGGTCTGCTGCATCGGCTTGTTATATCGCGCCTTCCTCAATGATTTCCATAATGCAACTGGACTCAAGATGGATCCTGTCCTTATTCAATGGTATTGGTGTTCTGTCTTTTGCTATGGGCAGGAATACGAAGCGATATTCTTGTTCTTTTGCGAAGAGCTTGATAGGGTTTTGTCGAGACGCCTCTCGTTTTAGAAGGTACAACCAAGGCTCAATAACGTGGTGTGACTGGAAGAACTTGGAGAGAGCGGAGTAGATAACTTCCTTGTTCTCTTGGTACGACACTTCTCCATGAAATGCCAGGATATCCGATCCTGGTGCAACTTGCCGTCTTATTGCGTAAGCCATTGCGTTGCAGAGCTTACTGGTTTCCTTAATGACATACCAGGAATTGTAGCCGAGGCAAGTGGCATGTTCTAAGGTTGGCTGACCCAAACGGCTTGTGCAAAAAATATAAGCGTTGGGAATTGGATTGGTTGTCTTGACTGCTCTGCCTGCGAACCGGATTGTTCCTGATCCAGAAATTGAAAGCCCAGTCATCTTTCCGATGTCTTTCCCGGTAAAGACCGTGGGTGTCGGAGGGTGAAACGTCCGGTTCACCATGCCCTCGTCAATATCACGAATGAAGTTGTTGTCGGTCGATTTGTAATAGTACAAAGTGCCAAGCTGGATTGTTGTCTCGGAGAGAAATGGATTGTGCGATCTACTGCAGAACTTGACAATCATATGTGCACTTCTTTGGTCATAACTAGGGATTAACCCGCTGTTCGGCAGCTTACTTGCTCAATTTTACAGGCATAAAGATTGCATTACTCCCGCGGACGCGACTTGGGTACAGGTGTACGTGTCTACCTATTCCTATGTCTACTTCCTCAATCCACCTTCCCCGTGATCGTCGCCATCTTCAACTCACCAATGGCCTTCGTGATTTGTATCTCGCGTGGACAAGCTATCGTGCAATTGTAGATGGTGTGACAGCGTGCAACACCATCCGTTTCACTGATGACATTCAGGCGCTCCGCGGCAGCTTCATCGCGGCTATCAAAGATAAAGCGATGTGCAGTGACGAGCGCGGCTGGACCGAGATAGGCTTCACTTCCCCAATAGGATGGACAAGATGTGGTGCAGGCCGCGCACAGGATGCACTTTGTAGTATCGTCAAAGCGGGCACGCTGCTCAGGACTTTGCAACCGTTCCTTTCCGTCCGCGGGAAGCGGGGAGTCGTTAATAAAATATGGAAGCACCTTCTTGTAATTGTCAAAGAACGGCTCCATATCCACAATCAAGTCTTTCATCACTTTCAATCCAAGCAACGGCTCGACGGTGATCTTATCACCTACATCGCGTACCAAAACTTTGCACGCTAAACGATTGCTGCCATTGATACGCATTGCATCTGAGCCACATACTCCGTGCGCGCACGAGCGGCGGAACGAGAGCGTGCCATCATTGTAGCCCTTCACATGTTCAAGTAAATCGAGTACACGGTCTGTCTCCTGCGCCTCGATAGTATATGTTTCATAATGGAATTTCTTATCTACTTCAGGGTTATAGCGGAAAATTTTCAGTGTAACTTTCATCTTCGCCTCTACTAATAAACGCGTTCTTTAGGCTGGTATTTCGTAATCACGACCGGTTTATAACTGATATCCACTTTGCCATTTACCTTACATGCCAGAGTGTGTTTCAACCAGTTCTTATCATCGCGGTTGGGGAAATCTTCGCGCGAGTGTCCGCCGCGTGATTCGGTACGGTTCAACGCGCAGACCGTTACAAGCTCAGCCACATCGAGCATGTTGCCGAGCTCCCACGCGTTCAACAATTCCGTGTTGAAAATTTTTCCTGTATCGGTCACGCGGATATGCTTAAAACGGTCCTTCAATTCAAGGACCTTATCTAGCGCAGATTCCATAATAGTCCCTGTCCGATAAATTCCTACATCCTCGAACATGACCTTCTTCATTTCAGTAGCAATATCGAACGCGTTCGCTTTGCCAGATCCATTTCTCAACGCTTCAAACTGGGACTTTGAGTCTGCTTCCGGGTCAACGGGCAGTTTCTCAAAGTCAGCATTTTTCGCGTATTCCGCGGCTTTGAGCCCCGCGTGTTTGCCGAAGACGACCAGATCGAGCAGCGAATTCGTGCCAAGCCGATTCGCTCCATGGACAGAAACACATGCACATTCGCCTGCCGCATAAAGTCCAGGAAAGAGCGTGTTCCTGTCATCAACCACGACCTCGCCATATTTATTTGTTGGGATACCACCCATCGTGTAATGCGCGGTCGGTTGGGTCGGCATCATCTGCGTGATTGGATCCACGCCGAGGTACACGCGGCAGAAGTCAATAATATCGGGTACCTTCTTCAGGATTTGTTCGCCAGTGATGATATAGGGCGAGCCATCTGGATTCGTGCGCCCATCCTGCGCGGCATATTTGATCACGGATTCAGGACGCACGTCCAAATAGACGTAGTTCTGTCCGTTCACACCGCGTCCCTCGCGGATCTCGGTGTAGATCGCGCGGCTGACGACATCTCGTGAGGCGAGATCTTTTACAGTCGGCGCGTACTTTGGCATAAAGCGCTCGCCCTTCCCATTGATGAGCACACCGCCTTCACCGCGTACACCCTCGGTGATGAGGATGCCAAGCTTGTAAATGCCGGTTGGATGGAATTGGAAGAACTCCATATCTTCGAGCGGGATTCCACGCCGCAGCAAGATCGACGCGCCATCACCTGTGTATGCATACGCGTTCGACGTTACCTCGAAGATGCGGCCATGTCCGCCTGTTGCAAAGATAACAGCCTTCGCATGGAAGGTGTGCAGTTCACCTGTCGCAAGTTCCACCGCTACCACACCTGCTGTCTTGCCATTGATAATCAGAAAATCCAACACCTGGTATTCATCGAAGAAATTGACCTTGTTCTTCAGGCATTGCTGGTACAGCGTTTGCAGGATCATATGACCTGTGCGGTCCGCTGCGTGGCAGGCGCGTCTGACGGGTTTGCCTGTCTCGTTGTTGGTGTGCCCGCCAAAAGGTCGTTGTGAGATACGGCCTTCGGGAGTCCGGTCAAAGGGCAGACCCATGTGTTCGAGCTCTAACACGGCGTCAATTGCTTCGTTGCACATGAACTCAATCGCGTCCTGGTCGCCCAGATAATCCGAGCCTTTGACTGTGTCGTAAGTATGCCATTCAGGCTTGTCTTCCTCATAATTGCCAAGTGCAGCAGAGATGCCGCCTTGCGCCGCGCCCGTGTGCGAGCGCGTAGGATAAAGTTTGCTAATCAAAGCAGTCTTTGCACCGCGCGAGGCATATAAACCAGCCATAAGCCCTGCGCCACCTGCACCAACCACAATTACATCAAATTGATGAGAATTCATACTACTGTTCCTATGAAGTCCAAAGAATATACAGACCGATAAGGCCCATGGTTACCATGAACACAATACTGATGAGGCGGACGATCTGACGCCCACGCGGCGTATCAATGTAATCATCCGAAATCACAACCAGTCCATGCACACCATGAGCGACTGCGAGCAGAAGAAGCGCACTAGCTGTCAATCTCCAAAAAGGAGTGGCCCATGGTGCCAAATCTGGCACGTCCGTGCTTTGTACGTGGCTGCTATTGGGCATGAAACCCCAACGCAGGACATCGGCAAGATTCATCTGGGTGCGCGCACCCATAATCAATGCTCCGATGATCGCGATGAGGATCAAGCCATACATCCCCAATGCGGAAAGCCGCGTGAATAACCACATGAACATTTCAAAATTCAGACCACGCTTGGATAGCGGCAGAATTCGAGATTTGGTGGTTGCCATGCTAGCCTCCCAGCGCCGTGCGGACAATCACGAACACGGCGATTGCATAAATAGGGATGAACACCACCCACTCCACCCAAATCGCTTCGCGCTCATAAACAAGTAATTTTGGGGACAAGTCAACGATGGTGATGCGTAATCCATTGATGGCATGAAATAATATACAGAAGAAAATAAAAATTTGAAAGAACCAATTCTCGTAAATCGTGTTGATAAAAACCCCACTTCTGCCGCCAACGAACGACGCTAGGATATGAACCGTAATAAAAATTGCCATGCCCAGCCCGCCAATACGATGCAAGACAAAAGCCAGCATTGGACCTTGACCTCTGTACCGCAAGCCTGTAGTCAGGCTGACATTTCTTTTCAGGCCCATTGAAACCTCCGAGGCGAAATTATTGATTTGAACCATACTATTTTACCCTCTGATACTCCAACCTGCTAATCAATTCGGTTTTGTAAAGACAAGAGCCTTGCATCCAGAGACATGGCTCCCCTATTTACTAAAACTATTCACCTACTTTTACACAGTTCTCTTCGGCGGAGTGAACTCTTCGATCGATTTCACTACCTCTGCAAGCGGACTTATCTTCGCAACCGAAGATTTCTTCTTGCCAAAACCGATGCTGTCCAAAACCAACATACGTTTCAGTAATTGGATTCCGAAGGCAGGGTCAACACCCTTTGGGCAAGCCACCGAGCATGCACCCGCCATATGACATTGATAGGTACCATGGAACACATCAATCGCTTCGAGTCTTTCCTGCAAACCGCAGTCTCTGTTGTCAGCCGTGTAACGATACGCCTGAGCTAATGCCTGAGGTCCGAGGAAGAGCGGATCAGTTGCAACGGTCGGGCAGGCCGCCAGGCACAATCCACATTTGATGCAGTATGTGAACTGGCTGAACGCTTCACGTTCCTCTGCTGTCTGCAGGAATTCCCCCGTAGGTTCATCCACCTCTTGTGGCTTTGGATGAATGATGAATGGCTTGATCGCCGCATGTTTCTCAATCAGTGGCTCAAGGTTCGGGACAAGATCTTTGACATTTGGATAATTTGGAAGAGGGGCAACGGTGATTACATCAGTACCGAGGTGAAGCACTTGAGTCTGGCAGGCAAGGCGCGGCAAATCGTTGATGAACATCCCACACGAACCGCACACTCCCATACGACAGGAGGAACGCCATGCTAAAGTCGGCTCTTTCTCAGCTTTGATCTGGTGCAACGCCTCGAGTACAGTCATTCCCTCGACAACGTTCAAATCGTAGGAAGCCCAATGAGGTGCAGAATCAGCTTCAGGGTCAAAGCGGCGGACGCGGAAGGTAAGTTCACGCGAGGATGGTGTTGTGGGTGAAGTGGTCATACTTATCCTCCAGGCTTGAAATTAAAAGTCCACCAGGTAACGTAGGTGCCAAGCGCGAAAATCAAAAGTCCAAATGCAAGAATTCCAACATCCACAACTTTTATAAGCGTAGGCGTAAGGGGCAACTCACGTAGAATGCCGCGTAAGCCATAGAGCCCATGATATAAGCCTGCGATGAGCAATAAAATGTAAAGGATGAGCTGGGCAACGCTTTTTCCGCGTTCGATCATTGTTCCAAATTCGCGTGCCTTGTCCACGCTGATGCCATAAAAGACGGGCGCATAATGCATAATTGCGAAATGCATGCCAAGTAGTACGAAGATGATGGGAATTGCCAGCAGATGTAAAGACCATAATCTTGTTTCGCGCATAATCTATTCCTCCACCATTACGAGTCTCCGAGAAGCAATCTCCCACTTAATTCGGAGATTGTTTGCAAGGCTCGCAATGATGTTATTTAAAGAACATACTCGAGCCGCCAAGAATCATGATTAACCCAGCCAATATCATGATGATATATGTCAAAGGTCGGTGGCGTAATACAGACGTTGAATACGGATACACAGGCTCTGTCGGTTTACCAAGGAAAAACCCCAGTTCCACGAAGATTAAACGTATGCCATTCATTGCATGAAATACCGCCATCAAGAAGAGTAAATACTCAATGACTTTGAATGGGGGTGAAGCGAACAATGCCATTAAGCCCGCCCAGGCCTGCTCGCCGCGTATACGGTTCGCGGTTTCAACGATATGCAACACCATATAAGCAAGGAGTCCCAAGCCTGAAAGGCGATGTCCCAGATACAAATATCGTTCAATGGAATAACGACCCGCGTACGCCCAGCCTTTGAGTCCAAGCCGGTTTGGATATGGTTTTGGAGAATTTGAATTCATATCAACTCCTAATATTCTTGCCGCTGAAACACGGAGTCACAGAGTTTTTAAAATTTTGTCTCTATGTCGGAGCGTCTCTGCGGTAAACGAATTTAATACTTCCTCTCCACAGGTTTCCACATGGAAATATTCACAGGGATGTATTCCAGCCTCGGACTTTCTCCCGTAAAATGTGCAAGTGTGTGCTTCAACCAATGATCATCATCGCGCGTCTTGTAATCTCGCCGTGCATGTCCACCGCGCGACTCGGTGCGGGTTAGCGCGCCAAGAGTCGCCACCTCTGCGACATCGATCATGAAGCCCGTTTCAATCGCGCGCTCCAAATCGGTGTTGTAGCGCAGGCTCTTATCCTTCAACGAAATGGATTTATAGCGTTCCTTCAACTCACGGATTTTCTTCAAGCCTGCTTCCATCTGTTCCCCCGTACGGAAGACGCCCATCGTCGCATCCAGATTCTTCCTCAACTCTTTACGGATCTGGTAATGGTCTTCACTTCCTTTGGATTGGAACAACGCCTCCATCTTGGACCATTCCGCCTGCGCAGCATCAACCGGTGACTCTGCCATCGGAGCACTTGCGACATACTGTGCCGCCTCCGCACCCGCGACGCGTCCCCACACGAGACATTCTGCTGTTGAGTTCGCACCTAATCTATTTGCGCCATGCAATGACACACATGCGACTTCACCCGCCGCCCAGATGTTCTCCACAGGCGCTTGACCTTTAATATCGGTATGCACGCCACCCATGGTGTAATGCGCCACAGGACGAATCGGGATCGGCTTTTCGATCGGATCAAGTCCAATATGTTTGATGGTCACCTCACGGATGAGCGGAAGACGTTCCAGGATTTTATCCCTACCGAGGTGACGCAAATCCAAATGGATGTAATCCAAACCTTCCGGACCGGGAAATCCGCGACCTTCTTCAATTTCAGTCATCTCTGAGCGTGAGACCATGTCGCGCGGCGCGAGTTCCATTTTTGAGGGAGCGTACTTGTTCATAAACCGCTCCACTTGATTATTAAGCAGTGTTCCACCTTCCCCGCGACATGCTTCCGTCATCAAAATACCACTGGGAATGAGACCCGTCGGGTGAAATTGAATGAACTCCATATCTTTGAGTGGAAGTCCCGCGCGATACGCCATTGCAAGTCCATCGCCGGTGACGGTTTCAGAATAAGTTGTAAATCCAAAGATCTGACCTGCACCGCCCGTCGCAAGAATAAGCGCCTTGCCACGAATCAGTGCAAAACGACCATTGATCATGTCAATCATGGTCAAGCCTGCGAAACGCCCGTTTTCGACAATGATCGAAGTGACAAAGCCTTCATCGTAGCGAATGATCTTTTTTGTGTACTTCATCAAGGTATCATACAGAGTCTGCATTTCGAGATGACCCGTTTTGTCGGCGGCGAAAACGGCTCGGGGATACGTGTGCCCGCCAAATGGTCTTTGCGCGATGCGGCCATCTTTCCTTCGAGACCAGGGAATTCCCCAGTGATCCAAATGCAGAATCTCTTTTGGCATCTCATGCACGAAGAAATCCACTACATCCTGATCAGCCAGAAAATCTGAGCCTTTGACCGTGTCCCATGCGTGCAGCTCGTAACTGTCGCCCTCATCCTGCCGCATAACGGCTGCTGTTCCGCCCTCTGCCGCGACCGAATGAGCACGCATTAATTGGAGTTTGGAAACCAATGCAATATTTAGTTCCCCTTTGCTTTGTTGGGCGGCTTCTAACGCGGCGCGTAAGCCTGCCAGCCCTGTCCCTAGGATTACCAGATCGTGGTTGTACACTTCCATGCGCAAGGTTCTCCTCGTAAAAGGGTGAAGAATCACTAATTCGGAGTGATTTTATGGTTTTTGATTTTTTTCGGTTAGTGATAATTGTCATGGAATGGGTGGATAGATAGCGGCTATTCCGGTATACTGCGCACCCCAGAAGAGGCCGCGGCACTGTCAACAGCTCCGACTGCAACTTCTGCACCGTAGCACTATAGCAAAATGCAGATAGAATGGGCGCGTCCAGTCTGGACGCGCCCATTCTTTTTTAACAGTACCGATTCTATCTAAATTGTGTTATCTTATATGTAGGATAAACTTTCTTCCCGGTGACCGGCGGGCCTAACGGCCCGTAAACATTCAGATAGGCAAGACTAATTTTTATTGTTAAGGAGGAGTCTGGTATGTCTATCATTCAAGATGTCATTGAGATGGTGCAGGAGAAAGATGCAGGTCAGCCTGAGTTTCATCAGGCAGTTAGGGAGGTCATGACAACTTTGGAGCCAACGGTCTCCAAACATCCCGAGTTCGTCAAAGCCAAAATTTATGAAAGGATGGTCATCCCGGACAGAGCGGTGTTATTCCGTGTCCCTTGGGTGGACGATCAAGGCGAAGTCCAGGTCAACCGCGGGTATCGCGTGCAATTCAACAATGCCATTGGGCCTTATAAAGGCGGTCTGCGGTTTCATCCATCAGTCAACCTCAGCATTGTTAAGTTTCTCGGGTTCGAGCAAATCTTCAAGAATTCACTGACCACCCTGCCGATGGGCGGTGGAAAGGGCGGCTCTGATTTCGATCCTAAAGGAAAGTCCGATGCTGAGGTGATGCGCTTCTGTCAGGCTTTTATGAGGGAACTCTACCGTCACATCGGCCCAGATACAGATGCTCCCGCGGGTGATATTGGTGTCGGAGGCAGAGAAATTGGATACCTATATGGATATTACCAAAAAATCGTCAATGAGCATACCGCTGCCTTGACCGGCAAAGGTCTGGAGTACGGCGGAAGCTTGATCCGCACTGAGGCGACCGGCTATGGTGCAGTGTATCTCGCCGCTGAAATGCTGGCGAATTGTGGGCAGGAAATGATTGGCAAAGTGGCGGCAGTTAGCGGCGCGGGCAACGTGGCACAATATACGGTTGAAAAACTGAATCACATGGGTGCGAAGGCGATTACACTTTCCGATTCAGATGGCACAATCGTCGATGAAGCTGGAATCGATGCAAAGAAACTGTCCTATGTGCTGGACTTGAAAAATGTCCGCCGCGGCCGCATCAAGGAATATGCAGATGAACACAAGGGCGTGGTTTATTATGCGGGCAAAAGCGTATGGGATGTGATTCAAGAGCAGGGCATTCGAGTAGATTTGGCGTTCCCGTCCGCACATGAAAACGAAATCAACAGCGCGCATGCGCAGGCTCTGGTCAAGAATGGGTGTATTTGCGTTGTGGAGGGAGCAAATATGCCTTCCATGCTGGAGGCGATCAAGGTCTTTCAGGAAAACAACGTGCTGTTTGCACCCGCCAAAGCCGCCAATGCCGGTGGTGTGGCCACCTCTGGCCTGGAGATGAGCCAGAACAGCATGCGCATGTCCTGGACGCGCGAAGAAGTGGATTCCAGGCTCCATGGCATCATGAAGAGTATCCACAAGAACTGTCTGGAAGCGGCGGAGGCTTATGGAAGACCAGGTGATTATCTGGTAGGCGCCAATATTGCAGGCTTTATAAAAGTAGCCAACGCCATGGTAGCTTACGGTATAGTTTGATGCTAGATATATAAGACAAGACTGCCGAAAACATATGGAAGCCGCGTCCAAAGGCGCGGCTTTTTGTTAAATTGGCATTAGAGAATCGTGAAGGGGTAAACAAAGTTCATTCAGTCTTAATCATGTTCCATAATACTTATCTCAGGAGAAGAGAAAAATGAAAAAGCACATCCTATTTTCCACATTTCTTTTGATCATGGTTTTGGTATCTGCCTGTGGTAGCCAAGCCTCCGCCATAACTGAGGCACCTACCCAACCTGCTGCAACCGAAGCTCCTTCTCAGGCAAGTCCATCTGGGAATAGTACAGAAGTGATTGTCACATTGAAAGATAATACAATTGATGCCTCACAGACAGATTTCAAAGTTGGTGTGCCTTATACCTTTGTGATCAAGAATACGGGTCGTCATGCGCACAACTTTATTATCAACCCGCCGGTTTCGATAGCAGGCAGCCTCGAGGCGGCGCTCTCCAGCGCGTTGTTAGCTGTGCCTCAGGAGCAACTCCCTGTCGGTGCAACTGTGACAGTAGAATACACCTTCCCTGATTCTGCTGCAGGGCAACTATTAGAATTTTCCTGTCTCATCAGGAAACATTATGAAGATGGGATGAAGTTGGCCATTACCGTCACAAAGTAATCCAATGCAAAGATAAGAGGTAAAAAATGAGAAGGTCGCCTTGATGTGGTCAACCTTCTCTTCATTTCTTAGTTTACCGATTACTGCAACTACATATGTTTGATGATCGCGTCTCCGAACTCAGAGCACTTGACTTCAGTAGCGCCGTCCATCAGGCGGGCAAAGTCGTAAGTCACGACCTTGGCGTTGATGACGCCCTCCATGCCCTTCGCGAATGGGAAAAAGCAACTCAATCGGGTAACTGTCTATCACCGTAAAGAAGGTTGGATCCGATAAAAGCAAATCACACCAATCCTGATGGGTTTTGAGCAGATGTTGCAGTCGACTCCGCTCGGGTAAGGTTCCGTCTCCAAACCAATCACCATAGTCTCGCTTGAGCCAGCGATAGAAGGCTCGGAAGTAGCCACCTTTCAGAGCAAACAGAATGCCAATAGTGACCAACTCGCTCGGATACAACTTCCCCTGAGAATGCCGTGGGATGGTAGGCAGAGAAGTTGCAACAAGATAGAAAATGTGTAGGATAATATTTTCCGTAGTCATGGGGTCTCTCCTCGTTAGGTTTGAGCACCTGTGAGGATACCCCATGACTCAACTAGCACCAAAGGTTATTTAGTCTCAATGGAACACAATATATGGTTACGGCAAGATTGGTCATCCCTTATGTGGCAGATACGGTTCAACAAATCAAATAATTAAGTGACCTTACGCAGCGAAGCGAACAGGTTGCAATAAAGTGAGCCTGTGATAGGCAGATTGAAGAGCAGAAAAATAGAGCTTGGATTTGAGAGCAAAGTGATTTGTCTTGGTAGAACTCTTCAGCAATTCAAGTTTGATATAGCCGCAGAGTGCGGCGAAGAAATGATTGGTCTGCGTGATCACAGTTTGAGTCGGTGATTTTTCCAAAGACGCATTTTGTTTCAAGGATTTGTGATAAGGCTCAATGTTCCATCGTTTTTGATAGAGTGACAGGATTTCATCGGAAGTGAGGGTAGTCTTACTGGTTACCAAATATTGAATGCCTATACTGCTATCTTCGTTTTTGAAGACTTGCTTGACTAGGAGCAAAGGAAGATCGGCTCCTTCAAGATAGATTTTCTCAACAGCATTCTCTTCCAGTTCCAGTGTGTCTACCGGCACAAAACGACCATTGCGCTTATCGGTTGCACTCAAGGCTACCTTGCGATTGGACTTGAGCGGCATGACAAAATCCTTCTTCAGGTCATGTTGGATGAACATCATGTTGTCCGCAGAGGCAAACCAGACGTCATTGAGCACATAAGCGCACAAAATCTGGTTACGGACAGCCTGTTTGAGCAGTTTTTGGTACAGATCATTCTTGCTTACCTTGGAACGGCGTTTTTCTTTGCCATCTTTTTGATCCACGTAGTGTTCGGTCTTGGCGATCAGCTCAAACCCGACTGGCAGAGATAGACCCGCACTGTGATATAACGCCGTCATAAAGTTGATGCCCTTGATCATTCGATCCTTCGAATGGTCATAGTGCCAGCAGATGATATCATTCTCATCCGTATATGGTTTTTCGGCAATGCTGTCATCTACGATCATGACTGCATCTTTTGGTTCAATCTCGCGCACATGTGGCTTTGCAATCCACCACAAATCTGCAGAAGTTCTTTTGAAGCTGGCAAGAAATCGCTGAACTTGATCATGACTGACTTGCCCCTCCAGCCATGCAGATAACCCTGTGGCAGTTGTCTGTCCAAATGCTCTCACTAGATAGTCGCTGTACCAATCAAGTAATTCGTTGTCGCTCATGACCAAAGTTTACGCCCTTTTAGACTGACTGCGTAAGGTCACTTAATAATTACACTCCCTGTTTTTAGGGAGCGTAATTATCTTGCTCGAATAGAAAGAGGGTGAAGCTACTTTACGGTGAAAACAATATGCATGCCGCGCATGTAATGAGTGTTTTCGGCGGTATTGCAAACCAGCACATATCTTCCCGGTTCCAGGGTCACAGTCAGGTCCTTGGAGGTGCCTTGCTCCACGTCCTCGACCTCGTCGATAAATGTGATCCCGGCGCCTTCTTCGTCTATAATGTTCTCAGCGGTGAGAGGCAATCCATCTTCGGGCAGGTCGGTTTTGAAGATCACAAACTCATGCACCAGGTCGGTCGCGTCGTTGGTGACGTGAAAGACCACTTCGCCCGCATTGACAGAGTCCGTTGAAAGCGTAATTTTATAGGTGGTGAGGGAAACGTCCACCTTGCTGGGACCGCAGCCTGCCAGCGCGAATGCGGAAAGTAAGACAACAACCATTAATGTTTGGCGCGACTTGTGGGTTTTCATTTTCTCTATCTCCTTTTGAAAGTGCATACAGGGCTTGGATTTCAACCAAGATTTAAATAAGCTATTGAGGCATTCTTCGAACGGTCTGTAACACCAATGCGTTGAATCGAGTTTTCCGAGAATCACCTTCCTTTCAATAGCTTGCGATGATGGGCATCACGATCGTCATGACCAGAATAAGCGGTATCGAGAGCACAATACCGGCGATGAAAAGATAGGTAAAGATGCGTGAATCGAACTTTAGATGCAT
>WNFV01009762.1_pt1 | contig 12868 bp, 13 predicted proteins | sample 5400101 | NCBI WGS metagenome assembly WNFV01 (sample SAMN13153361, study PRJNA577476) | soil metagenome | isolation source: 115 cm soil or saprolite under grassland replicate 1 | place: USA:California | collected 2016-06-15
GCGCGCCTGGCCGTTGGGTCGCGGCAGCGGTGAACTCAAGACTTCTTTCAAAACGCGAATTTCAACCACGTCCTCCTGGAGCCGAGTCAATCCTTCTTTAGCTCGATGAATTTCCGCCAGCATGGAATCGAGCTCGCCCATGGATATGGATTCGAGGGCTTGGCGAATTTTGCGGTTCATGCCAAAAAGGTTTTGCACGCCGCCTTTATCGGAGATTTTGTTGTCCAATTCTAAATACACGCGAGTAACGCCTTCCATTTGGCTCTTAACGTCGTCCACGAGATTCCTCCTTAACAATATGTTGAATATACTTGCGACGAATGGTGTGTTGTTGTAACTACCAGAAAACATAGTTGTGCATGGAAAACAAGTGAACGCCGAGCAAAAAAAAATTTTGTAACTACGAATTAATATTAAAATGGAAAGTCGCAGTCAGTGTTTAAATTTTAGTGCGGTAAAGTATCGAGGTGGAACGACATGAACGAGATAAGAAGTGTCGGTATTCCCAGCCCGAGAGTTGAAGGCGAGCAAAAAGTTGGCGGTGGCGCGGTATATGCCGTCGACGTCACGTTGCCGCAGATGCTTTGGGCAAAAGTGTTGAGAAGCCCCATTGCCCACGGACGGATCAAAAATATCGATATCTCCAGAGCGCTCGCGCTACCGGGAGTTAAAGCCGTTGTGACAGGAGCGGATATGGCTGGCGCCAAGATCGGCAAGAAGATCGTCGATATGCCGGTGCTTGCAGAGCGGGTCGTGCGCTACGCTGGCGAAAAAGTCGCCGCGGTGGCGGCCGAGAGCGAAGCGATCGCGGAAGCAGCGCTGGATCTAATCGAAGTTGAGTATGAAGACTTGCCTACCGTCACCGATCCGCTTGAAGCGATGGCATCGAACGCGCCGCTGCTCCATCCGGATCTTGCCGAGTACAAAGGACTGCTCCACAAGATCGATACGCCGAGCAACGTCTTCGTTCATCTCACGTGGAAAAAAGGCGAGGTGGAAGAAGGATTCCGGCAATCGGACGTGGTCGTCGAAAATACTTTCACGGTAGCAGCGGTGCACCAGGGCTACATCGAGCCGCATTCGTCTCTCGTGCGAATCAACGCCGACGGCACGGCTGAGATCTGGTCTTCGAACAAAAGCCGGCAACGATGTCGCGCTGTGTTATACGCTGGCAAAAAAAAGCGGCCGCCCGGTCAAATTGCCGATCGACTACACGGAAGAATTGATCGCGGGGAATCCGCGCCACGGCGCGGTGATTAAGGTCAAGACCGGGGTTAAGAAAAATGGCATCTTGATCGCGCAGCATGTGCAATTCGTTTTCGACAGCGGAGCCTACGGCGCTTACCGGCCTCAGGGCTTTTTGGTCGGCGCCCACGATGCGCCGGGTCCCTATCGGGTGCCGAATTGTTTGGTCGAAGAGAATTATGTTTACACCAACAAAATGCCCTGTGGTTACATGCGCGCTCCGGGTCATCTGCAAGCCATGTTTGCTTGTGAAAGCCAGTGTGACGTGGTCGCCAAGCGCTTGGGCATCGATCCGACCGAGTTTCGCCGGATGAACTTGATGCAGGACGGCGATACCTCTCCCTTGGGCGAAGTCATTCCACACGTGAAGGCAACCGAGACATTGACGAGAGCGCTCCAGGAGTCGGGCTATCGCCAAGCGAAACCAAGAAAAGTCGGCCGCGGTTGTGCGATCGCCGACTGGGTTTCCAAAGGCGGGGAATCTTACGCGCTGGTAAAAGTCGATGAGAATGGCGTGATCACCCTCGCCTCCGCGGTCACCGATACGGGGCCGGGAGTTTTTACCATGATGCGCCAGATCGTCGGTGAAGAGCTCAAGGTGCCGCTGGATTCGATCCGCGTCGAAATGCTCGACTCATCGAAGGTGATCAAGGACACCGGAGTGCGCGGCAGCAGCAGCACCCGGGTGCATGGTAGCTCGGCGCTCGATGCGGCCCGAAAGCTGCGTGATGAGATCCTCAACGTCGCGGCGCAGTCGATGAACGCGGCGCGTGAGGAGTTGATCCTGTACGATGGTGGCGTGACCCATGGACGAGCCGAGCGGCGCATGTCGTTTGCCGAGATCGCCCGCGCCAACGGCAAAGCGCTGACTGCCGAGGGTCATTATGCCAATATGGCCGATGGGCCGGAGGCGTCCCTAGTCGCCCAAGTCGCGGAAGTGGAGGTCGATGAAGAAACCGGCGAAGTGCGGGTAATAAAACTGACCACCGCTCATAATACCGGAACGATTTTGAATCCGCTGACGCACCAAGGTCAGATTGACGGCGCGGTGATGATGGGCGTGGGATATGGATTGATCGAAAACCTCGCCTATGACGAGAGCGGCAAGGTTTTGGCGTCGAATCTCGGCGAGTACAAGATTCCCAACATTCGAGATATTCCGGAGCTCAAAACCACGATTCTGCAATCCGATTTCGGCAGCGGGCCTTATAACAGCATGAGTATCGGCGAGACTGCCTTGATTCCAACGGCTGCGGCGATCGCCAATGCGATTGAGGAACGATGGCTTCACCGCTGAAGGGAGTATCAGGTGCCAGGTTTCAGTTTTCGAATATCGGGCTGAGCTGGGTCACTTTTCTGCTGCATGGCTAAGCCTGGTAACGGACCGTTTGAGCAAATCATTCGCGGGACTGATTGCTCGTTGAAAGGGATTCGCGCTTGCTGGCGTACTCAGGCTTCACTGCGTTACGAAATTTGTCTGTTAATAATCATTCTTCCCATCGCTTGGTGGCTGGGCAAGGACGGCGCCGAGCGGGCGTTGCTGATGGGCAGCGTTTTATTTGTAGTTGTCGTGGAGCTGATCAATTCCTCGATCGAAACGGTCGTCGATCGCATTGGCGCCGAATATCACGAGCTCTCCGGCCGGGCCAAGGATCTCGGCTCGGCGGCAGTTTTCTGTTCCATAATCATGGCCGTAATTATTTGGGTTCTAGTTCTCGTTCATCGGTGAGGCCGGGGCAGGAAGAATTCGCGCGATTGTTCCGGGCGTTTTTAGAACGGATCTACTCGGACAAAGTTGATCTTTACGACGGCGAGAAAATCGCCTGTGGGCGCGAGACCATTGAGCAGGAGCATGCTCAAGTGGAATCCACAGTGGTCAACGCGAAAGGACAGGAGAGCTCGGTAGTTTATCGACTCAAGCGCGCCGATGGAAAGTGGAAAGTTTATGACGCCGTGGTCGAAAATATCAGTATCGTTAACAACTCCCGTCTCAGTTCGATCGCGTGATCTCGAATCGTCCTACGAAGAACTGAGGAAGATGCTCAAGGCAGAAGCAGGATAATGGGACTTTCCTTGTGAGCCGCGAGCTCCGAGCAATCCAATGGAATTATCACATCTTCTCATAATCGGCGCGCCCCGTTCGGGCACCACGCTTCTGGCGACGATGATCAGCCGGCACACGGAAATTGCTATTTTGAACGAAGACAAGGGATGGGGGATGCGGCAGTTGTTGGGAAAAAGGATCGTCGGGAATAAGCGCTGCGTGCCCAATCAAATCGAGCTCAAGAGGCCAGGTCGATTGCATTTCCGTTTTCTCAAAAACATCGGCTTGGCCAAAGAGTACCAAAGCTCTGAGTTTTCCATTGAGGATTACTTGACTCTGCCCAATATCAAGGTGATCGGGCTTATCCGCGGCGGCAACGACGTGATCTCGTCGGTGATGGGTCGCAGCGAAAAAAATTTTCGCGTCGCCTCCTATCGATGGTGCCGATCGATCGAGATCATACATGAACTGAAGACGCGGTTTCCGGAACTCCTGTTAGTGGTGTCGTTCGAGAATCTGGTGTTGAGGCCAAAGCCGAATATGGAGCGCATCGCGGCGTTTCTGAATGTCGAATACCAAGATCGCATGTTGGAAGGGCCTCAATTCAACCCGTGGTACCCGGAAGAAGGAATGAACCGTGAAAAGGTCAATCGGTCGCAGAGAGAGAATGTTGATTTCAAGTTATCGGAGCGATTCGCCGCGACCTATAGACAGTACCAAGAACTGCTGAAGATTTCGGAGCCGGACGCTCGTGAGTCTCCGACAGCTAGTCACGGATAAGTCAAGACCACAGCGAGACATCGGGCCTACGGAGAGGGATTTGTCTTTAATGTTAGACACTGCAATTCTCTCGCAGCAACTCGAGTCCCACGATCTTTATGGACTCAAACTGACTTCTATCAGTGGTGTGCGGGGGGCAAAGGGAATGGATCGGGGGCGGAGGCTGTTGGTTTGTGTGGCCCGCCAGTGGGGGAAGATAACGACGAAAGAGTTAGACCAGCGACTCCGGCGGATCCGTCGATGATTAGCCGGTTGAGCCGGGACTATGAAGCGGGATCGGCAAGAGAAAAGAAATTGGCGCACCAACTGAGCCATAGAGTCCAGACTCAGGCCTGACCCTTTGCCTTCCCTGACCCTTTGCCTTCCCCCCTATGCATGCTGGCCCCATCAGTCAACAATCTCAATCGGCTGTAACTCGATGAAAAATACTTGAGTTTGAGCAACGCGGGGGCTTGGTCAACCGCTTTGCGATTTGCCGCGTCGTTCGTGCATTCGGATGAATAGATCGTAAAACGATGCGATCGTTCTTTCTTCGTATTCCGGATGACCGTCTTTGTTGCGCCATAATATCGTTATGCTGAGCTGGCGCTTGTGAATCTCCAACAGCTGGGCGCCCTTTAGATCTAGATAAGATCCCAGCGTACGAAGTGTGTTGGGTAACCTGTAGAAATCAGGTAATCGATTTGTCTGAGATCGATTGGCGCGTCCCTGGCGGTCGAGCTCATCGATATCCGGGCCGGTGAAGTTCAAGGACGTGTTCAGGCCTTCGCTGCGCCGGCGTTTCTGCCAGTTTCGCAGTGTGGCCAGCAGCGAACTTTCCTTTTCGGGTTCTCCCTTGACTACAAATCGTTCGCCCTGGTGGCTGAGCTCGAAAACGATGATTCGCTGCGCTTCTAAGGATTGGCCGATGTTACGAAGCTGCTGGTCGTAAGATTTTCCATTCTGCATCGAAATCCTCGGGTCACGAGACGGGCGCCTGTTGATTTCTGCTCTGATCGCGCAGAGGTCGATGGCGTTCATAACATTCTGCGGCTTTATCGACAAGAGCCAAGCGGCCAACTTTCTTGACAACAACTGGGGCGAAACGTAAGTTGAGTGATGGATATCACTTAATTGCCACGGAGGCATTCATGGCGCGTCCGGAAAGAGCCGGGATTGCACATAGCACGGTAACCTACCGCGGGTTACGGGATTGGATCGACCAGGTTGAAAAATTGGGCGAGCTGCTCAAGGTCAACAGCGCCCACTGGGATCGGGAAATGGGAGCGATCACACAGATGCTCACCGAAGGCGGCAAAGGCAAAGCCTCGGCAATCCTGTTCGATGAAGTACCCGGCTATCCGAAAGGCTACCGGACGCTCTACGGCCAGTTTTCAACGATCAAACGTGTCGCTTTGACGCTGGGTTTACCGCTCGAATACGAGCGCAAGGCTGATATCGTCAAGGCTTACCACCACGTCATGACCGATATGAAACTGATCAAGCCGAAGATGGTCAAGAGCGGAGCGATCTTCGAAAACGTGTTGGAAGGCGACAAGGTCAACGTGCTCAAGTTACCGGTGCCGATCCACCATCAATTGGACACCCACCGCTACATCGGCACCGCCGACATGTGCATTACCAAAGACCCCGACGCCGAATGGTATAATTTCGGCGCCTATCGCTGCGAAGTCTACGACGAGAAAACCATCGGCTGCCAGATCACCGAAGGCAAGCACGGCAGAATTCACCGGGACAAATATTTTGAGCGCGGGCAGAGCTGCAAATTTGCCATCGTCTGCGGTCAGGATCCGCTGCTATACTTGCTGTCAGCCAGCCCGCTGCCGAGCGGCGTGTCCGAGTACGATTTCGCCGGCGGTATCCGCGGCGAACCCATTGAAGTTGTGAAAGGGCCGTTTACCGGCTTTCCGCTTCCCGCTGACGCCGAGATCGTCATCGAAGGCGAGGCCGTGCCGGGAGAGACGAAACCGGAAGGCCCGTTCGGTGAGTGGATGGGTTACTATTCTGACGACGTTGTGCCGCGGCCCTATTTGAATGTGAAGACGGTGCTGTATCGGAATAACCCGATTCTGACCTGCGCGCCGCAACATAAGCCCGTCGACGAAACCGGATTACTCAAAGGCATCGCCGGCGCCGCGGAAATCTGGAACGCTCTGGAAGCGTGCGGCCTGCCGGAAATCATCGGGGTTTGGAATCACGAAGGCGCCCCCGCAACCCGCTTTACGGCGATTCAGATCCGCCAACGCTATCCGGGCCACGCGCGCAACGTCCTCCATGTCGCGTCCAACTGTATGGCGGGCGCCTACAATGGTAAGTGGACGGTGGTGGTCGATGACGACGTTGATTGCTCCGACATGGACCAAGTGCTTTGGGCCATGGGCACGCGCTTTGATCCGGTAACCGATATTGATATCGTGCAAAAGGCCTGGTCGTCGGGACGCGATCCGATGTTTTTGCCGGGAAACTTTAACAACCGTATTCTGATCGATGCCTGCATCCCCTATAACAAGAAGCTGCGCGGCGAATTTGCCAAGGTTGTCGAAGTACCGGAAGACGCGCGCGCACAGTTAAAAGCGAAATTTCCCGAGATCTTCAAATCACGGGCATAAGAGACGAGGAATCGAGAGTGGTCTTTGCAAGTTGGCGCGGTGTGGTGGGCGTCGTGAAACCGACGCACCGGCCGGGATCTCTGGAGGAGTTTATCCGTCTCGTGCCCGAGGGCATCGGCGTGGTACCGGTTTATTTAAACTTTCAGCGTGGCACCGAAGACGAATTTCGCGCCGCGTTAAACGCCGTCCATGAGAAAGTAGCGGAATTGGCGAAGGAGGGAGTCGATCTGATCCACCCCGAAGGCGCGCCGCCGTTCATGGTGCACGGCTTCAAAGGCGAAGAGAAGATCACCAAAGAGTGGGAAGCCGAGTTTAAAATTCCCATCGTCACGGCCGCCCAGACACAAGTCGAAGCATTGCGTGCCCTTGGTGTTAAAAAGTTCGTCGGCGTGACGTATTTCGTTGGCAGTATCAACGATATCTTCACTCGCTACTTTCGAGAAGCCGGATTCGAAGTTTTGGCCATGGAAGGAATGGAAGTGGCCTTCGCCGACGTCGGCCGCTTGGCGTCGACGGAAATTTACGCGCACACGCGCAGGGCTTTTCTAAAACATCCGGGCGCCGATGGCATCTACATGCTCGGCACCGGGTGGCGCTGCCTCGACATCATTCATCTGCTCGAAGAAGACTTGCAGGTGCCGGTGGTGCATCCGGTTCCGGCGCGAGTCTGGTCGATTGAGAAACGGCTGCATGTTCGGCAGCCGGTGAAAGGGTTTGGAAAACTCTTGGAAGAGATGCCGTAGAGGTCAGTCGTCACTTTCGGTACCGGGTGTGTCATTTCGAGGTCCTTCGACATACTGGATAGACTCCGCCGAGAAATCTATCTTCGAGAAAGATCTCTCACTTCGACAGACTGTGTGAAAACTCTATCGGAGCCCTTCGACGGCGCTCAGGGCGAACGGCTAAGTGCTTAATTTCAAATGAAGCGATTACGTTCGTGGTGAGCCCGTCGAACCATGAACGTAGTTTTCACACAGTCTGGCGTTCGAGATGACAGAGCACTGCGGTGATTCGAACAAGTGGTTTTCACTCCCTGTATAAAAACTAGAACTTGCCTTCTTTCTCCAGCTTCCTCACAAATCGCTCGTCTACCAAATCTTCGGCTTTGAGCTTGCGAATCTTTTCGTTGGTCATGCCCAACAAGCGAATGACATTACGGATGCCGTCGACGCGCGGGAATATGCGGCGCTCGTACAGACCGGGGAGGCTTTCATAACCTTCCACAGCCAGTTCGACTTTCGGCAATCTCAGCCCTTTGGCAAGGCTCTTCAGGACCGCCGGTTTGTTGTCAGGTTGGGCGATAAATCCCATCGAATCGACGATGCCGCGGAGCACGTTCTCGACGATTTCCGGTGACGAGTTGATGAAGCGCCGTGTCGTCATGACTCCCGTGCTTTGGAAGGGAATGGGAAGCTCCGCCAAGTCGGCGAGATTGGTAAAGCCCCGGCTTTTGAGCGGCGCGGCAAAGGTGTAGCCGAGATGGGTCGCGGCAATGGAATCGTTGAGCAGGGCCAGACTGCGCACCGCTTCATCGCCAAGGATGCGGAAGGTGATGCCGTCACGCTTGGCGTCCAGGCCCCAGTATTCGAGGGCCAGGGTCGTAAACATCCAACTGCCGCCGCTCGCGCTGGTGACGCCGATGACTTTGCCCTTGAGATCCGACGGGGTCTTGATTTTCGGCGATGCCATGATGTTGCCGATGAGTTTATTGATCATACCAGCGACGAATACCAGATCGGTTCCTTCGGCGGCGGAACCCAGGACGGCTCCGGTGACCGAGCCCTCATGCAGCTGCGTTTCACCGGACGCGAGAGCGGCCATGCCGATGGGGCCGCTACGGACATGAACGAAGGTTAGGTCGAGGCCGTAGCGTCGGAAGAAACCTTGATCCTGTGCAACATACATGGCCGCTTCCCGTTCGCTGAATGAGCCCGTGGTCATGACGACCTTGATCAAAGGTTGAGCCGCGCTTGAAACCGAGGCGCCGCCCGATAGCCCCAAGAGGACCAAAAAAAGAATTGCCGATTCGACTCGCATTCTTAACCTCCACGTGGCCGACACTAAAAAAATTCAATCACGGCGTCAAGCTGCAAGTGTCGTCGCGCCTGATCGACACGCTTGCGCCGTTGAAAAAAAACTCCTTCGATGACAATGTTAGTCGCCGAAGCTAACGCCCCTTATGATTCTTGACCCGGAGAAATTCCGTAACTTCGAACATGCCGGTTGGGAAAGCATTCCCGATGAATACCACCAGGCTTTTGGCAATTTGACCAGCCAAGCAATCGGTCCGCTGTTGGCTGCCGCGGGGCTCAAGAGCGGCATGACTTTTCTTGACGTTGCCAGCGGTCCGGGTTACGTGGCGGCTGCCGCAGCGAAACGAGGCGCGACGGTGCTCGGCGTCGATTTTTCCGCCGCTATGGTCGCGTACGCGCAGCAGCTTCATCCCAGCGTCGAGTTTCGCCAAGGCGACGCCGAACGGCTGCCGTTGGGGAGCGGCCTCTTCGACGCGGCGGCGATGAATTTCGGTATTCTTCATCTCGGCCAACCGGAAGCCGCGCTTGGGGAAGCGCACCGCGTTCTGCGCACTGGCGGTCGGTTTGCATTTTCCGTTTGGGCCAAGCCGGAGGAAACCCTTGGTTTCGGCATCGTGCTGCGCGCCGTTGAACTGTACGGCGAGCCGCGCATCGAGTTGCCCGAAGGGCCGCCATTTTTTCGCTATAGCGATCCGGAAGAGTGCACGCATGGTCTCATCGTAGCGGGTTTCGAAGCACCCACGGTAACGAAAGTTTCGCAAACATGGAGCTTGCCGGCGGGAGATGGGCTATTTAATGCGATGAAAGGCAGCACCGTGCGCACGGCGGGGTTGCTACGCGCGCAAAAGCCGACCGTGTTAGACAAAATCCGCGATGCAATGCGCGAAGAACTAGAAGAATATACCAAAGGAGACGTCGTTAAGTTACCGATGCCCGCGCTGATCGCATCGGGAGTGAAACCTTGAGAGCATTGGCCGCAAAGAACAAAGATTGCAAATGGGTTCAAACCGTTCAATTCGTTCAAACGGTTCAAACCGTTGAGGGAGCCCTGCGATTGCCCCGTCGCCTCACGGTCCGTGGTGCATTGCCAGCGGGCTCGAGTCGGCGAGCGCCATCATCTGCCGTGCCAGTCTTTCGATAAGCTCGTGACGATGATGGCGCGATTGCGGATCGTTCCACAAATTGTTCAGCTCATTCGGATCATTGGCCAAATCGTAAAGCTCGCCCCAGGCGACGCCTTCGTATAGAGTTAAGCGAAAATCCTTCGTAATCAAAGTGCGCGCCCGAAAGTTGTTTTTGAATCCCATGTAGCCGCGCCGTTGATGTTCCTCGATGATCAACGAGTCGTGGCCGGTCGCGCCACCGTCGATCGCCGCTAGGAGGTTAGCGCCCTGCATGCCATTGTGACCTTGCAGAGCGGCACGGGCCAAAATGGTGTTGGCAATGTCCAAGGTGCCGCAGAGTCCCGCATTCACTAGCCCCTTTGATTCGACTGCTCGATCGCTCCAAATGAACGGCACGCGCACCAGGCTGCGGTAATGCAGCGCCCCCTTGAGGAGCAGCTGATGATCGCCCATAAAGTCGCCGTGGTCGCTGGTAAAGACGACCACGGTATCTTCGTCGAGACGCAGCATTTTCAGCCAACCCAAGATAGTGCCGATGGCGTCGTCGACCATGGAAATCATTCCATAGGTAAGGGCGATGGCTTCCCGTGCTTCGCGTTCAGTCACGGCAAATGTCCGTTGGCCGTCTTTGTTGCTCATGTGCCGCGCCCGCTCGTCGTAAAGCAATTGCAGATGCGGCGGGATCGGATGCTCGCCGGAATTAAACGAGGGTGGCAGCTCGATCGAGCGCGGATCGTACATTTCCCAGTATCGCCCGGGCGGCGTAAACGGATGGTGCGGATCCGGGAAAGAACATTGAATGAAGAAAGGCTTCGACCGGTTGGTTCTTGAATAATTTTCCAGGTACTTGATCGTGCGCTCGGCGACGTACGCCGTGGGATAGAGTTCTTCGGGAATTCTCGTTCGCCAGGCCTGCGGCGCCGTGTATTCATTGCCGGGAAGTTGGTTTTTGGGGCCGCGCAATGAATCAGGATCGGAGTGACGTTGCTTGAGCCATCGTTCGTAATGTCCCACGGTTTTGTCGCCGTGACCGATGGCGAGCTCGACATGATCGAAACCGTAATAAGGAAGCGCCGGCTCGAAGTCGGGTTCGCATTCCCAAGTCGATGGCAGTTCTTGATCGTAGCGGCCATGCTTGGTCAACGTGTTGTCGGCTTCGCGCAAGGTCTCGGGTGGTAACGTGCGGTTGGGATCGGGCTCGGGCATACCCACGACGGGAAGATTGCCATTAATGCTTTGCAGATGGCATTTTCCGATTAACGCGGTGTCATAACCGGCGGCAAGCATGATCTCGACGAACGTCGTCGCCGTGAGCGACAGCGGAATGCCGTTGTGACGCGCGCCATGGAGCGACGGCATGCGCCCGGTCATCAGCGTTGCCCGGTTGGGCATGCAGATCGGCGTGGCGACGTAGAAATTTTCGAAGCGCGTGCCGGAGGCGGCCAGGCGATCAATGTTGGGTGTCTTTACAATCGGATTGCCGTAGCAACCGAGGTGGTCGGCCCGATGCTGGTCCGTGATGATCATGAGAAAATTAGGTCTATTATCCATAATTTTGCCTTGTGTGGGTCCCGTTTATCACACTGGGGTGTCGGTGCAATGCATTTGTGAAATTCAAGGATGATCTTTGCCCGGGATAGTGCTGTTGTAGTAGAAGCGGATTAGGGAAGCTCAAGTGATCGATGCCGCAGTGCTCATTCCTATTTATCGGTCGCAAGACGGCGAGCTACACATCGTCATGATTCTGCGCAATCCGGGTGGTGTGCACGGCGGGCAGATCGCTTTTCCGGGCGGCAAGAGAGATCCGGAAGACGAGACGATGCTCGATACGGCACTTCGTGAAGTTCGCGAGGAGCTCGGGCTGATCGTCGAGCAAAGTGATGTGCTTGCCGAATTGCCGATGGAGCAAACTCGAACGACCGGCTATCGGGTGTTTCCATACCTAGCGCGCATCAACGTGCCGAATCAGTGGCAAGTCGCCGAGCGCGAGATCGCTGAAATACTCGATGTAAAACTTAAAGAGCTTACTCGGCCGGATGCGCACGATAAGATGATCGGCCGCTTTCCGAATTGGCAAAGGCGGAGCAGGTTTCATTTTACCGGGTTGGTGAGCACCGGCTTTGGGGGTTGTCGTACCGGATCTTGCAGCCGGTGATACCACGGCTCATCGCGGGAGAGTGGGATGTATAATCTCGAACCAAAACAGCACCGAGTTGACCATTGTCTCAAAACTTCACAAAGATCTCTTTCGCCTCATCGCCCGTCAGCTGCTTGATCGTCGAGATGCGATCACTGAATTCTTTCAATGTGCCTAACGAAGCCGGCCCCATATCGATCAAGATCGAGAACAGGGAGAAGCCGAGCTTTTCTTTCTGCTCGCGAAACGCTTCGGCCCATTCCGGCTCGACTTGGCATTCGCCGTCGGTGATAAAAATGATATCGCCCTTCTTGAAACGCGACTGGCGCAGACAGTCCAGTGCCGCGTCGAGCGGTTTCTGAAAATCAGTGCCGCCGCCGGGAAAATATTCGGCCAAATCCATGATGGTCTTAGTCTCGACTTCATAGCGGTCTCGCGGATTCATGTCGAGGACTTGCAATGGAGTGTCGGCAGAGGAGAAACAGATCGAGCGGAATAACCGGCGCTGTTTGCGAGCGATTTCGAGCAGTGTAAGCGTGACGGCTTTCGACCAGATCTCTTTGTCACCGGACATCGACGAGCTGCCGTCGAGACAAACGATCATCGGGCCTTTGCCTTTTTCTTCGACGCCGCGTAGCGAATATTGAATCAGCTCCTGATCGAGAAAGCGGCGGTAGAAATCTCGTCGTAAAACCCGATGATGTAAACTCAGTAGCTCGTGGGGCAGCAGGCGATGCAAGGCGTCGCCTTGCTCGACTTCAAGTAATTCTTCACTGGAGCGTTCGAACACTTTCTTGCGTAGCGCTTGGGCGTGGAATTTCATGCGACCGACCATGCGCGCGAGCTTCTTGAGCTTTTCGTTGCCGGCGAGCCGGCGACCGAGCTCGAGCTTTTGG
>WNFV01019270.1_pt1 | contig 12867 bp, 16 predicted proteins | sample 5400101 | NCBI WGS metagenome assembly WNFV01 (sample SAMN13153361, study PRJNA577476) | soil metagenome | isolation source: 115 cm soil or saprolite under grassland replicate 1 | place: USA:California | collected 2016-06-15
ACAAGGCCGCCTGCTGCCGGGACGGCCCGGATGAAGGCACAGCGATGGATCGCACTGGCGAACCGTCCGTGGTGGGGCGGTGCGCTCGATCCGATGAGTGCCGCCCACCGGATCGGTCAGGCCACGCGCGAGCGTTGGCGGCGGTCGTGGCGCATGCCCGCCGTCTCGCACCGGCTGGCGCGGCCCCGCGGCCGCGCTTCGCCTTCGGAGCGGACAGGGCCAGAGCACCCCCGGTGCGGCGGATTCGCACCACGGCGCGTCGCGCCGCACGTCCAATGGGGGAAGAACGCTCATGAAGCTTGTCAGATCGCGCCGCTCGCGCGTCCGCGCGCTGCTGCTGGTCACCGTCGCGCTGGGGATGCTGCTGGCCTATGTGATCCCGGCGGCCGCCAGCCACCCCGAGGTCAGCCTTGCGGGCAGCAACTTCGAGATCGACACCGACGCCAACCTGCGCCTCGACGACCCGGCGCCCTCGATCGACTGGGCGACCGTCGCCGAGAACCGTAAGACCGACATCGCCCCGGGCCCGACGGATAACTCCTTCGGGCAGGGCACCAAGGAAGACACCGCGGTGCCCACGGTGGTCGACGGCAGCATCCCGCCGAACAAGAGCGACCTGCTCACCTTCGGCGTCTACCAGGAGTCGGTCGGCAACCGGAACTTCCTGCACATGTTCTGGCACCGCGTGCAGGAGCCGTCGGGCACCACCAACATGGACTTCGAGTTCAACCAGTCCACCACCGTCAGCGGCAACGGCGTGACGCCGGTCCGTACCGCCGGCGACCTGCTGGTCCAGTACGACCTCGCCCAGGGCGGCACCAACCCGGTCCTGTTCCTGTCCCGGTGGGTCACCTCGGGGAGCGCCGCGCAGTGCGAGGCGGCCAACTCGGTGCCGTGTTGGAGTACCAAGACGAACCTGACCGCGGCCGGCGACGCCACCGGGTCGATCAACACCTCGGCGATCCCGGCGGCGGAGGCCGACGGGCTGGGCAACATCTCGCCGCGGACGTTCGGCGAGGCGTCGCTGGACCTCGACGCGATCCTCGGCGGCACCACCGAGTGCCGCGCGTTCGGCAGCGCCTACCTCAAGAGCCGGTCGTCTGACTCCTTCACCGCGGCGTTGAAGGACTTCATCGCCCCGACGCCGGTGAACATCAACCTGTGCGGCTCGGTCAAGATCGTCAAGACCGACGACGCCACCCCGCCAAGCCCGCTGGCGGGCGCGGAGTTCACCCTCTACAAGGACAACCCGCCGGTCGGTGGCAGCCGCGGCGCCGAGGACACGGTCACGACCCTGACGTGCACCACCGGCGCGGACGGGACCTGCACGATCGCCAACGTGTTCAAGGGTGAGTACTGGGTGGTGGAGACGGTGGTCCCACCCGGCCATGATGGCGTCGCCGACCAGCACGTCACCGTGGTCGCCAACGAGACGGTGACGGTGGGGCCGCTGGTGGACCCGCGCCAGGTCGGCGCGATCCTGGTGACCAAGACCCGCAAGCACGCCGCCGACGGGGCCGGTGACCACCCCCATGCCGGCGTGGACTTCACCGTCAACGGGGTCACCAAGCCCACTGACGCGGCTGGGCATGCCTGCTTCGACGGCCTGCTGTTCGGTGACTACACCGTCCACGAGGTCACCCCGGCCGGCTACCACGGCGAGGCCGACAAGACGGTGGTGGTGGACAACAAGGCGAGCTGCTCGGACGCCAGCTACGTCGGCGAGACGGTGACCTTCCACAACACGCCGCTGTCGAACATCACCGTGTCGTTCGAGTCCCAGGTCAGTGGCGGCACCGCCTCGCAGATCGCCTGCACCGGCCTGACCGCCACGCCGCCCGACGGCACTCCTGGCGCCTTCGACGACACCTCCGAGACCTTCAAGGACCTCGAGCCCGGCACCTACACCTGCACGGTCGTGATCGACCCGTAGGATCGGCCCCCACGACAGGGGAGGCCTGGGCGCCCGCCCAGGCCTCCCCTGTTGGCCCGGCCGGCGTCGGGCGGCTCTGTTGCGGTGGCCGTGCGGTGGTCCGAGCGAGAGACTCCGATCATGAGAGCCGTCCGCCCATCGCGCCAGTCGATCCCGCCGCGCTCCAACTTCGCCGGCTTCCGCTTCCCACCAGACGTGATTGTCCTCGCCGTCCGCTGGTACCTGCGGTTCGGCCTGATGCCCCTATGGATGTCAAGCGGCAATGGATGAGGCGGTGGGGTCTGGTTTGGGCTCGCAGATCAGCTGGTAGACCTCGCGGGCGATGTAGCGCTTGAGGCAGCGCAGGGCCTCACGGCGGGTCTTGCCTTGGGCGATGCGCCGGGCGAGGTAGGCGCGGGTCTGTGGGTCCCAGCGCAGGCGCGACAGCGCGATGCGGTACAGCGCGGCGTTGGCCTGCCGGTCGCCGCCGCGGTTGAGGCGCAGACGGACGGTCTTGCCGGAGGACGCCTGGACCGGGCTGACGCCACACAGCGCGGCGTAGGAGGCCTCGCTGTGGAGGCGTTGCGGGTTGTCGCCGGCAGCGATGAGCAGGGCCGCAGCACAGTCGGGCCCCACCCCGCGCCGTGCGAGCAGCTTGGGGGCGTGCAGGTTGACGGCGTGGGCGATCCGCTGGTCGAGGTCGGTGATCTCGGCGGTCAGCTCCACGATGCGGCGGGCCAGCAGCCGCAGCGTCCAGGCCGCGGCGCCGGCGGGGTCGCTGGGTGGGTCCGCGGGCAGCTGCGCGCATTGGCGGACGAGGATCGGGGTGCTCAGGCCCGACAGCGCCTCACGCACCACCGGCTCGGCGGCCACCAGGACGGCCTTGAGCTGGTTGATCGCCTGGGTGCGGGACTTGATCGCGGAGCCCTTGGCCAGCTTGAACATCCGCACCATCTCCACCGGCCCGTCGCCGGTCTTGGCCACCGCGGTGGCCCGGCCCGACAGCACCGCCCGGGCGGCGGCCAGGGCGTCGATGGCGTCGGTCTTGCCGTGACGGCGGCGGGTCGCCTTGTCGGGCTGGTTGACCTCGATGACGGTGATGCCGGCGGCCCGCAGCTGCCGGGCGAGTGCCGCGCCGTAGGAGCCGGTGCACTCCACCCCTGCCCGCCGCAGCGCCCCGAAGGTGCGCGCCTAGGCCAGCAGCTGCTGGTAGCCGGCCATGGTGGCGGGGAAGCTGCGGCTGGCCGCCAGCACGCCCAGGGCGGTGACCACCGCCGCGACGTGGGTGTCCTTGTGGGTGTCCACGCCGAGGATGACCTCGCCGGTGGCGATGGTGTCGTGGTCGGGCCGGGCTGACTGCGGCATGCTGGGCACGGTCGTCTGTCTCCTGACGGCTCGGGAACGGATCGGCCATCGCCGGGCCGGCGCAGGTGGTCAGGACTGTGACGGTGCCTTGTTGCGGCAAGGCCCCTATCGGGACACGCCCGCCGGTCCGGCGGCACGCACCTGTAGGGTGCGTAAAGGCGTTCATGCAGCTCGCTGGTACTGATGCAGAAGACCGCCGAGTAGGTCATGTCGACGGATCCTGCCTTGCTGATCCTCGCCAACGACGGTCAGCCCGGCAGGCGAATCTGGTGCCTGCAGTCCAAGCGCCCGATGTGGGCGATGCCGGTTGTAGTGCTCGACGTAGACTCCAAGGACCTGCTCAAGGTGGCGGCGCCCAACGATGAGCATCCAGTCCAGGCACTCGGCGCGGACCGTGCGGACCCAGCGCTCCGCGTAGGCGTTCGCTCTGGGTGCCAGCACCGGCGTGACGAGCACCTCGGCGCCCTCTGAGCCGAACACATCGTCGAATCCGCGGCAGAACTTCGCGTCGCGGTCACGCACGACGAATCGTACCCGCCGCCCTCGTTCTCCCAGAACCAGCAGCAGGTTGCGAGCTTGCTGGGTGACCCAGCCGCCGTTGGGGTTGGCGGTCACCCCGGCCAGGTGGACCCGCCTGGTGTCCCGTTCGATGAAGAACAGCACGTACAGCCGTCGCAGCCACACCGTGTCGACGGTGAAGAAGTCGCACGCCACGATCCCGGCGGCTTGCTGTCGCAGGAACGCTGGCCACGAGCTGCTCGCCCGCCTGGGTGCGGGGTCGAGCCTGTGACGACGAAGCGTCGACCGGATCGCGGTGGCGGAGACGCGTATGCCAAGCTGCTGGAGTTCTCCCTTGATGCGCTGGTAGCCCCACCGGGGATTGTCCCTGGCCAGGCGGACGATCAGGTGTTGGACCTCTTGGTCCAGCGACGGCCGGCCGATGTGGCGGTGCGGGTAGGTCCACGCACCGGCGACCAGCCGCCGGTGCCAGCGCAGCAGCGTGTCGGGCTTGACTAAGAAGCACGACCAGCGGGACCGCGGGAGTAGGCGGCTGACCGCGGCGAGCAGGGCCCGGTCTGCCGGCTCCAGCCGGGGGCGTGGGGTCTGACGACGGAGGACGGCAAGCTGGTGGCGCAGGACCAGGATCTCCAGGTCCTTGGCGGCGTCGCCGCGAACAAGCAGCACGAGCATCTGCATGGATCGGCACAGCGTGAGGTAGGCGAGTTTCGACAGCACCAAAAGTGACCTCTAGTGGGAGCGGAAGCGTCACACTACCGAGTCGAGCTTCGGCACGAGCAGCCAGCTCACGGCCACGTACGACTTTGCGTACCCAACACGTACACCCGCTGCAGGAAGACCGTGTCCACGGTGAAGAAGTCCACGGCCAGCACACTGGCAGCCTGAGCTCGCAGGAATCGCCGCCAGGTGAGCGCCGACCGCTTAGGCGCCGGCGCAACGCCGGCGCGCTGCAGGATGGCCCACACGGTGCTGGCCCCGATCCTGCCCCTGTAGCCGAGCCGGCACAGCTCGCCGTGGACGCGGCGATACCCCCAGGTGGGGTTCTCCCTGGCCAGCCGCAGCACCAGCGCGCGGAGTTCCACTGAAACGGGCGGCCGGCCACGCTGGTGCGGGTAGGTCCAGCGGCGCCGGACCAGGTCGCGATGCCAGCGCAGCAGCGTGGCCGGCTGCACGAACAGGCCCCGCCACGCTGGACGGGGCAGCAGCCGTGCGAGTCCGGCCAGCACCGCCCGGTCGGCCCAGTCGACCCGCGGCCGGGTCACCTGGCGTCGCAGCACCGCGACCTGGTGGCGCAACACGAGCAGTTCGGCGTCCTTGGCCGCCGAACTCCGCGTCACCAGTGCAAGCCACCGCAGCGCCTGGCAGAACAGTAGGTACAGCAGTCGAAGAGCCATGTGCCGATCATCACGGCCCGGCGACGCCGGTGGCGAACTCGCAGCTCAGAACCCACGACCGACTTTCTGGCACCCACAGCGACACGACGCCTTACAGGAACCACGGATCCACGAGCACCAGGAACTCGCCGCCCGGCGCTCGCGCAACGTCCATGTCGCTGGTGATGTCCTCGAAGCAGGCCTCGCACAGCACCGCCACCCGAGGCTTGGACGTGCCGTAGGGCGTCAGCACCACGTCGTACACCAGGCCGATGGTGATGGAGTTGTCGCAGCCGTCGCAGTAGGCGCCGTCGCCAGCAGCAGCGTCGCCGACGTCGGTCACCATGCCTGTTCCCCAGTCCACGACGCAAGCGTGCCAGCACGTGCCAGCCGTCGGTAGCGGCCCATGCGTCTTTGCTGCTACCGATCCTGTGCCGGCCTGACCAGTTGAGATCCGATTGGCACCAGAGAAACTGGACAGAACGACACGACTACTCGAAGGGAGCGAGGCTCGTCGAGGTCGGCCAGCGGGCCCTTGGGGGCGCTACGGCTTGCGCCCGATGCCACAAAGCGAGTCGATCTCGGCGGGGGGGCCGGAGCCGGGCTCGGGGCGCCATTCTAGGGGGGAGACCACGCCGGGTTCCACCAGCTCGAGACCATCGAAGAAGCGGGCGATCCGCTCAGGGCTGCGGAGGTGGTAGGGCGGCTTGGCGGACTGGTTCCAGATGCGCGCGGCCTCCACCACCTCCGCGCTGGTGTCGGTGCTGTCGTTCATCGTCAGGTAGCTGCCGGAGGGCACGGCCCCCACGAGCCGTTTCACGATCGTCTGGGCCTGGGCGTCGTCTTCGATGTGGCCCAGGATTTCCATCAGCATGACCGCGACCGGCTGGCTGAAGTCCAGCGTCCGGGCCGCCTCCTGCAGGATCGTGTCGGGGTCGCGCAGGTCGGCGTCGACGTAGTCGGTGGCGCCTTGTGGGGTGCTGGTGAGCAGGGCGCGGGCGTGCACCAGCACGAGCGGGTCGTTGTCGACGTAGACGATGCGGCACTCCGGCGCCACCTGCTGGGCGACCTCGTGGGTGTTGTTGGCGGTCGGCAGGCCGGTGCCGATGTCCAGGAACTGGCGGACGCCCGCCTCACCGGCCAGGTACCGGACCGCACGGACCAGGAAGGCCCGGGAGGCGCGGGCGTTCTCCACGATCGCCGGGAAGGCCTCGAGGATCTGGTCGCCGACCTGGCGGTCGACGGGGAAGTTGTCCTTGCCGCCCAGCCAGTAGTTCCAGATCCGGGCCGTCTGCGGTACCCCGGTGTCGAACTTGGGCAGTTCCTCGTCGCCGGTGCTGGATGGGCGGTCTGCCACGGGTGCCTCTCCTGAGTTGGTGGTGCGCGACCGTTGCGGTCACCACACCACCTAGCCTCTCGCCAGCGACGCTGCCATGTCAACGACGGCTGAGCATGAGTTCAGGCGCCGTCGACCTCCTTGAGGATCCTGCTGAGGAACTCAACCGTTTGGTGCGGCGGCACGCTCACCACCTCAAGGCGACTCATGACCGCCGTGTAGGCGTCCACGTCGCTGCGCTTATCCAGGTACAAGGCCCTCCGTGTCAGCCTCTGGTGAGGCAGCTTGCTGGTAGAAACCGGTGAGCTGTAGGGCGAGAAAGGATCACCAGAGTCGATGACCACGATGACTGCTGCGCAGGTGCGGTTGCACACTGGCGGCATGGAACCCGACCCGGAGGTGCCCGAGCGGTCCCGGCCGCCCAGGACCTACCCGGCGGCGTACAAGCTGCGGATCCTTGGCGAGTACGGGCAGCTCGACAAGGCTGGCAAGGGTGCGCTGCTGCGCCGCGAGGGTCTGTACACCTCCCTGATCAGTGAGTGGCGCAAGCAGCGCGACAAGGGCGCGCTGGAAGCGTTCCAGCAGCGCCGCGGCCGCCCGCCGGTGGACCCGCTGGCCCGGGAGAACGCCCGGCTCGAACGGGAGAACGCCCGGCTGCGTGACCAGCTCGCCCGGCAGGCGAAGGTGATCGAGGTCCAGGGGGAACTCTCCGCGCTGCTTGGCAGGCTCGCGACGAGCAGCGACGACCCGGCCGCCGACGGCCCGGCGGGCAGCGAGCCTCAGCGCTGATGGCCACGCTGGATCAGGCCGTGGCCAGGTTGGCGCCGGCGGTGGGCACCGCGGGGGCGTGCCGGGCGGTCGGCCAGCCCCGCGCGAGCTGGTATCGCCGCCACCGGCAGTCCCCACCACCGCCACGCCTGTCGCGGCCGGCACCCGCGCCGCAGCCGCGGGCGCTGTCAGCCGCCGAACGAGCACAGGTCCTGGACATGCTCCACGACGAGGCCTTCTGCGACCTGGCCCCGGCCAGCGTGTGGGCCAGGCTGCTGGACGAAGGGGTCTACCTGGCCTCGGTCTCGACGATGTACCGGCTGTTGCGCGAGCGCGGGGAGACCGGGGACCGTCGGCGGCATGCCCTCCACCCGGCCAGGGTCAAGCCCGAGTTGCTGGCGACCCGGCCCAACCAGTGCTGGTCGTGGGACATCACCAAGCTCGCCGGCCCGGCCAAGTGGACCTGGTTCTACCTGTACACGATCCTGGACATCTACGGCCGCTACGCGGTCGGCTGGATGGTCGCCGCCCGTGAGGCCGCGCAGCTGGCCGCCGAGACGATCACCGCCCAGCAGGTCGAGCCGGACCAGCTCACCATCCATGCGGATCGGGGCAGCTCGATGACCTCCAAGCCGGTCGCGCTGCTGCTGGCCGACCTGGGCGTGACGAGGTCCCACTCCCGCCCCAAGGTGTCCAACGACAACCCGTACTCCGAAAGCCAGTTCAAGACGCTCAAGCACCATCCGACCTTCCCGGACCGGTTCGGCTCCATCCAGGACGCCCGCGCCTTCTGCCAGACCTTCTTCGGCTGGTCAGGATATGCGGGTGATCCACCGTCTGGCCGGTGGGGCCAGCGAGCATGGGGTCACGTTGTTGATCGGAGGCTGCCGTGGCGTTCATGCCGTGCTTGGTCCGGACTGGGGGAGGTGGCGGTGGTGAGCTGATCCGCCTCGGCCACCCGCTGCTCGATGCCTACCTGGAACTGGTGGCGGCCCGGGCTCGGTGGAACACGGTGCTGGCGACCGCGTTCGACTTGAAGGTGTTCTTCTCGCTCATCGACAAGGATCCGGTGGATGTGGTCACCGCCGATGTGCTCGAGTTCATCAGGGCGCAGCGTGAGCCTCGCCATGGCGCGACGGTGGTGCGGATCGAGGACGGCGAGAGCGGCCTGTCGGCGCGCACGATCAAGCGCCGGCTGGCCACGATCGCCGGGCTCTACGAGTATTTGCTGGTCCGTGGTGACGCTGCGGTGGCTGGGAATCCGGTGCCCCGCGGCCTGGCGATGCGTCGTCCCGGTCAGCGCCCGGTACGGGGTGTTCCCCTGGTCCGGGCGCCGCGCACGCTGCCGCGAGTGATCGACCCCGACGAGGCCGACGCGTTCATCGGTGCGCTGCGCACCCACCGGGACCGGGCGATGGTCGAGGCGATGCTGTTTGGCGGGCTGCGCCGCTGCGAGGTCCTCGGGCTGCACCTGGTCGATGTCCGTCCCGGCGAGCACCGGCTGTTCATCGCCCAGGGCAAGGGAGGCCATCAACGGATCATCCCGGTCTCGACCCGGTTCTTCACCACGCTGGCCGCCTATCTGGAGGCCGAGCGACCCTCACCTCGGCAACCGACCGCGTGTTCGTGGTGCTCAAGGGTAGGCGCCGAGGCCAGCCACTCAGCTCGGCTGGGCTGGATGAGATCGTCGCCGGTGCACGAAAACGGGCGGGCCTGGAGCGGTTGACCTGCCACCAGCTGCGTCACACCTGCTTCACCCGCCTTCGCGAAGCCGGCATGGCGCTGGAGGCGATCCAAGCCCAGGCAGGACATCGCTCGATCGAGTCGACCCGTATCTACCTGCACCTGGCCGGCGGCTGGCTCGCCGAGGAGTACCGACGAGCCAGCGAAGCGATCGACGCGCAAGCCCTGGGCGGCTCGTGATGCCCGCCGCCACCGTGCTCGCTGCGCCCCACCGAAACCAGGTCGACGACTTCGTCGCGACGTTGCAGGGGGTCGGGCTGCGAACGGGCCGCTCGACGGTGCAGGCGGCGAGGTCGTTCTGCGCCAAGCTCGAGCGGGCAGGCGGGTGGGCCGAGCTGAGCCGAGCCGGTCAGGTCGACGTGATCTGCAAGGCGCGGGCGTTCGCGTCCTGGCTGCTGGTCACCTCCCAGCTCACGGTCACCGCCGACGTCCTGGGACGGGTGGACCTGCGGCTGGGGAACGCCGCCCGGAACTACTGCCCGAGCGCCTACGCCTGGTTCGTCGACGTCTGTGAGCGGCTGGGCATCACCGCGGCCGACACCGCCCTGCAGTGGAACACCCTCGCCAAGATCACCGCCGTCACCGCCATACCCCCCGAGCAGGTCGGCTCCAGCCAGTTCGAGGCCGCCCGCGCCGCGATCATCGACGCCTACGTCGCGCGCGGCCTGCCGAGCTCGGGTCGAAACATGGCCTCGATCTTCCACCGGCTCCAGCTCACCCTGTTCCACGCCGGCCTGCTCAACACCCACACCCGCCCGACCGGGCGGCCACCAGTGTCGGTGACCGGATGGGCCATCGTGGCACCGGCCATCGCTGAGGTCGCGCAACGCTACGTCGCCCAGATCGAGCTCAGCCTGCGCCCCTCAACGGTCAAGCACATCGAGCACGACCTGCGCGAGTTCGGCGCCTGGCTCGCCCAGGCCCACCCCGACGTGAGCAGCTGCGCGGACCTCCAGCGCCACCACATCGAGGGCTACAAGGCCTGGCTCGCGGCCAAGCACGGCCGCTACACCGGCAAGCCGCTGAACCGCATCAGCGTCAAGAACCGGCTCATCAACCTGCACTGCTTCTTCGACCGGATCGCCGAGTGGGGCTACCCCAACCCCCCGCAGCGCCCGCTCGTCTTCGCTGGGACCTTCCCATCGTCGACAAACCCCTGCCGCGGTTCCTCGACGACGCCGCTGCGGCAAAGCTCCTCCGCGCAGCACGCGCCGACCCTGATCCCCTCTCCCGGCTGATCGTTGAGCTGCTGGCCCGCACCGGGATCCGCAGGAGCGAACTGCTCGGCCTCACCGTCGACGCCGTCGTGCAGATCGGCTCGGCGTTCTGGCTGCGGATCCCCGTCGGCAAGCTGCACAACGACCGCTACATCCCGCTGCACCCGCAGCTGAAGGAGATGCTCGACGACTGGATCGCCAACCATCGGACGACCGGGCTGCGATCAGACCGGCTCCTGCTGGAACGCAACCGGCCCATCACCGCGCTGCGTGTCGCCACCGCGTTGAGCCGGCTGTCCCAGGAGGCCGGGATCGGGCACGTCACCGCCCACCAGCTCCGCCACACCCTGGCGACCCAGGCGATCAACCGGGGCATGAGCCTGGACGCGATCGCGGCCCTGCTCGGCCACAAGACCCTGGCCATGACCATGGTCTACGCCCGCATCGCCGACACCACCGTCGCCGAGGAATACTTCGCCGTCACCGAGAAGGTCGAAGCCCTCTACGACCGGCCCCGCCAGCTCCCCGCCGACAACGAAGGCACCGAGATGCGCAAGCTCCGCAGCGAGATGCACCGACGCATGCTCGGCAACGGCTACTGCGCCCGCCCCGTCGAGACCGACTGCCACTTCGAGTCCATCTGCGAGAGCTGCACCTTCTTCGTCACCACCATCCAGTTCCGCCCCACCCTCCAAGCCCAACGCGACGACGCCCAACGCAAAGGCCAGCTCGGCCGCCAGAAGATCTTCAACCGACTGCTACAGCGACTCGACGAGACAGCCTCTTGACACGATCACCCGCATAAGTACAACTCACCGCCGCCCGCGGCGCCGTCCTCGAACAGGCCTACGCCGCCCACCCGGAGCGGTTCGTCCGCAAGGCACCTCTACCGCCGTCCCCGCCCGGTCCCGTGTGGATCAACAAGCCTGTCGACCCCAACCCAGCCGCCTCAGCAATTTCCTGACCGACATGTCTCACCGAGGTTGACAGGCTCCGGTATGAACGCCAGCGCATCGGTGGCCACCCGGGTGGCCTTGGCCGTCAGGGGGGTGCTGCCGCGGGGCCAGCTGCTCGACCCTGAGGTGTGGGAGCGGCGCCACCGCGGCATCGTGATCGTGCTGTGGCTGCACGCGGCTGGCCTGACCCTGTTTGGCGTCGTGCGGGGCTTCGGCGTGGCCCACACCATCCAGGACGCCAGCCTCGTCGCCGTCCTGGCGATGCTGGCCGGCCAGCCGACCGGGAGCCGAAGGCTGCGGGCCTCGGCCGCCGTCCTCGGCCTGGTCGTCGCCTCCGCGGTCCTGGTCCACCTGTCGGGCGGAGCCACCGAGGCCCACTTCCACTTCTTCGTCGTGGTCGGGATCATCACCCTCTACCAGGACTGGGTGCCGTTCGGGCTGGCGCTTGCCTTCGTGGTCGTCCACCACGGCCTGCTCGGCGTGCTGCACCCGACCAGCGTCTACGACCAGCCGGCGGCGTGGCGCAACCCGTGGAAGTGGGCGCTCATCCATGGGGTGTTCGTGCTGGCGGCCAGCGTCACCACCTGGTCACCTGGCGGCTCACCGAGCGGCAGGCGACCGAGATCAGCCGGCTGGTCAGCCGCCTCGAGGGGCTGGCCAGAACCGACGCGCTGACCGGTGCCGCCAACCGGCGAGCGTGGGAGGAAGAGGTCCCCCGCGAGCTGGAACGGGCACGGCGGCTAGGCACCCGACTCTGCGTTGCGCTGCTCGACCTGGACCACTTCAAGGCCTACGACGACCAGCACGGCCACCAGGCCGGCGACCGGATTCTGCGGGCGGCCGTGGCGGCCTGGCAGGCCCAGGTCCGCACCACCGACCTGCTCGCCCGCTACGGCGGCGAGGAGTTCGGCCTGCTGCTGCCGTCCTGCTCGCTGCAGGACGCTATGGAGGTCGCCGACCGGCTGCGGCTGGCCACCCCCGAGGGGCTGACCTGCGCCATCGGGCTGGCCAGCTGGGACTTCCACGACAGCACAAACGAGCTGATCGAACGGGCCGACCAGGCCCTCTACGCGGCCAAGGCAGCCGGCCGCGACCGCTGCGTACCCGCCTGAGCAGCTCCAACCAAGGCCGACGAACACGCGCGGAGCATGCGGATTCGGGGAAGGGTCCTTGCGCCGGCCCGGCCGCGCCCGACGAGGCGCATGACGCTGCGCCGCACGCAGCGGCGCCGCGGCCGCGGCGCCGCCCCACCCCTACGGTGGTCGCAGCCGCTGCGGCGGTCGTCCTGATGGTCCTGGTCGTGGGGACGCTCGCCTGGGCTGGCGTCGTCAGGGCCTGGGATGCCACGGTCAGGACCTCGGAACGCCTGACCCGAGCAGCACGCCGGCCGCGTGAGGCGATCCCAGCCTGTCAGCCGATCCGTCCGACGGCGCGACTGCTCGGCGGACTCCTTCGCGAATACGATGCTGCGGCAGCGTGAGACCGAATTTGTGCACCCATGGCCTCAGGGTGACCTTGCGGCCCATCGCCCAAGCTGTCGGACCAGGCGACGTTTGTACGCCTCGGGCTGTTGGCGCTTCCAGGAAGGCTTTAGGATGCTCATGACGAGTCCGATCACTCCTCCAATCGAGGCACTAGGCGGATTCGGGGAGATAGAACATGGGTTTCAAGGCGACCA
>WNFV01014642.1_pt1 | contig 12847 bp, 9 predicted proteins | sample 5400101 | NCBI WGS metagenome assembly WNFV01 (sample SAMN13153361, study PRJNA577476) | soil metagenome | isolation source: 115 cm soil or saprolite under grassland replicate 1 | place: USA:California | collected 2016-06-15
AGCCACTGAGAGGATTGTTAATCCCAACACTGAGCCGAAAAACGTGATCGCTTTCGCGACGTGGGTAAGCGTCGTCGTCGCGTGCTGGTGAAACCAAACCGCCACGCGCTGATCGAACAGCACCAGCGGATTGTCGGGCGACAAATTCTCCGCAATAGCTCCAAACCACCAGCCGGCCAGCAGAAAGACCAAAACTCCGATGGTCAGGTGCAGCCCTGCATAACCCTCCGGCGAAAGACGGTTCTGCAGAAACTGTCTCTGTTTCTCGAACCGCTGGTTGCTCATTCGCCGATCCAACCATTCTCCCTGCGGAGAAAACGCGTCGCGAGCTGTTGCCGATTGGATCGTAAGCTGCTCACGATGCGCCGCACACGGTTGCGCAGCCGATTCAGAAGTCCGCTCTTCGCTCGGACTTTGCGGCCATTCGCCAGCACGGCCCGAATAGGCCGAAGGGACAGCCAATCGGAATGAGGACGCGGCAGCGCACGTGCGGTCATCTTATAAACTTAATCGATTTCGGCCCCTCGCTCCACTCGCTGCTCTACATCTCTGTCAATCTTTCTCCCTGTTCAAATAGCCACAAGAGCCCAAGTCAGGAGAGGGTCAGAGGACCTTCGGTTTCGTGTGGCAGCGCTGCACCCTCGCCTTGCATCCAGATGCACTGAATCACGACTGCAGAATTACAGGGAAGGCTGGGAAGCAGGCGCTGCAGTGTACGGGTCCTGGCGCGGTGGCCCCTCGCACGAAAGGCCGCCTCGCCGCTGCCATAAGGCAACGGGAAGTTTCACGATCCGCCCGCTGGTTCATTCCGGCGGGCGGATTTGTTTTTGGGGCGGTTGCAGCCGGCAGCGCAGGTTCCTCGGCTGTTTGTTTGATCACGATGCCGCACTCGCGGTTCTGATTTGTACTCTTGTGTATCAAGGCTCGGTCGGCCATGATTGTTCCCAATCCAACGCCGCATCCCTTTTTGCGGTCTATAATCCAGATAGGCCGAGAAGTTGAGCCTAAACACTGTTGGTCGAAGCTTTCCACATGGGCGACACAACACCGATCTACGGCGATGACGCAGGGATGAACGCCGCGATGGAAGAGGCACGGCGCGCTCGCCATGGTCTCCGCATAGAACTACAACGCTCAGGTGCCAGGTCCAGACTTATCGCGATTCTGCTGGCCTGTGCCGCCATGCTCCAGCCAAGCGCGCTATTCGCAGATATGATCCCAGTGCGCCACACGGAAGGCCTGATCCATGGCTTTCTTGTGGTGCGGACCCTTGAAGGCAAGGCCTTCGCCGATGGTCAGATGACGCAAGACGCACGGAGCGATCGCGTAACCACCCATCTGATATTTCGTTTCAAAGATGGTTCGATCTATGAGGACACGACCAAATTCTCTCAACGCGGCACATTCCGACTCTTGAGCGACCACCTTATTCGAAGAGGTCCGTCGTTCAAGCAACCGATGGACACCTTGATCGACACTTCTACCGGCGAAGTTAAGGTCCGTTACACCGACGACAGGGGCAAAGAGAAAGTCATTGCCCAGCGGATGGAGCTGCCGCCAGACGTCGCCAACGGCTTGCTCTTAACGCTGATGAAGGACATAAAACCGAGTGTGCCGCGGACGACAGTGTCAATGGTGGCGACCACGCCAAAACCGCGGCTAGTCAAGCTTGCGATCCTTCCGCAAGGGGAAGAACCGTTCACGATTGGAAGCTTCCGTCATAAAGCCATGCACTTTGTTGTGAAAGTGGAAATCGGAGGTGTCACTGGGTTCCTGGCGCGTCTGATGGGGAAGCAACCGGCGGACACGCACGTGTGGGTCCTCGGCGGTGAGGCCCCGGCCTTCGTCAAGGCAGAGGGCCCATTTTATGTGGGCGGCCCTATCTGGCGAATACAACTGGCAAGTGCCGGACTGTTCTAGAGAGTAAACAAAGGCTGCATTGTTCGCGAGCTGATCAGACTCAGCGATCTTACCGAGACGATCTTTGCTCTTTCACGGGAGCCGCGCTTAAGCCATTATGAGCGACAGAAAACGCCACTCCCGAAAACAACGATGAGGGCTAAACATGCGATGCAGCAAACCCAGCACTTTGTTGCAACTACTGGGCACATGCGCATCATCATTTTCAAAGTGCTGGGTAGCTGATCTTTTGGCTCGTTAGACGTTTCTGCGCGGCTCCCTGTGAAACAAAGACCATATCAGTCCACCGACCTGCCAAGCGTGATCGAGATTTATACCGTTTCGATTCACTCCTTGGCGGTGTCCTATTACTCGCCGGAGCAGATTGCCGCCTGGGCGCCAGTTCGACCCGACGCCGCGCGCTGGCAGGAGCGTCTTTCTCATCTTCACGCCATCGTGGCCGAGTTGACGGCATTCTTGCGGGTTTCGCTTCCTACACACACGACGGCTACCTCGACTTTCTTTTCACTCATCCCACTTTTGCCCGTCGTGGTGTTGCCACGAGCCTCTACCAGCGCGTCGAGTCGGCATTGCGTGTGGTCAGCGCCTCGAGAGTTACGACCCACGCCAGTCTTGCCGCCCGGCCGTTCTTCGACGGCCACGGTTTCCAAGTCGATGCAGAGCAGTGCGTCGAGTGCCGAGGCGCTTACCTTCGCCGGTTCGCCATGCACAAACAACTTCGCAATGAACGAAATTCCTAATCAGGTGATGCCGTCGGGCATTTATGACCCTTGAGAAGTCGCGAAAGCTTTGTCCGTCACGCCAAAAGGTTTTACCGTGACAGCAAAAGGTTTGGAAATCATGTCTCAGCATGGCGCAATGACCGCCGGGAGTAGCCAAATCGTGTCTCGGCACGGCCGAAATGCATCTCACCGCAACGAAGAGGCAGCCTTGAAGAGAGGAACACAATCTCTGAATGAAACAATGCGCTGGCTGAATCAGCCAATTGCGTCTCGAAGTTTCGCAACGGTTGAAAACGCGCAGCGGAGCGCCTCGCGATTTTCTCGAATTATTGCCTTGCCAGAATATTTTCGATCCGATACACCGGGATTAGCTCGCTCATGCGATATCTATCCGAATCGTCTTAGCCTATGAAAAACATACGACTGTACTTTATCAGCGTGTTTCTCAGTGCAGCCGTCTCAGCCTTTGCCGGCCCGCCGACATATGAACTGCAACCTTCGCCCACGCCAGCGGAAGAAAATCACCGCGAACTTTTTGATTACGAATTGGACTACACCGGAGGCAGTAGTTTCTACGACGACCACGGCAAGTTCGGCCACGGCGATTCGCTATACAATGACTTCAGCTACGCTCATCGCTTCCTCATCACCGGGAAATGGTATTTCCGGGCAGGAGTTGAATACGAAAGGTTCGACTTTGACGGCACCGATAACGGCCTGCCAGACCACCTCCAGACTATCCACGCTCTATTGGCGCTGGAATACGTGGTGCACGATCATGCCGGCGCGGGTATCGAGATCGATCCCGGGCCCTATTTCGAAAGCGATATCAGGGGCGATACAATCGACATTCCCTGGAAAGTGTGGGTCACGTTTCCGCTCAAGAAAGACAAAATCTTCGCTGTCATCGGTGCCGGTGGTAGCCTCTATTCAAATCCAATCGTCGCCCCCGGCGGTGGTATCATCTGGCTTTTCACAGACCATTTCCGCCTGGAAGGTGTGTTTCCGAAGCCCGCTCTGGTTTATAATCCCAATGATAATTGGGAATTTCGCATCTTCGGAAATTTATTTTACGAAAGTTACCGCACCGATGATGTCATAACTCCCGAGAGGAAGTTGCAAGTGCATAACGCAGTCGTTCAATACAGCGAGGACCGCGCTGGGGTACAGGTGAGCTATTCTGGCCTCAAGCCGTTTGAGATCACGCTCGGCGGCGGCGTTACTGTCAAGCGCGACTTTGATTTCTTTCGGGCCGAAGCAAGCGCCAAAACGAACCCTGCCCCTTTCGTCAAGTTCGAGGTCGAAGCGAAATTCTAGGGAAATATTTCGTCGAGCTTTCTCGCTACTGCCTGACTGCCGCGGACTTTCAGGCGGCCAGTCATATAGGCCCATGTGCCTTTGAGTTTCCCGTTGGACATGGCGACCCAATCGTTGTCGCTGGTGATGAATGTGACGCTCGGGTTATCGATCTTTCCCTTGCCCATCTTGTAGGTCCCGTCGGTCACGTCGATCCACCATTCGCCGCCGTTCGGGCCGCTAAGTTCCCACTGATAACGCGCGTGCACCCCTCTTGCTTTGTCAGCCTTGAAACTCCCGCGCATTGAATCAAACACCTGTTGTGGCGTCGAGGCGTCGGCCGCTGCTACGTTTCCCACGGTCAAATTCACCGCTAGAAAGATAGCCGCTGATGCCAGACAGAAGCGCATAATCTCTTTCATCATTTTCTCCCTAAATCAGGATCGTCGCTCAGAGTCAAATCGGCTGTCCAGTCACTAACGGTTAGGCAGTCTAGCGCAGAGTCCGGTCAAGCGCGCCGATCTTGCGCGTCTCGGGCCAGCGGAACGCAACGCCAAGCACCACCAGAATTGTTCCGATGCCTCCCGCCACAACCGAAACCACGGGACCAAACAACGCGGCGGTCAGCCCAGATTCAAGCGCGCCGAATTCGTTCGACGTGCCGATAAAAATGTTGTTGACCGCCGAAACGCGGCCCCGCATTTCATCCGGCGTGATCAGCTGGACAATCGAACCGCGAATAATAACGCTCACGCTGTCAAATGCTCCAACGAGAAATAACAAGCCGAGCGATAACCAGAATACTTTGGACAACCCGAACAGAATTGTCGCCATGCCGAACCCGGTGACGCACCACAGCAAGGTTCTGCCTGCATATTTCATCGGACGCAAATGGGCGACCGCCAACGCTGTGGCAAACGCGCCAACCGCCGGCGTGGCCCGCATCCAACCAAGCCCAACTGGTCCAACGTGCAGGATTTGATCGGCAAAAATCGGCATCAACGCCGTTGCGCCACCGAGCAACACCGCGAATAAATCCAGTGTGATCGTTGCCAGGATCACTTTTCGCCGAAACACGAATCGGACTCCGGCCATGAGGCTTTTCCATGTGCTCGCCTCGCTACTATCGCGGACCTGTTTGCTGCGACGGATTGGAAAGACCAGCAGGAAAAAAACAGCGGCACAAAGCGCGTCCAACAGATAGACAAACGCGAAGCCGATATACGCGACCAGCAACCCGCTGAGAGCCGGACCTACGACCGATCCGATTTGAAAGATGCTGTTGTTCCAGGTGACCGCATTTGCAAAGGCATCACGAGGAACCAGGGTCGGGAAAAACGAACTGCGCGCCGCCCAACTGAATGTGCGTGCTGTTGCTCCGATAAAGAGAAGTAGATAAATCAGCGGAATGGATGCGTCGTCGAAATGGAATGCAGGATGGTGGCGCTCGAAAATTGTGGCGATGCCCGTCAGGGCGCGATTGCCTTCCCGCAGTAGTGGAATTGCAGGAATAGAAAGGTGTTTCCAGGAAACAATGGCCAGTGCGGCCGATGTCACTCCGCTAAACAGTTGTGAAACCAGAATGATCTGTTTCCGACTAAACCGGTCCGCCAAATGGCCGGCGGGCAACGACAGCGTCACCACGGGCACTGCAATGACCAACCCAACGAGTCCGAGTGCCGTGGCCGAATGAGTGCGCGCATAGATTTCCCATTCCACCGCTACGGCGAGCATCAAGCGGCCCGTGATCGAGAGTAAATTACCGGCCGTAAACAAGCTGAAATCTCCGAAACGGAACGCTGCGTACGGATCATGCGCTCGAGGCTCCCTTTCTATCGGTAACGGAATGGCCAGGCGTTGGGTCTCGGGTGATCGATAGGAGCTGGGATCGATTGGCTCGGACATGCTCGAGCGCGTTCGGTCGAACACGCGCAGTAGATTGTAGATTGCGTGGGGAGCACCGCAACCTATGGGTATCGGGCATACCGGCCGATGGAATTGACGGCTATGTTTTCCGCTGTAGCCAAGCAGCTCGGGTTCAGGAATTCGCGAGTTAAATTGCCGCTCGATAGCGGCCAACAGCGCTGGCTAAGAAATTTGCATTTCCGCTGCGGATTTTTCTTCCATTTGACGAGCCGGATGGGATAGAGTCGGCAGCCTCAGGAAAAATGGATAACATCATCGAGGCGAAAGAACTGCAGATTGAGCGCAAGCATTTCTACGTGGAGCTCCGTGAGAACGACCGCGGGAGATTCTTGCGCATCACTGAGGAAGCTCACGGCCGCCGCAACAGTATCATCGTGCCGAGTACCGGTGTCGATGACTTTACGGCGACGATTGCTGAAGTTCTGATGAATAACGACGGCGCGCCAGCTTAACCGCTGAACTGCTTCTTGCGTTCGCAGAGGCGGGCGTGACGGCGGGCACGCTCTCATTCGCGCACCACACGTTCGCCGGTGCAGCGGAGCTTGTTTCCATTTGTTTGTTCTCACGTTGACACACCGAGAGCCGAAATTACTTTGGCGTTTCGCCTCAACGACGCAGTTCTGGGGCGCCTGAATCATGGTTACGAAGCAAAAATCCCCCGCTCGAGGCAAGAGGCAGCGCAGAAGGTCGTCATCGGCGCACGCGGCAATTCGTGAAAAGAGAAAGAAAACACGACGCTACGTCTATTATTTCGGCGACGGCCACGCTGACGGATCAGGCATCATGAAACCGTTGCTGGGTGGCAAGGGCGCAAACCTCCACGAGATGACGCGCATAGGTCTGCCTGTGCCACCGGGATTCACACTCACGACGGAAGTATGCAGTTACTTTTACGCTCATAACCGCGCTTATCCGCCGGAGTTAGAAGCCAAGGCCGCGGCTGCGCTGGCGAAAGTGGAGAAATCCGTGGAAAAAAAATTCGACGACAAAGAGCGGCCGTTGCTTGTCTCGGTGCGGTCAGGCGCGCGCGATTCCATGCCGGGAATGATGGACACCATTCTAAACCTCGGGATGAACGACGAGGTTGTTGAGATCGTTGCAAAGAAGACGAACAACGCGCGTTTCGCCTATGATTCCTATCGACGCTTCCTGCAGATGTACGGCGATGTTGTAATGGGCGTTCAGAAACGGCCGGGCGAAGACCACGAACCGTTCGAAGCTGTGATCGAACGTCTGAAGGATCAGCGTTATGGCAAGCACGATTTCCCGGACGTGCGATTAACTGTGGCCGATTTGAAAGAGCTTGTGCAGCGTTTCAAGGCCTTGATCAAGGAGCGGACTGGAAAATCATTTCCCCAAGATCCGAACGAACAACTTTGGGGGGCGATCGGCGCCGTCTTCGGGTCGTGGATGAACGACCGCGCGATCGTTTATCGACGGAAATATGGAATCCCGCACGACTGGGGAACAGCGGTGAATGTTCAGACCATGGTGTTCGGGAACATGGGAGAGACGAGCGCGACCGGAGTTGCGTTTACGCGTGATCCAGCGACCGGCGAAAAGGTTTTCTACGGCGAATATTTGATCAACGCGCAGGGTGAAGACGTCGTTGCTGGTGTGCGCACGCCGCATCCAATCAGCGATCTGGCAAAGGAAATGCCCGCGGCCCACAAAGAGCTGATGAAAGTGCGCACGAATCTTGAACAGCACTTCAAGGACATGCAGGACCTCGAGTTCACGGTGGAAGAAAACCGTCTCTACATCTTGCAGACGCGAAACGGCAAGCGCACCGGCCACGCGGCGGTCCGTATTGCGGTCGATATGGTCGGTGAAAAGCTAATAACCAAAAAAGACGCTGTGCGCCGGATTCCGGCAGATTCCCTCGCCCATCTTCTGGCGCCGATTTTTGATAAACAATCAGTTCAGGTGGCAAAGAAAATCGGCAGCGGTTTGCCGGCTGGTCCAGGCGCGGCATGCGGGCGTGTCGTTTTTAACGCGGACGAAGCCGTGGTTCGCGCCGAAAGAGGCGAAAAAGTCGTGCTCGCCCGTATTGAAACGTCCCCGGAAGACTTGCGCGGCATGATCGCGGCTGAAGGAATTCTCACGTCACGTGGCGGCGTTTCTTCGCACGCGGCCCTGGTCGCGCGGCAAATGGGTAAGGTTTGTGTGTGCGGCGCGACCGGAATTCACATCGATTACCAAAAGCGCCACCGCGCCGTCTGAAATTGTACAAGTGCTCGTCGATCGATCGCTCGATCCTAAGAAAAGCATCACCTACCAGGAGTACGCCAAGTTGATGAAGTGGGCGGACGAATTTCGCACGCTCGGCGTGCGTGCAAACGCTGATACCCCTGAGCAGGTAAGCAACTCAGTCGCGTTCGGCGCAGAAGGAATCGGGCTTTGCCGGACGGAGCACATGTTTTTCGAGGGCGATCGGATTGATGCGATGCGCGAGATGATTCTTGCAGGCACGAAGGACGAACGGGCACGCGCCCTGGCAAAACTGCTTCCCTATCAGCGCGACGATTTCATTGGCATTTTCACAGCCCTCAACGGTTTGCCCGCCACGATCCGCTTCCTCGATCCACCCCTCCATGAGTTTTTGCCTGCCGATCACGCGCAGCAGAACGAGCTCGCGAACAAAGTCGGGGTAGCTGTAGAACACATCGCGCGTCGTGTCGATGAGCTACACGAATTTAACCCGATGCTCGGTCATCGCGGTTGCCGACTCGGGATCACGTTCCCGGAAATTTCGGAGATGCAGGCGCGCGCAATTTTCGAAGCGGCAGCGGAAGTGCAAGCCGAGGGGATCAGAGTTCATCCAGAAATTATGATCCCATTGGTCGGATTTTCGCGCGAGCTAAAGCTTCAAATCGACATCGTCCGACGTGTCGCCGACGAGGTTGCAAAAGAAAGGGATACAAAATTCAAATACATGGTCGGCACGATGATTGAAATCCCACGCGCCGCACTTGTGGCCGACCAGATTGCGCGCGACGCAGAGTTCTTCAGTTTTGGCACAAACGATCTTACACAAACTGCGCTCGCAATGAGCCGGGATGATTCTGGGAGCTTTCTTCCTGCCTACGCTGAACTCGACATTATCGACACAAATCCGTTTGCCTCGATCGATCAGAAAGGTGTCGGACGTTTAATGGAAATTACCTGCGACCTCGGCCGTAAGGCGCGTCCGGACATTAAACTGGGAATCTGTGGGGAACACGGCGGCGAACCTGCCAGCGTAAAATTCTGTCATCGGCTTGGTTTGGATTACGTCAGTTGCAGTCCGTTTCGGATTCCAATCGCTCGATTAGCGGCAGCGCAAGCAGCGCTCGAGAGTTAACGCTTGGTCACCTTTCAAGAAATCGAGGCGGCGCGTAAACGCATTAAAGATGCGGTCTACTATTCCCCCTGCCCGCATTCGATCCCGCTCAGCGAAATCACCGGCATGCAGATTTTCTGCAAGCTCGACAATTTGCAACGAACAGGAAGTTTCAAGGAGCGCGGCGCGCGTAACGCGCTGGCTCAGTTGTCGCCTGACCAGCAAAAGCGCGGGGTCATTGCCGCTTCCGCCGGCAATCACGCTCAAGCGCTCGCTTATCAGGGCAGTTTGCTCGGCATTCTTGCAACAGTGGTAATGCCAAAATTCGCGCCCCTCATAAAGGTGAGCACTTCCCAGCAGCTCGGTGCGACGGTGGTTCTTCACGGCAAAGATTTTGCCGAAGCCAAAGCCCACGCATACGAACTGGCGAAAGAGAAAGGACTCGCTTACATCGACGGCTACGATGATCCCGCGATCATCGCCGGTCAGGGAACGATGGCTCTCGAAATTGTCGAGCAAGTTTCCGACCTCGACGCGCTGATCATTCCGGTCGGTGGTGCCGGTTTGCTCGCCGGGGTTTCGTTGGCCATCAAAACTCTGCTGCCGAACATGAAAATCGTGGCCGTTGAAGCAGAGAACGTGGCGAGCTTTTCCGCTGCGCTTGCAGCAGGCAAGCCAACAAAAATCACAATGCATCCCACCCTCGCAGATGGGCTCGCGATCCCGCAGGTCGGCACGAATGCATTTCAAATTGCGCGACCGCTAGTCGACATCGTCGTCACGGTGACTGAGGAACAAATTGCTTTGGCGATTCTGCGTCTGGTCGAATTGGAAAAGAGTGTGGTCGAAGGAGCTGCTGCAACTCCGCTCGCCGCATGCATGTCTGGAAAATTGAAAGAGCTCACGGGAAAGCGCGTGGTGCTTTTGCTTTGCGGCGGCAACATCGACCCGAACGTGCTCAGCCGGGTGATCGAACGAGGCTTGGTCGCAGACGGCCGCCTAGGCCGATTTACCGCAGTGATCAGCGATCGACCTGGTGGCCTCGCAGATTTGGCGGCGCAAATTGCCTTGACGGGCGCAAGTATCAAACAAGTGATGCACGATCGCGCTTTCGCTAGCCCGGATGTCTCGGCCGTAAACGTTTTGTGCACGGTCGAGACTCGGAACCATCAGCATCTGGCTGAAGTCCGCGCGGTGTTAAAGAGCCGCGGCGTCGAGACCTACGATGCTACATAAGCTCTAGCCGCCCCGCTCTGTGGGGGTGCTTTGCACGGTCACGCCAACACGGCGACAGAGCATGCTGGCTACACAAACTTGAAGCGCGTCTTGCGTTTCGTAGTCTCCTCCCATGCAAACGCGCGAAGAAACAATCGATATTGATTCCTTCGCGCGTCGCCACATCGGCCCGAGCGAAGAAGAAGTTCGGGCGATGCTGCACGAACTGGGCCTCGAAAATCTCGATGCCCTAATCAATGCGGCCGTTCCGAGAAATATCCGGCTGGATCGCCAACTCAATCTGCCAGAGGCGAAGTCTGAAACTGAAGCGCTCGCGGAGTTGCGCGGGATTGCAAATAGAAACAAGATCGCCCGCTCGTTTATCGGCGCCGGCTATTACGACTGCATTACCCCGCCCGTGATTGAGCGGAACATTCTGGAAAACCCCGGCTGGTACACCGCTTACACGCCTTACCAAGCGGAGATCGCGCAAGGGCGGCTCGAAGCGCTGCTCAATTTCCAACAGATGATCATCGATCTGACGGCGCTTGATATCGCGAACGCATCGCTCCTGGACGAAGCCACCGCGGCCGCCGAAGCGATGGCGCTTTGTCATGCGGTCGTGCCAAATCGGAAAACATTTTTCATCGCAGATAATTGTCACCCGCAAACGGTCGCCGTCGTTCAAACACGCGCCAAGCCGTTGGGTATCGAGATCAAGATCGGCGACTACGCGCGTTTCAAATTTAGCGATACTGTTTTTGGCGCGCTCATCCAGTATCCAGCGACCGATGGCGCAATCTATGATTACGCCGATTTCATTCAGCAGGCGCACGACTCGGGCGCACTTGTCGTGATAGCGGCGGATATTCTTGCGCTGACGTTGCTCAAACCACCGGGCGAACTTGGCGCGGATGTCGCGATCGGCACCACGCAACGGTTCGGCGTGCCGCTGGGATTCGGCGGGCCGCACGCAGCATACTTCGCCACGCGAAATGAATATAAACGTCACATGCCCGGCCGACTCGTTGGCGTGTCACACGACGCTGAAGGCCATCCTGCGTATCGCCTTGCTTTGCAAACGCGGGAGCAACACATTCGGCGCGATAAAGCCACGAGCAACATTTGCACGGCACAGGTTCTTCTCGCGGTCATCGCATCGATGTATGCGATTTATCACGGCCCCAGTGGACTGCGCGCCATCGCCAAGCGAGTTCATCGGCTGACGAGCCAACTCGCCGAAGGGCTGCGCGCGCTTGGCTGCACAATCACGCATGAAAATTTCTTCGACACGATTCGCGTGGAAGTTGAATCCAGCGAAGTCGTTCAGGAACACGCGGCAAAGGCAGGATGCAACCTGCGCGCACTGGGGCCGCGCGCAGTTGGCATTTCATTCGACGAAACGACAACGCCGCGAGACATCGAATTGCTAATGTCGATCTTCCGCGGCACAGCCGTGCGGGATTTCGCAGACGAGCATCTTGCCGAGCCGCCAATCCTCATTCCGCAATCCGCAATCCGCAATTCCAAGTTCCTCACGCACCCGATCTTCAACACGCACGACACGGAGACGGAAATGCTGCGCTATCTCAAGAAACTCGAGTCGCGTGATCTTTCGCTGACCACTTCGATGATCCCGCTCGGCTCGTGCACGATGAAATTGAATGCCACGGCAGAGATGTTCCCCATTTCGTGGCCGGAAATTTCAAAGCTTCACCCGTTTGCGCCCGCCGAGCAGGCCACCGGCTATAAGAAGATTTGCGAACAGCTCGAAGACTGGCTTGCGGAAATCACCGGCTTCGCCGCCATATCATTGCAACCCAATGCCGGATCGCAGGGTGAATTTGCGGGTCTGCTCGCGATCCGCGAATATCACGCGTCCCGCGGTGAAGCGCATCGTAACGTCTGTCTCATCCCGACTTCGGCGCACGGCACCAATCCGGCCAGCGCGGTGATGGCCGGGTTCAAAGTCGTGTCAGTCGCATGTTTGAAGGACGGCGACATTGATCTGGCCGATCTTCGCGCCAAAGCGGATCAGCACGCACGCGATCTCGCGGCCTTGATGGTCACGTACCCGTCGACACATGGCGTCTTCGAACCGACGATCCGGGAAATCTGCGACATCGTGCATACGCACGGCGGCCAGGTGTATATGGACGGCGCGAACATGAACGCGCAATGCGCTCTATGTCGTCCCGGCGATTATGGCGCCGATGTTTGCCATTTGAATTTGCACAAGACCTTTTGCATTCCGCACGGCGGCGGCGGACCGGGCGTAGGGCCGATCGGCGTGGCCAAACATCTGGCGCCGTATCTGCCGCGAGAATTCATTCTCGATCCCACAACAGGCAAAATTGTTTTTGGCGAAGGCGAGCGCGGAAAACGACCGCCACACGGGAATGGATCAGCTCCTCGTCACGGTGGCGGCAAAGGCGGCAATGTCGCG
>WNFV01007651.1_pt1 | contig 12845 bp, 9 predicted proteins | sample 5400101 | NCBI WGS metagenome assembly WNFV01 (sample SAMN13153361, study PRJNA577476) | soil metagenome | isolation source: 115 cm soil or saprolite under grassland replicate 1 | place: USA:California | collected 2016-06-15
ACCCTGCGAGAAATAGATGTAGCCAAGCTGCGCAAGGATCCGGGCTTGCGCGAACTCGAGCCCGCGTTCGCGCGCCACCTCAAGCCCGGCTCGTGACGCGACCCCGGCCTCTTCCCAGTTGCCGACGCGGCGTTCCGCGCGGCCGAGCTCCAGGTACGCGCTGACGACTTCGGTGTGCAAGCCGGCGTCGCGACCGCGCCGTATCGCTTCGCGCAGGATGCGCGTCCCTTCCGGATCGTTCATGCGCGCGAGCGCCGCGCCCAACACCGAGAGCGCCGCGACCGCGGCACGCGTAGAACCCGCGCTGTCCGCGACCGCGAGCGCCTCGCGCGCGAGCCGCGCCGCCTCCGCGACGTCCATGGCGGCCCACGCGAGGTTCGCGTGAGTAACGATGGCGTCGACGAGATCGTCATCGTGATGGTCGCGAAGGACCTCGGTGGCCCGTTTCACGACGGCGACCGCTTCGTCACGACGACCCTCCATACGAAGCACGTTCGCGAGACGCACGTCGAGACGCGCGACGTGCTGGACGTCGCGCCGCGAGGCGAAGAGATCGCGAGCCCGAAGGATCGCGTCCTCGGCGTCATGTGCGCGACCGGCCGCCTGCAGCGCTCCGGCAAGCTCCTCGAGCACGTCCGGCTCCTCCGGGAGGCCGAGAGCATGGCCCGCAGCCTCGCGCAGGAGCTCGATCGCCGTGGCGTACGCGCCGACGTCGGTCGCCGTCTTCGCCGCATCGCGCCCGTAGCGGATCGATCTCGGGGGGTCACCGCCTTCGGCGAAGTGCTTCGCGAGAGCGCTGGCTCGCGTTCGCGCATCTCCAGGCGACGCCTCGAGCGCCTCTGCGATGCGCAGGTGGAGCCGGCGCCGGCGCGACTGCGGGATCGCGTTCTCGATCGCGTCGCGGGTCAGCGTGTGCCGAAACTGGTAGATCTCGGTCTGCGTCGGCGGCCGCTCGAGCAATTGCGCCTCGACGCAGGCCGCGAGATCGTCTGAGGCGGCCGCCTCCCCGCGACCGCTGATGCGAACGAGCATCTCGTAGCCGAGCGGAACGCCGACGACCGCGGCGATCTCGAGCAGCTCGGCGATCCCCCGCCCGTGCTTTTCAGCGAGCCGGCTCACGCGCGTCTGGACCGAGTCGCGTACGGTGCGCGGCAGGGGGAGACGTCCAGGACCAGCGTCGGGGTCGTCCATCGCCGTCTTCAGGAGCTCTTCAACGAAGAACGGGACGCCCTCGGAACGCTCGAGCACCGAGGCGACGAGAGCCGCGTTCCATCGCTCGGGGATCATCGCGCGCGTCATCTCGGCGACTCCGCCGGCGTCGAGCGGGTCGACCGCAACGCGCATGAGTCGACGCTCGCGATCGAGATCGGCCACCAAGGCCCGAAGCGGATCCGTCGGACGCACATCCTCCTCGCGGAAGGTGAAGATGAGGCAGATGCCGACATGCAGGTTCGTCGCGAGGTAACGCACCAGGTCGAGTGTGGCGGTATCGGCTTCATGAGCGTCCTCAAGGACGACGAGCACCGGTCGCAGCGCCGCCGCGTCCTCGAGCATCAGCTGCGCCGCGCGGAAGAATCGCTCCCGTCGCTCGTCGTCCGGCAGAACATGGGTCGCATCGGTCGACGCGAGGGCGAGCTCGGGCAAGAGGCGTCCGAGCTCGGTCACGAGCGAACCCAGCACGCGGCGCAGGATCTCGCTGCCGCGCGCTTGAACGTAGGGCCGCAGCGCCGCGACGAAGGGCTCGTACGGCGTTGCCGCGGAGGCATGCGAGCGACCACCGAATACGTAGAAGCCGTCTTCGTGCGCGATACGCGCGAGCTCACGGACAAGCCGGCTCTTGCCGACGCCGGCTTCCCCGGTGAGCGCAACGAACCGCGACTGCCCCTGGGCAGCGGCGCCGAGCTGATCGAGCAGCACTGCGAGCGGCTTCTCGCGCTGAACGAGGTCGGGACAGACGATCAGGCCCGTCGCGCCGCGGATCGGAGGTGGCAGAAGGAACGCGGGAAGACGCAGTGCCGGGCCGACTGCGCGCGCCCCATCGCCGTCTGTCGTTTCGACCTCGTACACATGCACCGACTGCGCTACGCCCTTGAGCTTCCAGGTGCCGAGGTCGCGCATCGGCGCGAGCGCGCCGGTGCGCACGAGTGACCTCACCGTATCCGTGACCAGAATGCGGCCGGCTTCGGCCTGACCGGCCAGGCGCGATGCGAGGATCACGGCACTGCCGACGTATCCCCGATCATGCTTCTCGGCCTCACCGGTGTTGATCCCGATCCCGATGCGGAGAGGGAGGTCGGGATGCCGCGCGAGGTGGCGTCGCGCACGCCGCATGACGCCCAGCGCGCAGCGGACGGCATCGCCCGTCGTGCGGAACACCACGTAGAAACTGTCGCCCTCGGTCTTGATCTCCGCGCCGCGATTCGTGCGGATCTCCGCCCGGAACAGTGCGCGGTACGCGCGGAGAAGTCGCGTGGCCGCGGTGTCGCCCCGCATCTCCACAAAAGAGGTGTAGTCGCGAAGATCGGCGAAAAGGTAGGTGCGAACGACTCCGCGCTTGGGCACGCGGTCATTCTCTGCGCGTGGTCTAGCTGCTACGTCAGCTTGCGACCCGCGGCGCGCCTTCGCGGATGGCGCTCGCGGACGGGCTCGTCTTCGAGCTCTTCCCATTCGCGGGTGCTGTACAGGTTCGCCGCCAGGCCGGCGTCCGCGATGAGGAGCACCAGGCCGGCGATCGCGAGAAGGAACGGCGCGGGCGAGGGCGCGGCCCCACCCAGCTCCAGGCTGCGCAGGACGGCCGAGATGCCGTACAGGACGAGCACGGCGATCGCGGCGCCGTCGTCGATACGTGCGAGACCACGCTCGTCGGGATCGACATCCCCGTACTCCACGACCGCGGTGATGGCGACGATACCCGCAACGATGAACGTGGTCACGACGAGCCACTGCGACGCGACGACGAACGTGCTCGTATCCCGCGCGCCCCAGCCGAACCAGGCCATCAGATCGATGAGGGTGGCTGCGAAACCGAGCCCGATCGCCGCGAACGCGAGGTGCGAGCGCGGCGCAAATCCCAGACGACGGCCTTCGAGGAGCTCCTTCACGGAGCGCTCATGCTAGCGGGGCGGAGGACCCTCCGTTGGCGCGGGCAGTCAGCACCCGGGCTCGCCGTCGTGACCGCAGCACGTCTGTCGGAGCGCGACGCGTAGCCACACGTTCCGCGACGCGACGACGATCCGGCGTGGCAGCGGGATCTCGCTGTCGGTGAAGTTCCGGATCGCTCGAACGATGTTGCCCTGGCGACGACGGCGCACCTCCGTACTGTGGCGCGTGCGGAGCAAACGCGCCAAAGGGATGAGCGCAGCGAGCTGCGCGAATACCATCGCCGTGATGTCCGAAGACGCAAAGCGCGTGCGCACCGCGGACGGCGAGCTCACGCTCGAGCAGATCGCCGAGCTCCTGCCGGGGACAGGCCAGATCATGGCGTCGGTCGGCGAGTGCTGGTGGAAGTGCGCCTACGCGGCGCGAGGTGGCAATTGGCCACTGGCCGCCTATTTCGTACGCCGTGTGCGCTCGCTACAACGCAATCTGGCGATCGTCCGGCCCAAGTACGCGGAGGATCTCGCGGCGTTCGAGCAGCAGCACATCGTCCGAGCCCTGGCGGCATGCGAGGCTCGAGATCCGAGCGCCTTCGACCGCGTCTTCGCCGCCGCGACCGACAAGGCGAACGACCTCCACGTGAAGTGGGCGAAGCCGTACATCCGCTGGACGCTGCCGGACGAGCCGCCGCACGACCTCGACCTCGGACCCGGCTAGCGCGTGGCGCGCGCGGACCAGGTGAGCTGCCCGGTGTCCTCCCAGCCGTAGCCCGACTCCGTGATACGCACGCCCTCGAGCTCACGCACCTCGTCGCGGACGTGGACGCCGCCCATCCGCTCGTAGAAACGCCGCGACGGCGCGTTCTCGCGCAACACCCAGATGATCATCGAGCGCAGGTCGCGATCCGCGAGCTCTGCGACCGCGGCCTCCAGGAGCGCGCGCCCGATCCCACGACCGTGATGCTCCGGCAGGACATACGGCTCGGCTTCGCCTTCGCCGGCTGCTTGGCGTGTGCGCTGCGCGCACGCCGCAGTAGATCGCGCAGACGGCGGCGTCCGCCTCCGCGACCAGGACGAATTGATGGGGTGGCAGGGCGGACATGAGGGAGCGCCGCCGCGTCGCGTCGTAGCCGAGACCGTCGAGAAGGGAGTCCGGCATGAGGCCGCGGTACGCGACGCGCCAGGTGTCGGTGCGGGTGCGTTCGATCGCGTCGGCATCATCCACGAGCGCACGTCGCACGCGCACGGCTCGAATCTTAGGCTGCGTCAGGCGATGCTCGGCGACTGGGCGATCTTCTTCCTCGCGCTGCTCCTCGTCCCGGTGCTGCTGCTGGAGGAGACGAGCGCCGATCCGGCCGTCGTCGGCGCGGCCACGATCGCGAACGCCGTCATCTGGGTCCTGTTCGCACTCGACTACGCGATCGATCTCTGGCGGGCGCCGGATCGGGGCGCGCACGTCCGCTCGCACTGGTTCGACCTCGCGCTCATCGTGGTCTCGCCGCCGCTCCTCGTGCCACCGGAAGCTCAAGCGCTGCGCGTGCTGCGCGCGGCGCGTCTGCTGCGCGCGTTCGCGGTGATGGGCGTCGTGTATGAGCGACTCGGGCGGCCGTTGACGCGGACGGCGGCGCTCGCGATCGTCGGCGTACTGTTCGCGGTCATCCTCGCGGGCGGTCTCGCGATCCAGTGGGTCGAGCCGGCGACGTTCCCGAACGTCGTGCGCGGCTACGCCTGGGCGATCGCGACGCTCATCACCGCCGGCCACGCCACGCCCGAGCCGGTCACGGTCGGCGGCCGCGCGATCTCGTCGACGATCGTGGTGATGGGTCTCGGCAGCTTCGTCGCCCTCGCCGCAAGTCTGACCGGCCGGCGCTGACCGATGCCGCCCTGAAGGACGAGAATTACCGGCGCGCCTGATCCCGACCGGCCAGGAGGGGACTGACATGCGACTACCGCAGTTCGGCATCTTCGCGCAGGGCACCGTGGCGCACGAGTTCATCGAGCTCGACGTCCGGGCCGGCGTCGACAAGGCCGATGCCGGCCGGCTCATCACCCAGCTCGAGCAGCCCGCCGTCGCCGCCGGCGGGGTCAACCTCGTGCTCGCCTTCGGCCCCGACCTATGGCGTCAGCTCGCACCCGACGAGGTGCCCGCGGGCCTCGGGCCGTTCCGCGAGGTCCTCGGACTCGACGGCCGGCGCGCACCGTCGACACAGCACGACGCGTTCGTGTGGATCAGCGGAAGCTCGAGCGACGTGGTCTTCGAGCAGAGCCGTGCCGCCGTGAAGGCCGTGGCCGACGTCGCCGTGATCGCCACCGAGCAGTCATGCTTCGTTCACCGCGATAGCCGGGACCTGCTGGGTTTCATCGACGGAACCAAGAACCCGCCGGTGCTCGAAGCGCCCCTCGCGGCACTCGTGCCACCAGGCGAGCCGGGCGCCGGCGGAAGTCACGTGCTCGTCATGCGCTGGATCCACGATCTCGCGGGCTTCGAGACTCTCCCACTTCCCGAGCAAGAGCGCGTGTTCGGCCGGAACAAGAGCGACAGCGTGGAGTTCTCGGACGAGGAGAAGCCCGCGACGGCGCACATCGCTCGGGTCGAGATCGAGGACGAGCACGGCGACGAGCTTCAGATCTACCGCCGGAGCGTGCCGTATGCGCGGCTCGCCGAGGCCGGCCTCTACTTCGTCGCGTTCGCCGCCGAGCGGGAGCGCTTCGACCGCATGCTCGCGCGGATGTTCGGGCTCGCCGACGGAATGCGCGACCGCCTGACCGACTTCAGCCGGCCGGTGACGGGAGCCGTGTACTTCGCGCCGCCGCTGACGCTCCTCGGTCTCAAAGAAGAGCCCCTCCACGAGCGGGAGGAGGCCCTCCGCCGCATCCCGCTCTTCGCGGCCTGCTCGGCGCACGATCTGACATCCATCGCGTCACGCGCCGAGACCCTCGACTACCCCGCGGGTGCGATGCTTTGCAGCCAGGGGCAACGCGGGGATGGCTTCTTCGTCATCGTCGACGGCCACGCCGAAGCCCGACGCGATGGCGCGCTGCTCCGCACCATGGGTCCTGGCGACTTCTTCGGCGAGATCGCGGTCATTGACGAGGGGCCGAGAACGGCGACGGTCACTGCGACCACGCCGCTGCGCTGCTTCATGATCGGGTCGCACGAGTTCCGTCACGTGCTGGGCCAGAACGCGAACATCGCTGTGCGCATCCTCGACGCTGTCACCCGCCGGCTGCGCGCGATGCTCCCGGAGCCCCGGGCGAAGGACGGATGACCATCCTCCTGTGACCTAGTGCGCGTCGAACCAGTCGGCGATGCGCCGTGCGTGCTCGACACGGTTGCGCGGCTTGCCGCCGCGCGTCAGGTCGTGGTTGTCCTCGGGAAAGCGGACGAAGGTCGTCTCCACGCCATGCCAGCGGAGCGCGATGAAGAACTGCTCGGCCTGCTCAATGGGGCAGCGGAGATCGTGTTCGGCGTGCAGGATCAATAGCGGGGTCTTCACCTTCGGAACGTACGTGAGGGGTGAGCGCTCGACGAGCTTGGCCGGATCGCGCCAGGGCGTCGCGTCGCCCATCTCGTGCTCCCAGAAATGCCAGCCGATGTCGCTGGTTCCGAAGGCCGAGACGTTGTTGCTGATGCTCCGCTGCGTCGCCGCGGCGCGGAAGCGCGTCGTGTGTCCGACGATCCAGTTCGTCATGAAGCCGCCGTAGCTCCCGCCCGTCACGTACAGCCGCTTCTCGTCGACCCATCCCATATCGATCGCGTGGTCGACGCCGGACATGAGGTCTTCGTAATCCTTGCCGCCCCAATCACCGACGCACGCGGTGGAGAACTTCTCCCCGTACCCATGGCTTCCGCGCGGGTTCGTATACAGGACGGCGTAGCCGCGGCCGGTGAGCACCTGGAACTCGTGGAAGAAGCCGTTGCCGTATGTGGAGTGCGGCCCGCCATGCACCTCGAGCACGAGCGGCCACTTCTTCGCGGCATCGAAGCCCCGCGGCTTCATGAGCCAGCCTTCGATCATCCAACCGTCCGTGCCGGTGAATTCCACACGCTCGGGAGGCGCGATGTGACGCTTCCGCAGGAGCTCGCCGTTGAGATCGGTGAGGCAGCGGAGACCCTTGCCGAGCTCGCCGGCCGCGACGTCGCCCGGGCAGGTGGCGTGTGAGAAGACGCAGGCGAAACGCCGCGCGTCGCTCGCGAGCGAGAGGCTCACCACCTGGTGCGCGCCCAGCGTCTCGGCCTGCACCTCTCCCCCGCTCGCCCCGACGCTGTACACGTTCGCGGTGCCCTGGTCCGAGCCCACGAAGATGATGCGCGTGCGGTCCGCGCTCCACCGCGGCGGCAGCGTCTGCACCTGCGAGCGCATGTCGCTCATCACCACGGATCCGACGGTGCGATCCCACCCCGCGAGCACGTCGGTGCCGCGGCCACCGCCGCGTGCGGGCCAGAGCCAGAGATGCACGTTCCTCGCGGCCGAGCCGAGCGCCTTCTCGACGCCGTAGCACGCGATCGTCGCGCCGTCCGGCGACCAGGACGGATTGCCATACGCGCCGATCTCGTTCGTCACGCGGCGCAGCCCGCCGTCGGTCGCCGCCGCGACGTGGATGTCGGCCGCCGTGTTGCGCTCGCGGTCCGCGGTGCGGTTCGACACGAACGCGATCTCGCGGCCATCCGGCGACCACGCCGGCTGCTGATCGTCCCAGTCGCCTTCGGTGAGACGGCGCGGCTCGCCGCCTGCCGCGTCGACGAGCCAGATGTGCTTGCGGCGCTGATCCGAGAGAAAGCCCTCGTCGGTCTTGTAGCGCATGCGCTCGTACACACGCGGATCGTCGTCGTCTGCGCCCGCGGGCTTCGCATCTTTCACCGTGAACGCGATCCGGCGGCCATCGGGCGACCAGGCGATGTCGCCGCAGTCGTCCTCGAACGACGTCAGCTGCCGTGCCTCACCGCCGTCCAGCGAAAGCACGAAGACGTTCTTCGGCTTGCGCTTCTTCGCGTCGTCCTTCTCGGGCGCCGCGCGATCCGACAGGAACGCGAGCGACCTTGCGTCAGGCGACCAGCGCGGCTGAGCGTCCTGCCCGGCTCCCGAAGTGAAGCGGACCTCCTCGCGCGAGCCGTCGAACGGCACGAGCCAGATGTTGGAGCGATATCCATCGCGCTCGGGTGCCACGGTGCGGACGGCGAACGCGACGCGCTCGCCGTCAGGCGAGAGCTGCGCGTCGGCGAGGAAGCGGAGGTCGTAGAGATCCTCCGCGGTCATGGGAAGAAGGAGGTCTGGCAACGGGTCGTATCGTGCCATATGTGGGACGTCTCACGCCGCGCGAGCGCACCGGCCTCCTCGTCGGAGTGCTCGCGATGTTCCTCGCGCTGGACGTCGCGTTCCTCGTCTCGCTCGTCGGCCTGCCCTTCGCGCCCTTCGCGCTCGGTCAGGCCATCATCGACGTGCTGCCCGGGTCGATCTCGATCCCGCTCATCGAGCTGCTCCACTTCTGGGCCAAGGGACTTCTCATCATCGGCGTGGTCGCGCTGTTCCTGATCTCCGGCGGCATCGCCGGCATATTCGCGATCTCGTCGCGGCAGCGTGACGCGGCCGTCATCGGCGCGGTCGCGCTCCCCTGGGCCGTCGCCGTCGTCCTGGCCCAGCTCTTCGCCGCCGAGAAGATCGATCTCGGCACGAGCCTCGTCGACGCGGCCGTCGGTCTGGCCGCGAACGCGCTGGCGCTCAAGTACCTCGCGCCCGCCGCCCTGGCGCGCGACGCGGAGCCGGCGCCATCGCGCCGCCGCGTTCTGGTCGGAGGCGCGGCGATCGCCGCGGTCGCGGCCCTCGGCGGCCTGCCGCTGTCGCGGGTGTTGCCCGCCGTGGGCACGCGGCTCGGCAATCTTCCTTCGGCGGCACGCCATCTCGTTCAGGCCGCGACACTCGCACCGGCCGATCCAGATATCGACGCGCTCGCCGCGATCACCCCGCGCGTGACCGCGAACGAGGATCACTACACCGTGGACACGACGCTGGTGAAGCCGCGCGTCGATGTGGCGACGTGGCGGCTCGACGTCAGCGGTGCCGTCGAAGCGCCGTTCGCCGTCACGTACGACCAGCTGCTCGATCTGGATGCGATCGAGCAGGTGCACACGCTCGAGTGCATCAGCAACCCGACCGGGGGCGAGCTCATCTCCACGGCGATCTGGACCGGCGTCCGCCTGCGCGATCTGCTGCAGCGCGCGCGACCGACCGAAAAGGCGTTCGACGTCGTCCTCACCTCCGTCGACGGCTACACCGATTCGTTCTCGATCGCGAAGGCCATGGAACCCGAGACGCTGCTCGTGTATCTCATGAACGGGAAGACCCTGCCGCAGGACCACGGCTATCCCGTGCGAGCGCTGGTGCCGAACATCTACGGCATGAAGAACGTGAAATGGCTTCGCTCGATCGAGGTCGCGGCCTTCGACAAGCTCGGCTACTGGCAGGAGCAGGGCTGGTCGGACGGGGCGGTGGTGAACACCGGCACGCGCATCGATATCCCCGCGCGCACGCTGCCGTGGAACGGCGGCGAGGTCACGATCGCCGGGATCGCGTTCGCCGGAGCGCGCGGCATCAACAAGGTCGAGCTCTCATTCGACGGTGGACGGAGCTGGCAGGCCGCGAGGCTCGAGGCCGCGGTCGGCCCCCTCACCTGGCGCCGCTGGTCCACACGGTGGACGCCTCCGAACACCGGCACGCACACGCTGCAAGCGCGCGCGACCGACGGTCGCGGCGATACCGAGACACCGGTCGGCCGTCAGCCGTTCCCGAACGGCGCGACCGGCTATCACGTGCTGCAGGTGAACGTCAGCCGCTAGGGTCGCCCGAAGAAGTTCACGTCCAGGATCCGCAGCCGTTCGAGATGTGTCTCGAGCCGCCGTGTGAAATCCGTTTCGTCTCGCGTATCGCGCGGTGACCACAGCACCTCAGCCAGCGCGCAAAGGCGCGGCCAAGCCATGTATTCCATGCGCTGCGGATCGGGCATGTACTCGGTCCAGAGCTGTCCCTGCGCCCCGAGGACGTGCTTCGCCTCGTCGCCGCTCAGCTCCTTCGGCACGGGCTCGTACGCGTACACGTCCGCGAGCGTGTTGAGCCCGCGGATCGGAAGCACCTGGTCCTCGGACTGATCGTGGTCGAGGTACGTCGGCTTCTCGGGCGCCATGACGACGTCGTGTCCGGCCTTCGCGGCGGCGACGCCGCCTTTCTCGCCACGCCAGCTCATCACCGTCGCGCCCGGCGCGAGCCCGCCCTCGAGGATCTCGTCCCATCCGATGAGCCGGCGGCCGCGACTGGCGAGCCACGTATCGATGCGCGTGATGAACCAGCTCTGCAGCTGCTCCTCGTCCTGGAGCCCGAGCTCCTTCATACGCGCCTGCGCGGCCGCGCTCTCCTTCCATTCGCGTTTCGGGACCTCGTCGCCGCCGATGTGGATGAACTTCGACGGGAACAGCGCGAGCACTTCGTCGAGCACGTTCTCGACGAAGGTGACGACGTTCTCGCCCACGCCGAAGACGTGGTCGCTGATGCCCCAGTAGGTCTGAACCTCGTACGGCGTCACCGTGTTGCCGAGCTCGGGATACGCCGCGATCGCGGCGAGCGCGTGTCCGGGCATCTCGATCTCGGGCACGACCGTGATCCCGCGATCCATCGCGTACGCCACGACCTCGCGCACGTCGTCCTGGGTGTAGAAGCCGCCGTGCGGCAGTCCAGAGAACTTGCGCTGGGATGGCTCGCGGGTGCGCGGCGGGACCATCGTGTCCTTCCGCCACGCGCCGACCTCGGTGAGCTTCGGGTAGCGCTTGATCTCGATGCGCCAGCCCTGGTCCTCGGTGAGATGCCAGTGGAAGACGCTCAGCTTGTGCAGCGCGAGCAGATCGATGTGCTTCAGGACCGTCGCCTTCGGCATGAAGTGGCGGCCGACATCGAGATGGCTCCCCCGCCACGAGAAGCGCGGGGCGTCCTCTATCTCCACGGCCCGGATGGACCACGCCACGTGCGGAACGGCCGCGCGCCGGAAGATCGCCGGCGGCAGCAGCTGGCGCAGCGTCTGCGTCGCGTGCGAGACGCCTGCCGGTCGCGACGCGACGATGCCGACCCTGCTTTCCGACACGGTGAGCCGGTAGCCCTCGTCTCCGAGAGCAGCGACGCCGTCATCAAGGGCGAGCGTGATGCGCGGTCCGCTCGCCCGCGAGACGATCGGCAACGGCAGGCCGGTCGCGGGCCGCAGGTCATCGCGCAGACGCTCCGCCTGCGCCCGCAGCGCGTCGTTCGCCTCGATCTGCGTGGAGGCGGTCAGCGCGAGCGTGCCCGCGCGCGACGTCACCTTGGCGGGCATCGGGATCAGTGGAGGGGTGGACGCGCTCATCGCGGCATCCTACCGGCGTCGCTAGGCTGGTGTTCCAGTGGCGAAGAGACGTTTCACGATCAGCACCGTCCTGCCCGGATACGCGGCGCCGAGCAACGAGTGGCGCCGCCGTGTCCACACTGCCGTGCTCGAAGCGCAGACGAGCCGCGGCGTCGGCTATCGCGACAGCGATCCGCTCGAGCTGCGTATCGCGCTCTTTCTCGGAACGCGCCCGCTCGACATCCACGAGATCGATGAAAGGGTGAAGGACGTCATCGACGCGCTCGGAGGCCACATCGCGGGACCGCGCAGCCGCCGGCGTATCGCGCCGATCGTTCCCACCCCGGAACAGATCCGGCGCATCGTCCTCGAGAAGGTCTCCTATTGGTCCCAGCGCGGAAGGCCGTTCGGCCAGCTCACGATCGCCCGCTACCGACGTCGTCGCGCGTGAAGCTGGGCACCGGCGCGCTCGTCTGGGGTGGCTTCGACGGGCCGCAGGCTCCGGGTCCATTCATCGACGCGATCCGCGAGGGCCGGCTCGGCGGTGTTCTGCTGTTCGCCTTCCGCGGCAACATCAGATCCAAGACCCAGCTGCGCGCGATGCTGCGCGAGATCCAGGACGAGGCGCGTCGCGGCGGCCTCCCGCCGGTGCCGGTCGCCGTAGACCAGGAGGGCGGCACCGTCATCCGCATCGGCTACCGCGCGACGTTCCCCAGCGCGATGGCGATCGGCGCCACCGGTGACCCCGCGTACGCCGAGCGTGCCGCGCGCGCCGTCGGCGAAGGCCTTCGCGCCGACGGCATCGCGGTGAACCACGCGCCGGTCTGCGACGTGAACTCCGACCCGCGCAATCCGGTCATCGGCACGCGCGCGTTCGGCGACGACGCGCAGCGCGTCGCCCAGTTCGCGGCCGCGTGGGTGCGCGGCAGCGAAGGCGTCGGCGTCGCGACGACCCCGAAGCACTTCCCCATGACGGCGCACGTGCGATATCCGGTGCTGGATCCGAAGGACGGGGCGACGGTCTCGCGTGCGATCCTGACCGATCTCCTTCGCGGCGAGCTCGGCTTCACCGGTCTCGCGGTCACGGACTCGCTCGACATGAAGGGCATCACCGACGCCCTGGCTCCCGATCAGATCGTGACGCGCGCGATCGCGGCCGGGGTCGACGCGGCGATGGTCACGACCGGCATCGACCGCCAGCTCGCGGCCGCCGGCTGGATCGACGCGGGTGTGGACGCGGCACGCGTGCGCGAAGCGCTGACGCAGCGCGCGCTCGAGAGCGCCCACGGGATCCGCGGTCTCTTCGACGAACGACTGGCGCGCCGAACCGAAGGTGACGACGCGCACGCGGGTGTCGAGCGCCGGGAGCGGCGGACCATGATGGGTGAC
>WNFV01010500.1_pt1 | contig 12841 bp, 10 predicted proteins | sample 5400101 | NCBI WGS metagenome assembly WNFV01 (sample SAMN13153361, study PRJNA577476) | soil metagenome | isolation source: 115 cm soil or saprolite under grassland replicate 1 | place: USA:California | collected 2016-06-15
CGCCCAAGGGATTCGACCTCAACCGCAAGATCGCGCGCCAGCTCCAGGAGAAGCGCAAGACCATCGATACCGGCGAGAACATCGACTGGGCGACCGGCGAGGCGCTGGCCTGGGGCACGCTGCTGGCCGAAAGCACGCCGGTGCGCCTGAGCGGCCAGGATTCAGGCCGTGGCACCTTCTCGCAGCGCCATTCGGTGCTGGTCGACCAGACCAACGAGAGCAAGTACATCCCGCTGAACCACGTGGCCCCCGAGCAGGCGCGCTTCGAGGTGATCGACAGCCCGCTCAACGAGGCGGGCGTGCTGGGCTTCGAGTATGGCTATTCGTCGGCCGAGCCCAATGCGCTGGTGATGTGGGAGGCGCAGTTCGGCGACTTCGCCAACGGCGCGCAGGTCATCATCGACCAGTTCATCTGCTCGGGTGAGAGCAAGTGGCTGCGCATGAACGGCCTGGTGATGCTGCTGCCGCACGGCTACGAGGGGCAGGGGCCTGAGCACAGCTCGGCCCGGCTCGAGCGCTACCTGCAGCTCTCGGCCGAGGACAATTGGCAGGTCGTTGTGCCGACGACGCCCGCCAACTATTTCCACGCGCTGCGCCGCCAGATGCGCCGCTCGTTCCGCAAGCCGCTGGTGGTGATGACGCCGAAGTCGCTGCTGCGTCACAAGGAATGCGTCTCGACCCTGGCCGACTTCGGGCCGGGCACGTCGTTCCGCCGCATCCTGGCCGAGACCGACCAGCTTGCCGACGGCGCCAAGGTCCGGCGCGTCATCCTGTGCTCGGGCAAGGTCTACTTCGACCTCGTGGCCGAGCGCCGCAAGCGCAAGATCGACGATATCGCCATCATGCGCATCGAGCAGCTCTATCCCTTCCCGTTCAGCCGGCTGGGCGTGCGGCTGTCGCAGTATCCCAATGCCGAGGTGGTGTGGTGCCAGGAGGAGCCCGAGAACATGGGCGCCTGGCATTTCGCCGACCGGCGCATCGAGCGCGCGCTCGCCGGCCTCAACGTCAAGGCAACGCGGCCGGTCTATATCGGCCGGCCCGAGGGGGCATCGCCGGCGACCGGCTCGGCGCGCACGCATGTCAAGGAACAGGCCGATCTGGTCGACCGCGCGCTGACGATTGCCTGAGCGCGCGCTGAGGAGGGTTGATAATGGCCGCGACCGTCGCCAAGTGGCTGGTCAAGGCGGGTGACACCGTCACCATCGACCAGCCTTTGTGCGAGCTGGAGACCGACAAGGTCACCGTCGAGGTGAACGCCACGGTGGCTGGCAGCATCGTCGATCTAGCGATTGAGGAAGGCGCCACCGTCCAGGTGGGCGGCGTGCTGTGCCACATCGAGGCCGGGGCCGCGGGCGCGGCTGCGGCCAGGCCTGCCGCTGCACCGGCGGCCGCGCCGAAGCCCGCACCGGCGCCTGCGCCGACAGCGGCGCCCGCTGCCCCTGTTGCCGCTCCTGCCGCGGCCAATGCCAACATCGCCGCCTCCGGCCCGGCCACCCGCAAGCTGGTCGAGGAAACCGGTGTCGCGCCGTCGGCGATCCAGCCGACCGGCAAGGACGGCCGCGCCACCAAGGCCGACGTGATGGCCGCGCTCTCCTCGATCCCGGCGCCGACCGCGCCCGCCGCCAAGCCGGCGGTGCCGGCCGGCCCGCGCTCGCGCGCCGACCGCGAGGAGCGCGTGCGCATGACGCGGCTGCGCCGCACCATCGCCAACCGCCTGAAGGATGCGCAGAACACCGCGGCCATGCTCACCACCTTCAACGAGGTGGACATGTCGGCCATCATGGCCATCCGCGGCCGCCGCCGCGAAGCATTTCAAAAGCGCCATGGCGTGGGGTTGGGCTTCATGTCGTTCTTCACCCGCGCCGTCGTCTCGGCCCTGAAGGCGTTTCCCAACTTGAATGCCGAGATCCGCGGCGACGAGATCGTCCAGAAGCACTACTACGACATCGGTATTGCCGTCGGCGCCGAGGGCGGCCTGGTCGTCCCCATCGTCCGCGATGCTGACCGCAAGAGCTTCGCCGAGCTAGAACGGGAGATCAGCGCTCTGGCCGATAAAGCGCGATTGAACACACTGACGCTCGACGACCTGCGCGGCGGCACCTTCACAATCACCAACGGCGGCGTCTTTGGTTCGCTGTTGTCCACGCCCATCCTGTCCCCGCCCCAGGTCGGCATCCTGGGCATGCACAAGATCCAACCCCGACCTGTTGTAGTGAACGACGAAGTCGTAGTCCGCCCCATGATGTACGTCGCGCTGACGTACGACCACCGCCTCGTAGACGGCCGCGAAGCCGTCCAATTCCTGGTGCGAGTTAAAGAGCTAGTCGAAGACCCAACCGAACTCCTACTCGATTAGGAACGCCTAGTCCCCAGGCACGGCCCTAGGCTCGCCAGAAGCAGGACAAACGCGAACAGCGGAAGACGTGTCCGCATGAGTGGTACGCCCGTAGTGGATTAATTGCCGGTGTAGCGGGGGCGAAGCGGCAGTGTGAACCCGAACGTACTCCCCTGGCCAGGGCCAGACGACGATGCCCAGATGCGACCGCCGTGTGCCGCGATGATAGCCTGGCAGATATACAGACCGAGCCCCGTGCCTTCCAACCGTCGGATGTCCTGGCCACGATAAAAACGCTCAAAGACGTGCGGAACCTCGTCCCTGGCAATTCCTATGCCACCGTCGCGGACCTCGACCGTCGCGCTGTGCTCGTCGGTCTCCAGCTTCACTTCGATGCTGCCGCCGTGCGGGGAATACTTCAGGGCATTGCTGAGCAAATTCTGAACGACCTCCTCGATGCGTCGCGCATCCCAGTGGCCGATGATCCCGTGCGGCGCGTCGACGCGGATGCGGTGCTGATCGGTGGTCGACTGAATCGCGCGCGCCATGTTGCTCAGGATCGCGCGCAGGTCGGTCGGCACCAGGTCCAGCTCGAGCCGACCGTTCTCGATGCGTGACAGATCCAACAGCAGATTCAGCAGCTTCGAGAGCCGATCGGCCTGGTCGGCAATCATCGCCAGACCTTCTTCGACGTCCTGATTGTCGGCCAAACCCGTGCGCATGCGCCGCTTGAGCAACTGCGCCTGTGCCTTGATAACCGTCGCCGGCGTCTTCAGATCGTGCGACGCGATCGAGAACATGTCGTCCTTGAAGCGCTCGATCTCGCGCCGGCCGGTCACGTCGCGGAAGACGATGACGCCGCCGCTATACAGGTTGCTGTGGTCGAACAGCGGCGAAGCGCGGAAGCTAAGCGTGCGCCGACCGGAAATCAGCATTTCGACTTCCTGCGGCTCTTCCGTCTCCTTGAGCTTCTCGACGATCGGCTGCAGCGCTTCGGCGACGGCCCGACCATCGGCCGGCCACTGCTCGAGCTGCTGGTGATCCAGCGGCTGCCCAAGGACGATGCTCGTATCGTCCAGGCTCAGCAGGTCGCGCGCCGCGCGGTTGAGGCGCACCAGGCGGCCATCGGCCTCGACGATCAGCAGCGCATCGGCCATGTTGGCCAAGATGGCTTCGAGTTCCGAGACGCGCCGACGGACCTGCACACCCAGGCGTTCTGAGAAGTGCAACCCGGCCATCACGACCGCCGCTTCGTCGGCGATGTTCTGCAGTAGCTGCATCTCGCGCGTGCCGTAGGCAGCACGGCGATAGCTTTCGACGGACACGACGCCGATGACGTGGCCGTGTAGGCACAAGGGCGCGGCGACCGCGGATTCGGGCAGGCCAGGTGTTTCGGTCGCGTATTGCACCTGGACCCGGGGGCCTTCGCTCGACCAGCGCTTGATCAGCCGCGCGCGACCGGTGCGCAGCACCTCACTGGTAAAGCCTTTGCCCAACGGGAAGGAGCCGCCCGGCAGCTCACGCCCATTCTCGTTTTGCCAGACCACTTCCACGGTCTGACTGGTCGAGTCGTACAGACCGAGGAAGAAGATGGTGGCGTCCATCTGGCGCCCCACGGCTTCGTGCAGCAGCCGGCACAACTCGGCTAGATCGTACGTACCGGCGAGACTCCAGGTGGCGGTGCTGAGTGCCACCGGTTGGCTTCGCGTACGACGCGGGCGTGGTGCGGGAGCGGGCTTCGGCAACCGTGCCGGCAGCGATCCAGGCGTTCGCCGAGTAGGCGACTCCTGTGACCGTCGGACGGTGTCGGCCGCGAGCGCGGGCCGCTGCATACGGGTCTGACGGGGGGCCACTTGCTAATACGGAGCCTATCGATTGAGTAGCCCCTCTCACTCAATTCTGCTCAATGCGCAACCCCGGTAGCAGCGTCAACTGGCGTAGTCCGGGTAGGCCGTTCGGCCTACCGGCGAACTAGACATTCAGGCGATTCTGGGCCCTCGCTGATAGACCGACCAGACCCGCCAGTACGCCCCGCCCAACGCCGCTGCCTCCTGGCTGACCCGTGTCTCGCGGAGCCGGCCTGTCAGCGACTCGGCTGCCGCGCATGCCGCCTGCACAGCCATCGTCCCGCCGGTAGCCGCCTCGGCTTGCACGAACGCCGCGCGCGCAGCGCCGCGGACCCCTCGGCGGCACCCGCTACCCCGAAGGGTCCCCCTTGGGAACAAGAGACCGGGCCTGAGGGACTTCAGTTCACGCCTGAGGGACTTCAGTTCACGCATACGGCGGCCGATTCTCTTGGGGAACTACGCGGAGGAACACCATGGCATTCGCGGCCAAGCGAGACCGGGTCGGCCATCAACTGGCTGAGCAGGAGACACAGGCGAAAGACTCGCCCTGGGGCGGGTTGCGCAGTCGCTTCCTGGCGTCCCTGCCACCGGACGAGCAGGTGCGCATCTTCGACCTGAGCGCGCGTACGTCGCAAACCCTGCACCGCTGGGCCACGCGCTACCCGCTCATTCGTCGTGTCCGCGTGTGGCCGCTCAGCCTGTCCGTGGCTGCCGGTGCCCCATTTACAAGCGTCGAGGCCCTGATCTCCACGGCACGACTCAGCTTGTGGGTCTTCACCCTGGACGACCTGTTCGACGAAGAACGCGTCCCACAGGTCGAGTTGGCAAAACGCGCCAACCGCTACCGCGCCCTGGCCCACGAGGAGATTCAGCCGCCGAGCGGTGACAGCCTGGCCACCGCCCTGTGCGAGCTGCGCGACGACCTTGCGACGTACCCGCTCTTCGCGAGCCTGGGCACGGAGTGGGCCGATGCCCTGTGCGGGACCATCCACGGCATGACGCGCGAGTACCAGTGGCGCTCGGCGTACCGCGACGACGGGCCGGTCAGCCTGCCAACGTACGACGAGTACGTCTCGATCGGTCGCTACAGCATCGGCGGCCCGCCACACATCTGGGCGGCGCTGATCACCACCGACGACGACTCGACACCCAAGCATCTCGACCACCTGCGCGCCATGGAGCAGATCGCCTCGACCTGCATCCGGCTCGCCAACGACCTGCAGAGCTATCAGAAGGAAGTCACCGAGGGCAAGATCAACGCCCTGGTCATCCTCGGCAGCGCACTGCGCGAGCAGGGCGTCAGCGAGCAGGACGCATACGTGATGGCCGAAGCCCGAGTGCGCGCCGACATCGAAGCAGGTCTGAACGAGCTGTCCGAGCTGCGCAAGCAGGCGGTCACGCATACGGGTCGGCCCGAAGCAGCCATCGACAACATCGCCCGCTTCGTGTGCGACTTCTACACGCAGCACGACTACCACACCTTCCTGGTGCCATCGAACTAACCATGTCTGCCCTGCTGCGCGAACCCGCTGCCCGAACCGGTATTGCCGGCGTTGCCTATGACACGGCCTGGCTGGCCGGCGTTTCGGCGATGTCTGACCGACGCCAGAGCCGGTTCCCAACCTCGCTGCGCTGGCTCGCGGAGAACCAGCTCGCAGATGGCAGCTGGGGCAGCCCAGTGCGCTACGAACACGACCGCATCCTGGGCACGCTCGCCGCGCTGGCGCCGCTGGCGCAGTTCGGCCGGCGCGACGACGATCGGCGGGCGGTCGAAGCTGGCACACGCTATCTGTGGCAGCACGGGCATCTGCTCGGCCGCGAGCCAGTCGAGCTGGTCGGCTTCGAGCTGCTCCTGCCGACGCTCGTCGAGCGGGCGCGCCTGGCAGGCGTCGCGGTGCCACCGCACCTGGACATCTATCACACAGAACGCGAACGCAAGCTGCAACTCATCCCCACCCATGCGCTCTATTCACCGCAAACGACAGTGGTGCACTCCCTGGAGTTCCTTGGCGATCGGGCCGATGTGCAACGCCTCCAGCAGGCCCAGGGGGCAAACGGATCGGTCGGCAATTCGCCCGCGGCAACGGCATTCCTGCTGAGCAACACGGACGATGCGAAAGCGGCGGACTACCTGGCCACGTGCCTCGACTGGTCGGGCGGCGCCACGGTCCCCGTGCTGCACCCGTGTGAGACGTTCGAGCTGCTGTGGTCCGCCTATCACCTGTTCCTTGGTGGCGCGCCGAGTCGCGAGCTGTTCACGCTCATCGAGCGCGCGCAGCTCCACCTCGAGCTGAGCAAGGGTGGCGTCACCCTATCGCCAACCTTCCCCATCCCGGACGCCGATGACACGGCGGTCGCGCTGCTCATGCTGCACGACCTCGGCGACGTCGTCGATCCGACGGTCCTCAAGGCATTCGAGAGCCGCCAGGGCTGGTTCGTCAGCTTCCCATACGAACGCCATTCGTCGGTCGGCGTGAACGCGCACGTGCTGCACGCACTGCTGCGCGTGCCGCGTTACCCGGATGCTGACCGAAGTATCCAGCAGATCGTCGCCTATCTGGCCGACCAGCACTCAGGGCTGTACTGGATCGACAAATGGCACATCTCGCCGCTGTACGCGACTGCGCACACGCTGCTCGCCCTGGACGAGCTGCAGCCAGACCAGGCCCGGCCAGTCATCGACGCGGTGCGCAAGTCGCGCGATTGGCTGCGCCACTCTCAGAACGCGGATGGCTCGTGGGGCTTCTACGGCCAGCCGACGGCCGAGGAAACCGCCTACGGTCTGCTCGCGCTGACCGCCGGCCGCTTTGACGAGCGCGATTACGAACGCTGCGCACGAGCAGCTGCCTACCTGGAGCAGGCACGCCACGACACCGTCCCGGCGCTGTGGATCGACAAGTGTCTCTATACGCCGTCGCTCATCGTCCGAGCGGCTATCGACGCGGCCTTGGCCGCATGGCATCGAAAGGAGCCGACCCGACCATGTCTGTAGAAATCCAAACCCGCGAGCTGGCCGGGCCGATCCTGGTGATCGACGACGAGCCATACATTCTCCGTTCGCTCAGCTATCTGCTGACCCGCGAGGGCTACGGCGTGGCGACGGCGAGCAACGGCGAAGAGGGCCTCGAGCGCGTGCGCAGCCTGCGTCCGCCGCTCATGTTCCTCGACATCATGATGCCCAACATGAACGGCTACGAGGTGTGCGAGCAGGTCAAGCAGGATCCCTCGCTGGCCGGCACATACGTGATCATGCTCAGCGCCAAGGGCCAGCAGATCGACCGCGAACGCGGCCTGCTCGGCGGTGCTGACGAGTACATGACCAAGCCGTTCAGCCCGCGCGAGGTTGCGCAGCGCGTGCGGACCATTCTCGCCGACCGCGCGGCCAAGGCCGCGCGCTAGCTGCTCGAGGAAGCCCTGCGCGAATCGATCGCTCGTTCGTGTCGCACATGGCGTTCGACGAGAACGACGCGGCGATCGTGCGCTCCACGATTGGCCTGGCCCACGACCTGGGTCTGAAAGTCGTCGCCGAAGGCGTCGAGGACAAGGCCGCCTGGGACCTGCTGAACGCATTGGGCTGCGATGTTGCCCAGAGCTTCTACGTAAGCTGTCCGCTACCCGCTGGGGACCTGGCGGACTGAATCAACGCTTGGAACCCGAGGGTTTCTCGTGTCGCGTGAACCAATCTTGACGCCGGCGTTACTCAAGCTGGCCGACCGTCTGGCCGATAGTTCAAGTGTGATGCAGCTATCGAGCACAAGCCGGCCCTCGACCGCCGTCAACATGCGGCGTATGGTCGTCGAGACGCACGAGCCCATCCAGTTCGTCGATATCACCGACGAAGTGGCGGACATGGTGCGCGCCAGCGGCGTGCGCAATGGCATCGTCACGATTGTCTCTCGCCACACCACGGCCGCCGTTCGCATCCAGGAAGCCGAGCCGCTGCTGCTCGAGGACCTGCTCGGATTCCTGCGTCGTCTGGCGCCGTCAAACGTCCACTACCAGCACAACGACTTCCGCATTCGGACCCACCACATGCACGACGGCGAGAGCCCGAACGGGCATTCGCACTGTCTGCAGTTCCTGCTGGGCACCAGCGAGAGTCTGCCGGTGATGGATGGTGAGCTGATGTTGGGCGAGTGGCAGCGCGTCTTCCTGGTCGAGCTGGACGGCCCACGCGCCAAGCGCGAGGTGCTGATTCAGACAGTCGGCTCGTTCGACTGAGCGAGCCACTCTTTCGTCTGGCCGAGGATGACTCTCGGCTTCACGCGCAGCTCAGCCGGGTTTGCCGATCCCGTCAGGAACAGCGCGGTGCGCAGCTCGAGTAGGAACTGCTCGATCCACTCGTCGACTGCCTGATCGCCGTCCAGCGCCGCCTGCAACAACGGCCGTGCCACACCAACCAGGGTGGCGCCCAATGAGAGTGCCTTAGCCGCCTCGAGACCCGTCCGTATGCCACCCGTCGCGATGACCGGCAGCCCCGTTGTGCAGGCATTCACGATCGCGATCGGTGTTGGGATACCCCAATCCCGGAGCACCTCGCCCAGCCGCTGACTTCGTCGCTCGCCCTGCGCCTCAGCCCTGAGCCCTTCCACGGCCGCGAACGACGTCCCGCCCCTTCCGCCCACGTCCAGCGCCTGCACGCCCAGCACCTTCAACCGCAGCGCTGTCGATGCCGACATGCCCGCGCCCGTCTCCTTGGCAAGGACCGGCACGCTCACACTCTGCGTCAGGCTGGCAATGGCATCGGCCACGCCACGCGCATGCCGCTCACCTTCAGGCTGCACCGCCTCCTGCAGGTAGTTCAGGTGCACTGCGAGCGCATCCGCCCGCACCATTTCCAGCGCCTGCTGCACTTCGGGCAGGCCCAGCGGCTGCGCATTGCCCTGGGCAATCAACTGCGGCGCCCCGATATTGGCAATGACAAACGCCGTTGGCGCCTCTTCGCGCACGACCGTGTACGTATAAGCCAGGTCGGGCCGTCGCAGCGCAGCCCGCTGGCTACCCACGCCCATGGCCAGGCCGTGCCGCTCCGCGGCGCGAGCGAGCACTGCGTTGACGTCGCGCGCGGTGCGATGACCACCGGTCATCCCCGCGATCAGCAACGGCGCCTTCAGGTGCCGACCGAGGAACGCGGTGGCCAGATCGACGTCGCATTGATCGAGCTCGGGCAGCGCTTCGTGGACCAGGTGCACGTCTTGCCAGCCCGGGCCGCCAAGCGCATCCACGTCCGACTCCGCCGAGAAGCGCAAATGGTCGGCTTTGCGCCGTTCGATCAGCTCGTCCATCGGCCTGTCGGTAGACACCATAGCGCCCGCTATCATCTAGAACGCGTGATGGTCGACGCGAAGCCGCACGCCAATCCCGACGAGCTCGAGGCCACGGCGCGCCGCATCCGGGCTGAAGCCGAGCGCCTGTCGAACGCGCTCGGCCCGTTCGATCGTGCCGCCAATGGCGCCGGCTGGCAGGGCCTGGCGGCCACACAGTTCAAGGACGACGCCGACGCCAAGCAGCGCACGGCGCAGGCATTGGCCAATCAGTTACGCCAGGTCGCGGGTGCGGTCGATGCTGGCGCGGCGGAGATTCGGCGCTACTTGCGTGAGCTGCAGATGCAGCGGGCGCGCCTGCCCCTGCCACCCGGCAAACGCTGAGTTGCTCAAGCGGGCCGTGGTCGGTTGGCGATGAGCAGGCTCAGTCCGAAGCCGACACCAATGAGCAGCGGCCCCAACGGCAGCCCCACGGCGAGCCACACTGCCGCGCCGACGAAGAGTCCAATCCAGTTGAGCATGTAGGCGCGCGGCGACATCGGCGGCGGGCGTAGGTCGGGCACGGATTCGCCGGCTGCCTCGGCGCGCTCGTATTCACGCACCCAGGCCGGCTTGATCCACTGCGGCGGACGGAACATCCACCAGAAGAAGGTCACCAGGCAGAGGATCCCAAGCACTACCAGCGCGGTCACCACAGGGTCCGTGTCGTAGGGTCGAACGCGGCCGCGCAGCAACAACGCGGCGCCGATCAGCAGGAAGGCGAGTCCGCCGGGTACGAACGCGAACGGCACATTGCGCTGATAAGTGGGCAGCTCGCGATTGAAGTACGTGTTGCGCAGGCCGCGCCGAAAGTGGCCGGTGCGCAGCACGACGCCGAGCACGATGCAGTACACCGCCACGACCGCGACGGCGCCTAGCTCCCAGCTCTGCACGCCTCTAGCACCATGGACACAAGTGTTCTTTACCCCAATCCACTGCGCTTTCGACGCCGTGCTCGGCGGCGCTGAGGCCTTCGCCGGCCAGGTGCAAGCCGCTGGTGACCTGTTCGCGCGTCCAGTTCGCGGCATCGTTGATCGCCGGCGCCGACCATGCGCCAAATTTGCCGCCTAGATAACCACCCACGGCGGCGCAGCCGGCCACCAGGATGACGCCGACACCCGTCGCGGCGCACGCGCTGCCCAGCAATGCGCCGCCCGCCGCGGACGTACCCGCCGTCCACAGGCCGGTCGTCACCGTGTTGGTGATCTTTTCGTCCATCGGCACGTTCTTCGCTGTGTCGTCCTGCCACTGCTGCCAGCCGGCAAAGCCGGAGTCGATGGCCGCGCCTACCCACGGCAGCCCCTTGGCAATCGGCCGAATCCCTGGGATGGCCCGCTCGAGTGCGCGCGCGGCTTCCTCGGCCTGGCTACCCTTCAGTCCCCACTGTTCCGCCTGGCGCAGCGCCGACTCCGCGCCGCCAGTAAACCAGCCCCGCCGGATGTCCCTGAGGAACGGCAGCCTGAACAGCAGCGACGAAGACGGCGTCATGGCCCGATCGAACAGACCCGCCGCCTTGCCATGGAGCTTGCTTGCCTGCTCCCACGCCGCGGCGGCGGTCTCGTACAGCCGGTCGATATCTGTGACGCGTGCCTTCGCCAGCACGCCCATGATGGTGTTCATGGCCGAGACCGGATCGCCCGGCAGCGACGGCTCGAGGAAGTTGACCCAGCCGGGTACGGCGTCCTGGGCGGCGACTTCGGGGGGCAGACCGGGGAACGGCGCGTCGACCATCAGGCTGCAGCTCACCCGTGTAGCCGAATGGCTCGGCGGCGCCCGAGGCCACGCCCCACGGGTCGTACTCGTGTGTCGTGGCCACTTGCCCATGGGCGTCGACACGCCCGCGCACGCTGCCGCGGATGTCGCCTACCACGTACTCTTCCGCGGCGCCAATGGCCGCCAATCGGCCGAGCCCGTAGACGAAGCGGTCCCCGTTGGCGGTCAGCACCGTTGGCAACGGCGCCGCCAGGTCAACCGAGAAGCGCCGGTCGTGGCGCGGTTCGTGGATGCGATACAGGTTGCCCGCGCCGTCGTAGTCGTAGCGGTGTTCGCCAACCTGGCGCAGCCGACCCGCGGCATCCCAGCGGAACGTCGTCTGTTCGTTTCCGCGTGTGCGGGCGACGACGTTTCCGGAGGCGTCGTATGCGTAGTGCTCGACGTCGCCGCCGTCCCGTTCGACCTCGATCAGCTGATCGGCGGCGTCATACCGCGCCCGCGTCAGCCGACCATCTTCGGATGTGACAGACACGCGATTGCCCACGGCGTCATAGGCGAACTCCTGCCTGCCAGCCGCGACGAGCCGCGACAGCGCATCGTAGGCATAGCGCGCCTCACCCTCGGCAATGACATTGCCCAGGGCATCGTAGACATAGGTGAAATCGGCGAGCGTGTCGCCGTCAGCGTTGGCGTGGCGCAGCCGCGTGACCCGCCCGAGAAGGTCCCGTTCGGCCTGCCAGCGCGCACCGTTCGCCAGGACCGCGGCCACTGCGCGACCGAGCGCATCGTACTCGTAGCCGTACTCACCGCCGAGCCAATCGCGTACCGTCGTCAGCCGATCGCGCGGGTCGTAGTCATAGGCCACGGAACGGCCATCGGGGTACGTCAGCTGTGTGCGGTTGCCTTGCGCGTCGTAGCCGTATGCGACCGTCTGATCGAACGGCTGGCTCACCAATATGACGCGACCCAGCTGGTCGTAGCTCAGCGTCGTCGTGCCGAGCTCATCGTGCATGCTGGTCCGTCGGCCCGCGCGGTCGTAGCCAAGGCTAAGGCGCTGGCCGTCGGCGTAGTCGACGCTCGTGATTCGATCCTCGGCGTCGTACGTGGCCTCGGTTGCCGTTCCGTCGGGATCGACCAGACGCACCACGTTGCTGTTGGCGTCGAGCTCCACGCGCGTGGCGCGACCGAGCGCGTCGGCGACCTGGATCAGGACGCCGCCCGCGTCGTACGTGTAACGCTGCGTATGGCCGTTGGCGTCGTGGCGCTCGAGAAGGAGCCCGCGCGGATCGTATGTGTAGCGGGTCGAGCCGCCCAACGCGTCGTGCACGGCGCTCAGCCTGCCGATCGCGTCATAGTCGAAGCGGGTGCGATGGCCCGCCGCGTCGATGGTCTCCACCAGGTTGTTGGTCAGGTCGTACGCGAACTGTGTCCGTGCGCCGAACGCGTCGATCTGCGTAATTGGTCGGTCGAGCGTATCCAACTCAAAGCTGGTGGTGGCGCCACTGCGATCGGTGCGCGCCCGCAGGTTGCCTACAGCATCCAGCGTGAAGCGGATCTCAGCGCCTGTTGCGTCCGTTGCGCCGATCAGCCGCCCCGCGTCGTCGTACGTGAAGTCCAGCCTCCATCCGCCCGTATCGATCAGC
>WNFV01018708.1_pt1 | contig 12839 bp, 14 predicted proteins | sample 5400101 | NCBI WGS metagenome assembly WNFV01 (sample SAMN13153361, study PRJNA577476) | soil metagenome | isolation source: 115 cm soil or saprolite under grassland replicate 1 | place: USA:California | collected 2016-06-15
CGGTGGCGAAGCGCTACCTCGTCAACGACACGACCGTGGAGAAGCTCGGCGAGCTGCTCAATCACCATCCCAACGGGCTGCTCCTGTTTCGGGACGAGTTGAGCGGCTGGCTGCACACGATGGACCGGCCGGGGCATGAAAATGATCGGGCCTTCTACTGCGAAGCCTGGAACGGCACGAGCGGGTACACCTACGACCGGATCGGGCGCGGCACCCTGCACATTCGCGCCGCGTGCCTCTCGGTGCTCGGCGGCATCCAGCCCGGGCCGCTCGAGCGGTACTTGCGCGAGGTCTTCGGCGGCCGGGGGGATGATGGGCTGCTCCAACGGTTTCAGCTGGCCGTGTGGCCCGATGGCGCCGGGCCCTGGCGGCACGTGGATCGCTGGCCGGACGCGGCGGCCCGGGCACGCGTGGTGGAGATCTTCCAGCGGCTGAACACGCTCGAGCCGGGCGCGGTCGGCGCTGAGGAGCTGACGCCGGAGGAGCGGCCGTTCCTGCGATTCGAGGCCGAGGCCCAGGAGCTCTTCGACGGGTGGCGGGCCGCGCTCGAGCACCGACTGCGGGCCGAGGAGGACCATCCGGTGCTGCTCTCGCACTTGGCGAAGTACCGCTCCCTGATGCCCTCGCTGGCGTTGATCGTTCATCTGATCGACGGCGTGGACGCGGGTACGAGCGGGCCGGTGTCGTGCGCCGCGGTGGCGCAGGCGGCCGCCTGGTGCGAGTTCCTGGCCGCCCACGCCCGCCGGCTCTACGCGGCCGTCACCGACTCAGCGCGAGTGGCGGCCGCGCTGCTGGCGACCCGGCTCGCCGCCGGCCGGCTGGCGAGCCCGTTCAGTGCGCGCGAGGTGTACCGCCAGGAATGGACCGGACTGACGGAGCCCCGGGTCGTGCAGGGTGCGCTCGAGTGTCTGGAAGAGTTGGGCTGGATTCGCTCGGAGGCGTTCCGCCCCCCGGACGGGGGCCGGCCCACGGTACGCTTCCACCTCAACCCTCGGCTCCGCGCCGACGGGCATACCCGATCCCGAGCGCGCCGCGTCCGGCCCCGAGGCGCCCCGAAGCCCCTGCAGTAGCCTCGGCGACGAACCGACCAGACCGCCCCGGGGTTATGTCGGTTTTGTCGGGGACTCGCGCGGCCCACCCTGTGGCGCACCGAACGGGTCACATAACGCGTCGCGTCAGACCAGGGCAGACCAGGAAAATCGAGCGTATGCCGCCGGCTCGACGACCACACGCGAGTCTTCCCCACGCTCTGGGGCCTATGCCACGTCAGCTTTAACCGCGTAAGGAGCGCTACTTCAAGGGCGCGAACAAGATCTTCCAGCTTTCGAGTCACCGACCCGTCGGAGTCATGATCTTTGGCACGGCAACCCTTCACGAGGTTCCGTGGGAACTCATCGTCAAGGAGTTTCGGCGTCACCTGGGCGACAAGTCCTTCAACGACCTGGACGGCTACGCGGCCGAGTTGTTCGACTTCATCCGAGGCCACGACCGTCTCTTCCCGGCAACCTATCAAGACAAGGTTTTTCGGGACGAGGCATATAAGGTCGCCTTTGTGTACATCATCGCGGCGCAAAAGGACCCGGCCGTAAAGGAAGGCGTCGACAAGACGGCCGCCTACCACGACTTACTCTCGAAGCGGCTCGCTGATATTGCGGGGACGCCGCTGTACGACGGCTTCACGCAAGACGATCTAGAAGCGGCGTTGGTGCGGCACAAAACGTTGCTCGAAGCCGATCTTCAGCTATTGGTCAAGTCGTTCGAGGTAGACGCGTATGTTGATCGTGCGCAACTCGCCGAGGTTGCCATTCGAGCGTTACTGACCGACCCTGCTGCGCCCATGGAGTCGACGGGAGTTGTCATTGCCGGGTTCGCTGACCACGACTACTTCCCCTGTTACGCCGAGTACTCGTGTTCAGGGATACTCCTCGGCAAGTTCATCTGGAAGCAGCGCGAGATCAAGAGCATCTCTCGGGATACGCCCGCCCACATAAACGCCTTTGCAATGACCGATATGGTCAACACGTTTCAGATCGGTGTGGCTCCAGATGTCTATCGCGCGGGCTACGAAGAATGGCGGAAGTCTCTTCGCGCGCTCGCTGACGAGATCGGAAAGAGCGCGCCGGCCGGTACGATTGGCAACGTCGATGCTCTGATCGAGACCGTCCTCGAAAAACACTCAACGCAGTGGTTCTCGGCCGCGTGGCAGGCTCACACCGTTCCACTGCTCCGCGTCGTCGGCTCACTGCCCATCGACGAGATGGCTGACCTTGCTGAAACGCTGATCGAGCTTCAGTCGCTCAAGGAGAAGGTAACCAAGCCGACTGAGTCAGTTGGCGGTCCTATCGATGTTGCGGTGATCAGCAAGTCAGACGGATTTATTTGGATCAAGAGGAAACACTACTTCGAGCTGGCCATGAATCCCCGGTTCTTTCAGCGGCAGGCCGGAGAGGACAAACAGTAATGGAGAAGCACGAGCGTGAGCATGCTACGAGCTACGAGGTTTTGTTTCGCGAACTGATGCGCAAGCCGATTCCTCGGGAGGGAGTTGTCCTCTCGAAGCCGCTCGACCTATTTCGGCACGGCGATGAAGAGGACGATCCCTACATGCGCTGGCTTGCCGGACGTTCCGGGCGCTGACTCCCGCCGCCAGCTTCTGATCGCGGCGCTCGGCGTGGTTTAACTGACGACGATACGCGGCGTCGTAATCGCGACCCACGAGACCCGTTCGTAAAAGATGAGAAGCCAAGCCGAGGCGTTCGGATCGTCCACGGCCGAATGCCACCAGTAGGACAGCACGCGGCGGCCGACGAACGCCGGGGCACGTCCCGCTCGTAGCGCGTCGACCATGCCCGACAGACGCGTGATCGCGTCGGTCGCAGACGGGTCGATCTGCGACAGCAGGTACGCCTTCGCTGTGTAGTCGCGAGGCAGTAGCCGTTCTGTCTTCTTGTAGAAGAGGCCGAGGGTGATTCGACGGGCAACTCGGTCTAAGCGTTCTACGTCTACATTGTACGCGCCAGCACGCCCGAGGTAGAGGCCACTCGCGCTCCGAAGTTCAACATCCCCCAACGCACTTAGGAAGGCGGCTCGAAACCCACCGGCCTGCGGTCGTTCGAGGGACCGCATTGCGGAATCCCGAGCGGCCGCGGCGTCGGGATGATCTACGTCGTGGCGAAGCGCGACCATTAGCCGGAAGTACTCGTCGTCTGTCGATGCCCCAGCGTTGCAGTAGAGGCAGCTCGGGACTGTGACGAGCGAACTCGGCCGAGGCTTGCCGAAGAGGTTCTTCGGCGGAATGTGGTCGTTGGTGACGGCGGTGCGCAGGCGGCAGTAGACGCAGATACCGTCATTTTTACCGCGTCGCATTCTTCTTTGCTTTGGCACTCGCCCACCGCGCCCGCGCCGCCTTGCGCGCGATCTCGCGGCGCTGCGCGGGCGACACGCCCTCCCATTGAGCTTTCGCGCCCTTCTTGCCTTTGTGCCAGGATGCTCCCGCTAGAGGCTCCGGCGTCGGCGGGGTGGCCGCGGCCGCGTCGCCGTTGAGCAGCCCCACCGCGTCGCGTAGCGTCGGAGCGCCGAGCACCCGGAGACCTTCGACGGCCTGCGCCTCCGAGTGGTTCGCGACCGGCACGACGAGCGTGTCGATGCCCTGCCGCCGGCACGCGAGTCCGACGGCGAGCACTCCGCGCACTGCCTGGATCTGGCCGTCCAGCGCCAGCTCGCCGACCACGGCGAAGGGGCCGATCCGCCCGTTCGTGACCGCGCCGGTGGCGGCGAGGACACCCAGCGCGATCGGCAGGTCGAACGAGGTGCCCTCTTTCCGGAGAGCGGCCGGGGCCAGGTTCACGGTGATCCGGTCGGCAGGAAAGGCGAAGCCGGTCCGATCCCGGACCTCGAGCCCGCTGGCGCCGGCCTGATCCAGCGCCGTCACCGACGCGGCGCGGGTGGCGGCCGCCCTGCTCGCAACCCGGCTCGCCCACGGCCGGCTGGCGAGCCCGTTCACCGCGCGCGAGGTGTACCGCCAGGAGTGGACCGGGCTGACGGAGCCCCGGGTCGTGCAGGGCGCGCTCGAGTGCCTCCAAGAGCTGGGCTGGATTCGCCCGGAGGCGCTCCGGGCCCCGGACGGGGGGCGGCCCACGGTGCGCTTCCACCTCAACCCGCGGCTCTGCGCCGACGGGCCTCCCCGATCGCGCCGCGTCCGGCCCCGAGGCGCCCCGAAGCCCCTGCAGTAGCCTCGGCGACGACCCGACCAGACCGCCTCGGGGGTTTTGTCGGTTTTGTCGGTGACTCGCGCACCTCACCTTGGGGCGCACCGCGGGCGGTGAAACGAAGCCGAACCGGTCACGTAACGCGGCGCGTCAGACCACAGAAGTCGGGTCCATTTGCTGAGAGGGGCTCAGCGTGCTGGGGCGCAACCTGTCTAGACAGGCGCCGCTTGCCACCTGACGAAACTACCTGAGAGTGCCCTGAGCCCTCAGGCCAACTGCTCCACATCAGCCCTCGACTCCCGGGAGGGCCACCGTAGCTATCTCGATGCGTTCGCGATCGGGGTTTGCTCAGAAAATCCCGATTTTCATCGTGCAGGGTGGGCCATCGGCCCATCACCATTTTGTCGGTTTTGTCAGGTACCCCGAGCACTATCCTGGTGACGGCCTGGGGACCGTCGCCGGGGACGGAGCGGGAGTATACCCCCTAGGGGTATTCTCCTGTCTTGGGCAACAAACCACCAGAATTTTCGGTCCCCAGCCACTGCCGGAGCTCAGAGAACTGGGTATTGAGGCCGGTTTCGGGAACGTGCGGCGCGTGCCACTGGACAACCCCTTCAACAACCTGTATGAGCTGACCCCGTAGGGGCTTCAAAGACCACGGTGGTGGTCCGAACGAACGGATAAACGGAGCGCGGTGGTGTCATCAACAGGGCTCGCTGGATCGGGCTTAGAGGGCTAGGCTCAGCCGCGGCGCGTGACTCTCAAGCCCCGGCGAACGCACCCTCGTCGTAGCACTCCACCCGGGAAGGAGACATCCTCATGGCTTGGCACCTAACGGGACAACTGATCGAGGCGTGCAGCTGCAAGTCGGCCTGCCCCTGTACTCTCGGCGCGGCCGAGCCCGATCGAGGGTGGTGCTCCGGCGCACTCACCTTCGCGATCCAGCAGGGACAATCCGATGGCGTTAACCTCGGCGGCCGTACAGTTGTCTGGCTCGTCGATCTTCCGAAGGATTTTCTAAGCGGCAATGGAACCGTCCGCATCTATGTCGACGATGGTGCTGACGCTAGTCAGATGCAGGCACTCGAGGCCATCTTTACTGGCAGGAAGGGCGGCCCAGGAGAGGTCCTCAAAAGCCTGGTCGCGAAGTGGCTCCCGACTCAGAAGGCGAAAATCGCCATTCAAGGGGGCGATAACCCGTCCGTTACTGTTGGCGCGGTCGGCCAAGTAACGGCGAAGCGCATCAGCGACGACAAAGGGCGAGTCGCAAAGCTGGTCAATGCGCCGGTACTCGGGGCAATCCAGGTCGAGACGCTGGACCTCGCCCGCGGCGACGGCACTCGCTTTGCCGACCCAGACATGCGTCCCTGGGAAAGCGGCGGCCACGCCGGCCTGAGTCCATTCAGCTGGAGGGTGAATTAGCGTTCTGTCGCCTTCCGATCGAGTCTGGAATACTCAACAGCCGCGTTCATCTGAGCGCGGCTCGTTCGCGATCGGGGTTTTGTCGGTTTTGTCGGGTACCCCGAGCACTATCCTGGTGACGGCCTGGGGACCGTCGCCGGGGACGGAGCGGGAGTATACCCTCTAGGGGTATTCTCCTGTCTTGGGCAACAAACCACCAGAATTACAATGATCAGCACCCGTTTCGTCGAGAGACTCATGGCCCAACCCAGAGTCCTCGGAGCAAGCCAAATGCCGTGGCGTTCCGAAAAGTCGTGCTGATTTCTTCTTGGGGCGTACTATCCCCATTGTCTTCGGTACTGCTGCCGAACCGGTTAGCCCAACTTCCGCGCTGCCGAGCGGGTGAAGGGAGATTTTCGGGTGCGCGTGCCGCGCAACGCTTCGGACCCTCAGGAGCTGCGTGCCCTGAAGGTCGGACACGTCGTCGTCAACAGCGCGGTCGACCGACCGTGGTCACAGTACTTTTGCTGCCTCGCCACGGGTCACCGGGAGTTCGTCAAGAAGCATCCGATCGCGACCAAGGGCAATCTTGAAAGGAGCCGACCTCTGCGCCCTCGAACCTGAGCGGGCCGCTCGCGCCCTCGTCGATGGCGGCTTCACACCGCGCTACGACTATGCGCTCCAGACCATGAAGGATGTTCCGTACAACAAGTGGCGCGTCTACGATCCGGAGGACTCGGTCCGCTTCTATGCCCTCCGCCTCCGCGAGGCGGGAATGATCAAGTCGACGCCGCAGCGCCTCATCGCGGAGGGCACCGACTGGCGGTTTCTCAACGAGTTGAAGAAGGAGCTGAAGGGATGATCGGGCGCCGAGCGTTCCTGAGGGGATTGACGCTCGCCGGAGCGGCGGCGCTCGTCAGACCCGAGGGAGCGGCGGCCGACCCTCCCCCGGAAACGAGCCGACTGAGATTGTTTCGATGGCGCAGCCTGTGCGTCAGCCCGCAGTTTGTCGCCGAGGATCTCTTGAGGATCGAGGGATTCACCGACATCCAGTATGTCGAGACTCCCGACGGGCGCGGCGCCGAGCGGGCACTGGCGTCCGGCGAGGTGGACATCAACAGCCAGTACTCCGCGCCTCTCATCGTGCGGATCGACGCCGGCGCTCCCGTGGTCTTCCTGGGCGGGCTCCACGTGGGCTGCTTCGAGCTCTTCGTGAAGAGCGACATCAAGACCATCCGTGACCTGAAGGGCAGGATCGTGGCCGTCCCGGAACTGGGATCCGTCCAGCACGTGTTCGTCTCGACGATCGTGGGCCACGTCGGTCTCGATCCACGCAAGGACGTGAGCTTCGCCGCGATGGCTCCGGCCGAGGGCATCCAGCGGCTCACCGAAGGCACCATCGACGCCTTTCTGGGTTTTCCGCCCGATCCCCTCGAGCTGCGTCGGAGAAACGTCGGCCACGTCCTGCTCAACAGCTCCGTGGATCGTCCGTGGTCGCAATACTTCTGCTGCATGGTGGCCGGCAACCGTGACTTCGTCCGCAAGCACCCGGTGGCGACGAAGCGGGCATTGCGCGCGCTGCTCAAGGCGAATCAGATCTGCGCGCTCGAGCCGGAGCGCTCGGCTCAGCGCGTCGTCGATGGGGGGTTCGTCGACTACCTGAAGTCGGCGTCGGCACGCGAACGGTACGACTACACGCTGCAGACCCTGAAGTCGATCCCGTACGCCAGGTGGCGCGAGTACGATCCGGAGGACACCATCAGGTTCTACGCGCTCAGGCTCCGCGAGGTGGGAATGATCGCAGCGACACCCCAGAAGATCCTGGCCGAGGGCACCGACTGGCGGTTCCTCAACGAGCTGAAGAAGGAGCTGAAGGGATGAGAAGGCGCGCGTTCCTCTCCGGGGTGAGTGCGATGGGCGCGGGCAGCTGGGTCGGCCTGCGTTCCCGTGGCGCCGGCGCCGAACCACCCCCGGAGACGACGAGACTGCGGTTGTTGAAGACCGCCAGCGTCTGCTGGGCGCCTCAGTACCTGGCGGACGATCTCCTCCGCGCCGAGGGATTCACCGACGTGACCTACGTCGACTTCCCCGGCGGCCCGGTGTCGGAGTTCCTCGCGGCCGCGAAGGCGGACATCAGCCTGAACTTCGTGGGTCCCAACCTCATCCGGCTGGACCAGGGCGATCCCGTGGTGTTCCTCGCCGGCGTGCACGTGGGCTGCTTCGAGGTGATCGCCACGGAGCGGGTGAAACGGATCACCGACATCAAGGGCAAGACGGCGGGGGTGGCGACCATCAACGGCGCCGAACACGTGTTCTTCGCCAGCATCGCGGCCCAGGTCGGTCTGAATCCGCAGAAGGACATCACCTGGGTCGTCAATCCTCCCGAGGACTCCGTCCGCCTCCTGACCGAGGGCAAGATCGACGCGTTCCTGGGCTTTCCACCCACGGCGCAGGAGCTGCGGGCGAAGAAGATCGGCCACGTCCTGGTCAACAGCGCGGTCGACCGCCCGTGGTCCCAGTACTTCTGCTGCCTCGCGACGTCGAGCCGGGAGTTCGTGCGCAAGCATCCCGTCGCCACCAAGCGCGCGCTGCGGGCCATCCTCAAGGCTGCGGATCTCTGTGCGCAGGAGCCGGAGCGAGCGGCGCGCGGGCTCGTCGATCGGAAGTACATGTCCCGCTACGACCTCGCTCTTCAGGTTTTGAAGGAGCTGCCGTACAACCGGTGGCGCGACTACAACCCGGAGGACACGATCCGCTTCTACGCGCTGCGCCTGCACGAGGCGGGGATGATCCGGTCGAGCCCTCACAAGCTGATCGCGCAGGCCGCCGACTGGCGCTTCTTCAACGAGCTGAAGAAGGAGCTGAAGGGATGATCGGGCGCCGGCACTTCCTCACGGGATCCGCCGCGGTCGTGACGACGATCGCCGCGCACCGCGGCGGGCTGGCTGCCGCGGCCGAGCCGCCGCCGGAGACGACACGCGTCAGGTTGGGGGCCGTGGCGAGCATTTGCGTCTCGCCGCAGTACGTCGCTGAGGACCTGCTGCGTGCCGAGGGTTTCACCGATATCCGGTATCCGCTGGCGAGCGGAGGCGTACCCGGGGCGAAGGAGATGGGCGCCGGGGACACGGACATCGCCACGAACATGGCCGCGCCCCTCGTCGTCGCGCTGGACCGCGGCACGCCGATCGTCGTGCTGGCCGGCGTGCACGTCGGGTGTTTCGAGCTGATCGCCACGGACGGCGTCCGGACGATCAAGGATCTGAAGGGAAAGACCGTCGCCGTGTTCGGTCTGGAGTCTGCCCAGCACGTGTTCCTGGCGAGCATGGCAACGCTGGTGGGTCTCGATCCGCGCAAGGACATCACCTGGGTGACCCATCCGTCGGCCGAGGCCAAGCAACTCCTCGCCGAGGGCAAGGTCGACGCGTTCCTCGGGTTTCCCCCGGATCCCCAGGACCTGCGCGCCAGGAAGATCGGTCACGTGGTGGTGAACAGCGCCACCGACCGGCCCTGGTCCCAGTACTTCTGCTGCATGGTGGTGGCGAACCGGGAATTCGTCGCGCGGCATCCGGTCGCCACCAAGCGCGCGCTGCGCGCGATCCTGAAGGGGGATGAGGTGTGCGCCCTCGACCCGGCTCGCGCGGCGCGCGCGTACCGCCACCGTGGCTTCGACGTACCCGAGCCCCTCGTCCTGCAGGCGTTGAAGGAAGTGCCCTTCGGCCGGTGGCGCGCGTACGACCCGGCGGATACGCTCCGGTTCTACGCCCTGCGCCTCCACGAGGCGGGAATGATCAAGGCCAGTCCGCAGAAGATCCTGGCCCAGGGCACCGACTGGCGGTTTCTCAATGAGCTGAAGAAGGAGCTGAAGGGCTGACACGCGTCGTACCGCGGGCGGTCGCGAGACTCGCCGTCGCCTGCGTCCTCTCGGCGGCGATGCCGGCGCTCGCGCACCAGCCGGGCCGTGACGCGCGGCTGCCCACCATCGGGGCGGCGCCCGCATTCGCGCTGACGACCGCCGACGGCGGACGGCTCGCCCTGGCCGACCTGCGCGGCAAGGTCGCCGCCGTCACCTTCATCTATGCGACGTGCACCGATACCTGTCCGCTGCTCACGGCGAAGCTCGCTGCGCTCGGTACTCGGATGGGGAAGGATTTCGGCGCGAAGGTGGCGTTCGTCGCCATCACCGTCGATCCCGAGCGCGACACCCCGGACGTCTTGCGGAGCTACGCGCAGGCGCACGGCGCGCGCGGGGCGGGCTGGGCGTTCCTCACCGGGACGCCGGCGGAGATCAAGGACGTAGCCCAGCGCTACGGCGTGTTCGCGCGGAAGACGGACCGCGGCGACGTCGACCACACGTTCCTCACCTCGCTCGTGGACCGTACGGGAGCGCTGCGCGTCCAGTACATGGGGGTCCGGTTCGATCCGGACGAGATGCTTCGCGACCTCCGCTCGCTCCTCCGGGAAGGCGGCCGGTGATGCGCAAGTTCCTGCCCGAGCTCCCGCGCCTCGTCGCGAGGATCCCGGCCGCGGTGCATACCAAGCTCCTGGTCGCGTTCCTGATCATCGTCGGTCTGCTGATCGCGCTCGGCGCGGTCGGTCTCGAGGTCCTCGGTGAGGTGAATCACCGGGCGGAAGACCTCGTGAAGCTGCAGCGCAAGATCGCCGCCTACCGGCAGTTGCAACACGACACGACAGGCCAGCTCTACAGTGTGGCCGCCGCGCTGCTCGTCCCCGACGAGCGGAGCCTCGACGGCATCCTCCGCCAGCTCAACCAGTTCGGCTACGACCTGGATCGACTACAGTTCGTCGCGCGAGACGAGGTCGAGCTGCTCGCCCGCGTCCGGGCCGACTACGACGAGTTCATCCGGGTCGTCACGCATGTGGTGGAGCTGATCCGGAGCGGCCGCGCCGCTGAAGGGCGGGAGCTGCAGCTCGCGCAGGCGACCCCGCTGGCCGACCGGCTGGAGCGGCTCACGAACCAGCTCGTTAACCAGGCGGAGGCCGACATGGTGGCCAGCGTGGACACGAGCCACGACGCGTTCGTGCGGGCGCGGTGGGCGGTCATCGGGTTTGCGGTCGGAGCCACCGGCCTGGCCCTGGTCCTAGGCTTCGCCATCTCGTGGTCGCTCGTCGGCGCCGTCGCGGCAATGGATACCGGCCTGGTGCAGATCGCGTCGGGAGACTTCTCCCGGCACGTCGACATCCCGAACCGTGACGAGCTGGGAGCGCTCGCCGCCAACCTGAACCGCATGAACGACGAGCTCGGGCGTCTGTACCGCGAGCTGGAGGCGGCCAGTCGCCACAAGTCCGAGTTCCTCGCCAATATGTCCCACGAGCTCCGCACGCCCCTCAACGCGATCATCGGCTTCTCCGAGGTGCTGGACGATCGCATGTTCGGCGAGCTGAAGGAGAAGCAGGCCGAGTACGTCCGCGTCATCCTGACCTCCGGGCGCCACCTGCTCTCGCTGATCAACGATATCCTGGACCTCTCCAAGGTCGAGGCGGGACGGATGGAGCTGGACCTCGGGACCTTCAATCTCCGCATGGCGCTCGAGAACGCGCTCACACTGATCCGCGAACGAGCCATGCGCCACGGGCTTGCGCTCGACCTGACGGTCGACGAGACGCTCGAGGACATCGTCGCCGACGAGCGCAAGCTCAAACAGGTGCTCCTGAATCTGCTGTCCAACGCCGTGAAGTTCACGCCCGAGGGTGGCCGGATCGACGTGCGTGCGCTGTCCGAGAACGGCACGGTTCAGGTGTCCGTCAGCGACACCGGGGTCGGCATCGCCCCAGAGGACCAGGAGGCGATCTTCGAGGAGTTCCGCCAGGTGGGCCACGCTGATCGCAAGCGCGAGGGCACCGGTCTCGGCCTTGCGCTGGCGAGAAAGTTCGTCGAGCTGCATGGCGGCCGCCTGTGGGTGAAGAGCGAAGTGGGTGGGGGATCGACGTTCACGTTCACGCTTCCCGCGAGCCCCCATGCCAGGTGAGCTGATCCTCGTCATCGAGGACAACGACAACAACCGGATGCTTGTCCGCGACGTGCTTCAAGCGACCGGCTACCGCGTCGCCGAGGCAGAAAACGCGGAGGACGGTCTGCGCATGGCCGCGGAACAGCGGCCGGCCCTGATCCTCATGGACATCCAGCTCCCGGGTATGAGCGGGATCGAGGCTCTGAAGCGACTGCGCGCCGATCCCGCCACCCGCGCGATCCCGGTCGTCGCGGTGACGGCTTCCGCGATGACGCAGGACCGCCGCCAGATCATGGCCGCCGGCTTCGACGGCTACCAGGCGAAGCCGATCAGCGTGAAGGGCTTCCTCCAGACCGTCCGGGAGCTGCTGCCGTCTAGGTGACAGCCGCACGCGCGAGAATCCTGCGCCGAATGTCACGGAGCGACTCCAGGAACTGAAGAGGCTACGCAAACAGAATCTCATCGCAGAAGTAGTTGTAGGAGGTTGGCTCCCCGTAGTTCACACGTTGTTCGGAGGAGTATAAGGCGTTTGGCCTGACCACCCCGCCGTCCCTGCTGCTGCGGGCGGATCAGGTGATCGCGTGTCCAGAGAAAGGCAGGTGCGACTAGCGGGTGCCAGTCCCGCCGGGGCAAGAGCCAGACGCCCCGTAGCTTGGATAGCAGGGTGGAGGGAGACCGAGACTCTGAAGCCTATCGACAAAGCCATCAGAGGGATGGTGAGCGAGTCACCGGGCCGTAACGCAAGTGAACGTGAGCTGGCCCCGAAAGATCCCAACCCCGGAGGCCGAGCGGTCGATCACTCCGCGAAGGCAACCCGGGCCGACGCAGTCTGGCTGACGCGGCGGCGCGCTCCGGCGGGGCTTGGAGCGACAGCACGGTGACGCAGCCGCATCGAGCAACTGGAGAAGCCCTCCTCGTCCCGCTGCGAAATCAGCGGAGGCAGGTCGGGCGTATAACCGGGGGTCCCGGGAAATCGTCCGACGGCGAGCGGGTGGCGGACGGGTTCGTAGTAGCGACGAAGCGGGGTAATGCCCGTGGAGCGAAGGGACCCTGCTGTTCGGCACTTCCTCCGACGACATGGGAGGCAGGGGCGGCATGATTACGACGCCCATTAGTCTGCAAGACCTGAGGCGGAGGATCTGCGTCATGGCGAAGGCTGACAAGACGAATCGCGGCTTCGGCTGGAAGAGGTGGAGTACGGCGTGGTTCCATGAACGGCTCGGGCTCTTCGGAGACTACCGGGTCCGATATTGGGCTGCGC
>WNFV01012579.1_pt1 | contig 12832 bp, 12 predicted proteins | sample 5400101 | NCBI WGS metagenome assembly WNFV01 (sample SAMN13153361, study PRJNA577476) | soil metagenome | isolation source: 115 cm soil or saprolite under grassland replicate 1 | place: USA:California | collected 2016-06-15
CATACTTGCCTTCGCCGACGATCTTCACAAAGCCTTCTTCTTCGCCAAGAATTCTCGCCTTGCCCGATGCAGACATGGGAAACTTCCCAATCTTCACATCGTAGCCCTCTTCGCGCGCCTTCGCTTCCGTCAGTCCAACGGATGCAACTTCCGGATCGCAATAGGTGCAGTTTGGCACTAAGCGAAGATTGATAGGGCGCACGTCTTTTTGTCCAGCCAGGTGCTCCACTGCCACGATGCCTTCCTTCGAAGCAAGGTGTGCGAGTAACGGCGTCGGCACTACATCGCCGATGGCGTAGACACCCTTTTCGGCCGTCTGCTGAAATTCGTCAACCTGGACAAATCCCTTTTCAATTTTGATCTTGGTGCCTTCAAGTCCCAAACCTTCGGTGAAAGGCATGCGGCCCACTGCAACCAGTAACATCTCAGCTTCAAGACTTACTGCTTCGCCTTTCGAAGTCTTGCCGGTCACGCGAACGCCCGTTTCAGTTTTCTCCAATTTTTCCAGCTTCGTATCGACTTGCGACTTAATGCCGCGTTTGCGAAAACTCTTTTCGAGTTCTTTCGAAACTTCTTCGTCTTCCAGCGGCACCAGCCTAGGCAACAACTCGACGATAGTGGTCTCGGCGCCGAAGCGCGAATACACGGAAGCAAACTCGACACCGACCGCGCCCGCGCCCATCACAATCAGCGACTTCGGAACATCTTTAAGTTCAAGAATATGATCGCTGTTTACGATGTGCACGCCGTCGGTTTCAAAACCCGGTATGGGGCGAACGACGGAGCCGGTAGCGATGATGATGTTTTTAGTTTCGATCGTTTGCTTTTTGCCATCTGCGCCGGTGACTTCGACCTTTCCCGGGAGCGCGAGTTTTCCTGTGCCTTTGAATAACGTCACCTTGTTTTTCTTCATCAGGTATTCGATGCCCTTGGTATTCTTAAGCACAACTTTGTCTTTACGTTTTTGCACGTCGGCGAAAGCCAGTTGAATTCCGGAAGCCTGCACACCGAAATCCGCCGCGTGTTGCGTCTGCTCATAAACGTGAGCTGACATCAACATCTGCTTCGTGGGAATACAACCGCGCAGCGTGCAGGTCCCGCCGAGACGCGTGTCTTTTTCAATCATCGCAGTCTTCAGGCCTAGTTGGCCCGCGCGTATTGCAGCCACGTAGCCGCCGGGTCCACTACCGATGATCGTTACGTCAAACTGTTCATTAGCCAATGTGTTCGAGTTCCTCTCCTAAAGATGCGCGGAAGTTTTACGACGGACGCGCGTGTAGGGCTTGAAGCTCAGGCATCTACCCTGCAATGAGCGCCGTCAGGCGCGAACAATCGGGCGGACACGGAGGTCCGCTCCTATAGTTTCTGTCTGCCCGTTCCGAGTGCTTTCTATTAAAGAGCGGCATTATAATCATTCATCGCAATTTCGGCCAATTGAGGGGATTATTGGTTGAGGCTCTTGACAGCACTTGTAACGCAAAGCTATCAGTTTGCGTGAGTGAGAGAAAGTCAGAACCGGGAGCAGTAGCGACCGGGAGACTATTAGCCAACTTCTCATTTAATTAGACACGCGACATGAAACATTCCGAAGGATTTCTGAAACTCGTCAACGATGCCAAGGGTCGCATACGTGAAGTAACAGTTGACGAAACCAAACAACGTTTGTCTCAAAACCCTAATGCAAAACTAATCGACGTTCGCGAGGATAACGAATGGCAAGCCGCGCACGCCGCCGGCGCCGAACACCTCGGCAAAGGAATCATCGAACGCGACGTCGAAGCGCAAGTGCCTGACAAAGGGGCAGAATTGATCCTCTACTGCGGCGGCGGCTTCCGCTCCGCCCTCGCCGCCGACGTTCTCCAACAGATGGGTTACACCAACGTCTACTCAATGGCCGGCGGTTGGAAAGCCTGGCAGGAATCAGGCTCTCCCGTAGACGAAGGAGAATAGAGAAATCAGCAGATAATGATCGCTTCGGGTCCTGGCTCGTCGCTGGCTTACCTATCGTAGCCACCACGATGTTCTTTATTTACTTGAGCCCATTTATGGGCGAAAGAACATTTCGCTCCTATGGAGCTAGGGAAGTTTTGGTCGTTCGTTGGCTATAATCATTTCGCCGCTCTGCGGCTGGCAGAAAGCGACTACTAACAATGTCTCAAGAGGCCACTGAACAAAGACAGAAAACGCGCATTGAGAGCGACTCAATGGGCGCGATTGAAGTGCCCGCGGATAAGTATTGGGGCGCGCAGACGCAGCGTAGTTTGCTGCACTTCAATATCGGCGACGATAAGATGCCGCGCGAGATGATTCGTGCGCTGGGCATTCTCAAAAAGGCGGCAGCGCTGGTGAACCAGGAGCTCGGTAAACTTCCTGTTGAGAAAGCGAAGCTGATCGTCCAGGCTTGTGACGAAGTTATCGAGGGCAAACTCGACGAGCATTTTCCCTTGCGCGTTTGGCAAACGGGCAGCGGTACGCAGACCAACATGAACGCCAACGAGGTTATCTCTAACCGCGCCATTGAACTTGCCGGTGGCCTGTTGGGCAGCAAGCAGCCGATTCACCCCAACGATGATGTCAACATGTCGCAGTCGTCAAACGATACATTTCCGACCGCGATGTATATCGCCGGTGCCGAGCAGTTGCACGAGCTCATTCCTGCAATTCAAAAAGTCCACGACGCGATCGACGCAAAGGCTGAAGAGTTTAAGGACGTAGTTAAAATTGGCCGTACCCACCTACAGGATGCAACGCCTCTAACTGTCGGGCAGGAGATGTCTGGATGGGCGAGCCTGGTTGAGCGCGACATCGAACGGCTGGAACTGGCCAAACCCGGATTGCTGGACCTGGCGATTGGCGGCACGGCCGTGGGCACGGGTCTCAATTCTCACCCTGAGTTTCCGGAGCGCGCCGCGACGAAGATTGCCGAACTAACAGGACTCCCGTTCAAATCACATCCGAACAAATTCGCAGCCCTGTCCGCTCACGACGAAATCGTTTTCGCGAGCGGCGCCCTTAAGACGCTGGCCAGTTCGCTGATGAAGATCGCCAACGACATTCGCTGGCTGGCTTCGGGACCACGCTGTGGACTGGGCGAATTGATATTACCTGAAAATGAGCCCGGCTCGTCGATCATGCCGGGCAAGGTCAATCCGACGCAAAGTGAGGCGATGACAATGGTCTGCGTGCAGGTGTTTGGTAATGACGTGGCCACAACCTTTGCGGGCTCGCAGGGGAATTTCGAGTTGAACGTTTACAAGCCGGTGATGATTCACAATTTTCTGCACTCGATCCGCTTGCTGCACGACGCATCGCGGCAAAGCATGCCCATAAGAAAGGCATCAGCCTGCGCGAGTCAGCTATCGAGCTTGGTTTTTTGAGCGGCGAGGATTTTGACAAGTACGTAAAGCCGGAACAGATGACGCATCCCTAGGATTTTAGATTGCCGATTGGAGACGTCTTTCCTTGGCGCAGACCAGTATCAATCACAAATCAAAACCTGAAACCTGAAATCGAAAATCGCTGATGCCTGATCGAAACGATCGTGTGAAGGAAAACGTGCCGGGTGCTTACTACGTCGATTCGACGTGTATTGACTGTGATGTGTGTCGCGACACAGCTCCGGAAAACTTTTGCCGCTCCGACGCAAACAACTACTCGTTTGTCTTCAAGCAGCCGCTAACTGAGGAAGAGAAAGCAGCTTGTGAAGAGGCGTTGCTTTGTTGCCCGGTGGAAGCTATCGGAAACGATGGGGAGTAGAACAGGCATTCGTAGCCGGCTTCACCGCCGTTACTAACAAGATGAATCTGCTCAAACCAAAACCTTAATCAACCCTTCCTCAATTACTACCTCATAAGTCTCCAGTTTCTCGGTTACCGTAAGACACTCCCCAGTACGCACGTCAAATTGCCAACCGTGCCAATCACACTCGATCACATGTTCGCAAAGAATTCCATCTGCCAGAGGTGTGCCTTTGTGCGGACAGAAGTTCTGCGTGGCATAGAATTCGCCATTCACATTGTAAAGGGCTAGCTCGCGTCCCTCTGGAAGCCCTATCGTCTTTGAACTCCCGTGAGGTAAATCCTCGACTCGGCCCGCGTCAATAGCTCTTGAGGGGTTCAGTAGCCGGTCGGAATCCGACCTATTAGTATCGAATGACTGCATTTCATGAATCGTAACAAAACAGTGTTAAAGAGCCAAAAGCGTTTAGGGATGGAACGGAACGCGTTCAGAGTTAAACCTTTTCAGATTGCTGCCAGGTGCGGGCAAGCTAAGCTTGCGCTCTCAACCGAGCAAGAGTTGGCCATCTTGTTCGTTCTTCGAGGGCGAGCCATCAGGAATTCGCCTGACGCTCAAACTTGAATTAGAGGGAAGAGAGATAGCATGAACAGAAAAATTGTAAGGATGCGAAGGTTTAAGTCAACACTGGGAACGATTGCGCTACTGGCGCTGCTCGGTACCCAGGTTTTTGCAAAAGAGATGGATGTCCGCGGACGCCTGCAAAGAACGGTCGAGCCTGGTGGTTGGGTTATCGTTTCTGATAATCAGAAATATTTGATCTTGAATGCCTTGCGTTTTCAAAGTGAAAAATGGTTTGCGGCAGGCAAGGAAGTCGAGGCTGTCGGTGAAACGAAATCAAGTGTAATGACCACTTATATGGAGGGCACTCCGTTTGAAGTGCGAACACTGCGCCCTTTAGCAGAAAGCGGTTCCGGCGAGAATCAAAACGAGTCGAGAGGTCTCACCAAAGTATCGGTCATGGGAGACTCTATCGTTCAGGCGCAACCGGACACCGCGATGCTTACGGTCTCGGTAGTAACCCAGGCACGAAGCGCGCTTGAGGCACAACAGCAGAACGCCAACAAAAGCGATGCGGTGGTGCGGGCACTGAAAAGCGCCGCCGGGCCTGGCGCTGAAGTAAAGACAAGCGGTTACAGTCTGCAACCACAGCGCGTTTACAAGGAGAACCAACCGCCGACCATCGTCGGTTACGAAGCGCGCAACAGCGTTACGGTCACTACGTCTGATCTGGCAAAAGTCGGTACTGTAATTGACGCGTCGGCGCAAGCGGGCGCGAATGATGTGCCTGGAATCTCTTTCACCTTAAGAAAGGATCGACCAGCGCGTGATCAGGCACTCGCTGAGGCAACTCGCGAAGCAATCAGCAAAGCGCAGGTGATTGCAACGGCACTCGGAGGCCGCGTGGTTCGCATCGTCGAAGTTCAGGAAGAAGGTATAGCACGGCCCATCCCGATGTTTCAGGTCAGCGGACAACTCATGAAAACCGACTCCGCACCGACGCCAATCGAGATAGGCACCCTCGATATCACGTCGCGGATCCAGTTGATTGTTGAAATTGAAGCAGGCGTGCGCTGAACGCCCGCTGAACGATAGATGCTGATGCGGCTTTACCCTCCCCGTTGAGTAGTTTGCGGATTTGAGATCACACAGAGAGGGCGAGTTTAAAACACCACACGGATTGGCAGCACTAGGCGCGAAACTGATTTCGGGATAAGATCAAGAGTAGTTCTCTCGTTGGTTGCAGTTCCCCTATTCATAATTCGGATGGGCGTTTGCCCACGCTAGCCCCCAGAAAAATTCATAGACGCTCGCTTCGATTCTGAGCGAGGCTTTAGTTCTTATGAACACCAGGAGGGGAGAATAATGGCAAGATATCTTAGCGACTTTGACGATGACCGTGACTTCAGCACCCGCCGTGATCGATTTGGACGCGAACGACCGTGGAACTACGGCCATCCATATTCCGGAGGGCGTCTGGAAAACGACAATGAACGGCGCGATTTTGGCCAGGGACGATTCGGCGAACGTGCCGACTATGAAAGAGACGAGCCGAGATACGGCGAATACGCTGATCGATATGCCCGCGAAGACTACCGGCGCCCGGCTTACGAGGGCCGCAGTCCACGACCACGCGGCCGGGACGAAGCCTCTTACCGGCCAGGCTATCGCTACGATGAACGCGTTTCGCGATCCCGACTGCGGGTCCGCGACATCATGACGCGCGAGCTGGCCGTAGCCACCCGCGACACGACTTTGCGAGACGTGGCGATGATGATGAAGGAAGAAGACACTGGTGTGATCCCGGTAGTCGAATTCAGGCCCAACGGTGGGAATAGAAAAAGCGAATCGAACGAACGCCGGGTTAACACTTCCAACTACAGCCAGGGTAAGTTGCTTGGCTTGATCACGGATCGCGACATCGTTCTGCGCGCAGTTGCGGACGGTAAAGATTGCAATCTGACCCGGGCAGAAGAAGTAATGTCAACTGACGTACATACGGCCAGACCGCACGAGCGGGTGGTCGATGTAATCCAAAAGATGGGCGACAAACAAGTACGACGCATTCCAGTTGCGAACGAGAATGGAACCTTACTGGGCATTGTCTCGATGGGCGACATTGCTGTGGAGACCGAAGCAGATCGCGAACTCGCAGATGCCCTTGAAGACATTTCGCGTGAATCGTCTTTCTGGAGCAAATTATTCGGCTAGAGGCACGAATGAGGCGGAGTTGATCGGGGGAGGAAGACCAGGTAGTCGCCTCCCCTTTTCAAGCGTCCGGGATTTCACTTATCCTGTAATATCTCCATATGCCAAAGTCGAATCGTCAGGTCGCTTTGTTAACCGTCGCCCATAGGGTCAGACCTTCGGGGCGTTTGTGGAATCCCGCTGCCGACGTTTACCGAAGCGCGGATGGTTGGATAGTAAAAGTGGATCTTGCGGGCGTCTGCCCTGACGACCTTGAGATCGCACTTGATCAGTTGAGCTTAAGCATTCGCGGTTGCCGTCGAGATACGTTTTTCAAAGAGGGATACAGCTATCAACAGATGGAGATCACTTACAGTCGCTTTGAGAAGACAATCCAGTTTCCCTGCCCCATCGAGGAAGCGTCGCTCGCGCATGATTACCGCGATGGTTTTTTGATCGTGACGCTGCATTGCAAATGAATCCGGCTAGCGAAACAACGAAGGTAAGGGAGCATTGGAGCTAAGAGAACTATGTCAGAGATACTGGAAAAAGCAGAGGCGCCACCGGAGGTTAAGAGTCCGGAGCAGAACGCAGCGACGGCAGGGTCGCCGGCAGTAGTACGCCCACCCGGTGAACCATTCGAGATTGCTGTGCTGGCTTTGCAGAACACGACGCTCTTTCCGGAGACGGTCGTGCCGCTGGCGGTAGGCCGGCCGCGATCAGTTGCGGCGGTTGAAGCAGCGCTGGCGACAGAAGAAAAATTGCTCGCATGTATCACAGTTCGTCCGGACGTTACCAACTCTACTCAAGATGCGGGCGCCGCTGACCTTTATCAGGTCGGCACACTCACGATGATCAAGCGAATGGAACGCATCGGAGACACGATGCACATCATCGCGCAGGGCACCGATCGCATTAAGATAATGGAATGGAAGCAGGAGGATCCTTATCTACGCGCGGTGGTGCAGATTCTTCCCGATGTTCAGATAAAGGACCCGGAAGAAGTAGAAGCGACGAAGCGAAACGTTCAGGCAATGGTTCAGGAGGCGCTGGCACTGTTGCCGGGTGTTCCGCCGGAAGTTCGGGTTGCAATGCTCGGGTCCGTCGAGCCCGTCCGCCTCGCCTATTTTCTCGGCTCGATACTCAACCTGGGCGTGGAGCAGGAGCAGAAAATGCTCGAAGCCGATACGGCCGATGAACTCCTGCTGCTGGCCCACACGTATCTCGCTCGCGAACTGGAAATCATTCAACTGCGTTCGAAGATTGCGACGGAAGCGCAGTCGGAGATGGACAAATCTCAGCGCGATTACATTCTGCGCCAGCAGATGAAAGCCATTCAAAAAGAGCTCGGCGAAGATGAAGGCGGCGAACGCGCCGAGGCTGACATGTTACGCGAGCGCCTGGACAAAGCCGAGTTGCCGGATGAAGTGAGGACTGAAGCCGAGCGCGAGCTGAAGCGTTTGGAGAAGCTTCCCGCGGCTGCACCCGATTACCACGTTATTCGAACGTATCTTGAATACGTGCTGGAGTTGCCGTGGCTAAAGTCATCGGAAGATAAACTAGACCTCAACGAAGCCCGCAGAATTCTTGATGAGGACCACTACGGTCTCGAAGATGTTAAGGAAAGGATTCTTGAATTTCTCGCCGTCATCAAGCTGCGCCCTGACACGAAGAGTCCCATCCTGTGCTTCGTTGGGCCACCGGGAGTTGGCAAGACTTCGCTCGGTCGTTCCATTGCCCGGGCACTGGGCCGACAATTTGAGCGTATGTCGCTTGGGGGCATGCGCGACGAGGCTGAGCTGCGCGGCCACCGGCGCACGTATATCGGCTCCATGCCAGGACGTGTGATTCAATCGATCCGCCGCGCCGGAGTTAACAACCCGGTGCTGATGCTTGATGAGATTGACAAGCTTGGCAACGACTATCGCGGCGATCCGTCTTCGGCTCTGCTCGAAATTCTCGATCCGCAACAGAACAATTCTTTCCGCGACCATTACCTCGATCTCCCGTTTGATCTTTCGCGCGTTTTTTTCATTGCCACCGCCAATCAGCTTGGTCCGATTCCGCCGCCGCTGCGTGATCGCATGGAAGTTATTAACCTTGCCGGCTACAGCGACATGGAGAAGCTGCAAATTGCGAAGCGCTATCTGATCCCGCGGCAAATAGAAGAGAATGGACTGAAGCCGGCACAACTCGCAATTAGCGACGCTGCGGTGGAACTGATCTCTACACGCTACACACGCGAGGCCGGCGTGCGTCAGTTGGAACGAAACGTCGGCAGGGTTGCTCGCAAGGTGGCTCTAAAGATCGCACAGGGCGAAGTGGAAACGATCAACGTTGATGCCGATGATATTCATGACTATCTTGGCGCGCCGAGGTTCTATCCGGAGCAAGCCCGGAAAGAACTGCCTGCGGGCGTGGCGACCGGTATGGCCTGGACAGAAATGGGCGGTGAAGTGCTTTTCATTGAAGCGACGCTGCTGCCGGGCGGAAGAGGTCTGACGATCACCGGACAACTGGGCGAGGTGATGCAGGAATCCGCACGAGCCGCGCAATCATATCTCTGGTCGCACGCGAACGAATTTGGAATCGGTTCGGAAATGTTCAAAGACTACGGCGTTCACCTCCACGTACCGGCTGGTGCAATTCCAAAGGACGGGCCCAGCGCCGGCGTGACTATCACTGCGGCGCTGGCGTCGCTTTATACGGGACGCCGGGTGCGTCCCGACACCGCGATGACTGGCGAGATTACTCTTTCTGGTTTGGTGTTTCCGGTGGGAGGTTTGAAAGAGAAAATATTGGCGGCCCATCGCGCGGGAATTCGTCGCATCATGCTTCCTTCTCGCAACGAAGCCGATATCGAAGATTTACCTGAGGACGTCCGCAAGGAACTGCAGATCATATTTGTCTCACGGATTAACGAAGTGATAGATGCGGCTCTCGAGGTGTTGGTGGCTAACCCGCCACCGCCTCCGATTTTGACGGCAACTAGTCATCCGGACGTGGTGGTTCGGCAACCTGATCAAGGTCCGCCGATGACAGTGCGCCAAAGTAAAGCAAAGTAGGGGATCGCGTCTGAGGCAGCCAAAGTATTCCATATTGAATGACCTGCGCAAAAAGAAGTAGGGCGTTGAGGTTTCAGTTCTGATTGACCGCGTCAAGCAGAAACTGCACTGCCCCAGTATTCACGACGGCAGCTTTAAGACGGTAGACTTATCCGGCGCAAGTTCCATTAGGTGCGCCTGGGCATAAACCGCTACAGCATTGCGCGGCGGTAGTGCATGGCGCACCCGGTGGGAGGCAAGTTGCGGCCTGGACAGGCGTGGGCGCTACTATCGAAGTTACCAGCGGCACGGCCACGACTGCGGCCAATCCGAGTGTGCGCACCATCTGGCGTCTGTTCATTCCAGGAATGATGAAGGCCGGAAGTTCGATCTCCTTCTCCAGCAGATTGTCTTTGGAGAATTGGTCAACGGCATACCATACCAACTTCTCATCGACGGGCGTTTCAAGATCGTGGGACAAGGCACTGCAAGCGTCCGCTAAAGTGGTCTCGCCGTCGCAATAATTCCAAACAATCTACCCCTGCGGCTTTGCCGCCGCACAGTGCGGTAAGGCTCTGCCTTACCGTCGAGTCTCTAAAATTGACTGGAGGCTCCGCCTCCAATTGAGGCGCAGCCTCCAAAAAAGAAGAGTGGCGCTACTGAAAGGCAGAGCCTTTCCGCACTGTGCGGCGGCTGAGCCGCGCTGGTTGATTGAGTGGTGCATTGGAAAGAGGCAATGCGAGAAAACTTTTCTAAGTGATGTAATCTGGGAGTTTGAGAATGCCTGGTAGAGCGCGCGCCGGTTGAGCGGGGTGTAGGAAAGGCTAACCCTAAGTTGTGTCGCTCAACCCACGCCTGCGGCTCTGCCGCCGCACAGTTCGGTAAGGCTCTGCCTTACCGGCAGAATTCCTTAACCACACCAAGTCTCTCATCGCCGTTGACGGCTGAACCCGTCAAGGTCAAACGCAGCATAAGAAAGATCGTTGCTGCCGTTCTCACTGAAAGTGATGCTGATGTTCGCGTCAGCGGCAACATTTGTGGCGCCGTTTGCGGGCGTGGTGCTGTTAACCATGGGCACGGTGTCGCCAGGGTTGCCATTTGCGGTGAGTGAAAAGTCGTCAACCGCCAGACCGTCATCCGAGCTCGATATGTCAAAGTCAGTCCAGCGAATGAAGAACGTTGCCCCGTTGGCAATGCTCAGACCAGTTATAGTGGAGCTGATCGGAGTACGATTGCCGATCGCGTTACCGTCCAGGGCTCCGGCGGCAGCAGTGGTGTTTGGGCTGGAAAAATCGAGCGCATTAACATCAGTATATGTACCTGATGCTAAACTCGTAACGTCCGTGCTTATTTGAAAGTCGAGCCTGTCCGCGGCTCCTCTATTTGTGACGCCTTCTCGCCATTGCTCACCCGTGTAGGAGATTGTTAACGAAGTAATTGTGCCGCCTGTGTTGTTAGTGAAGCTTGCCCCGATAATCGGGATCAGCGAACCACTCCGTAAGCCACCGAACGCGCGCTCAGTATTACTGATTGCTCCGAAGCTGTATGTGTCACCGGTCGTGCTTGAACCGGTTCCGGCCGTATAGCTAGTGTTGGCATTTGTACCGGACTCGGAAAATCCCCACCCAGTCGGCGTCGTGCTTGACGTGCTGCTCGAAACTAACGTGTTGAAATCTTCCGGGACCGCAGTTCCGAAACTGGCAATGCTCACGGGGGTTGAAGTGTCGGCGAAGGTCGCTTGGTATAAGTTTGAAAATGAGCGACGCGCTTAACAGGACAGCACTAATGGTTAAAGCTAAGAGCAAGCGGGCCACTGGCGCCGAAACTCGTACGATGGAGATGGAAGAGATAAGCAGACGCGTTCGCGAAGCGACCCGGGGGCATTAGGCATAAATCGATCCTTTCAAACTTAGCTTTTCTACAGCCGCACTTTTATCTGGGAGGAAAACCAGAAAGACGAACTCTGAGAATGTGCGAAGTTGTTACCAGCAATCTTGCATGCGGTCAAGGAAAGATGCCAGAGTTTTTGCATCGAGAGGTTTTAAGGAGAGGATTTGAGGTAATTGGATGTCCCGCATCAGGGCGTTCCCGGAGAAGGTCACGCAATCAGTTCGCGCAGCGCACGAGTTAGCCGCAGTAACTTTGTGCAAAACCTAAAAATCAGAATGAGTTGAGGTCGGAACTGAGGGCTGCTTTAGTCTTGCGGAAGTCAGGTAAGGGATCAGAGGTTGGTCGGCTAAGTTCATCCGCGCGCGTGGTAGCGAAGAGATTCCGCAGAAACGGTTCGTCCTCTGATGTCGCTGGACGCAACGTAAGAGCACAGAAAGCTTCTTCATCACCATCGTGTTTTTGCATTACTCAAATGTTTGATGATTAATCAGATGCCCAAAGCGGAAAGGGCGCCACCGCCTCAACGATCGGCACCGCCCTCTCCAGGGTGAACGTGGTAGGAGTCTTATACACTCAAAACGCTATACTTAATGCAAGAATTCTTGTGTTAAGGCAAAGGGGAGCCGCCGGCTTTTAGGAAGTGGGTCGTTAGCAAGCCGCCACTAACAATAATCGACGTGACCGGTAACATCGCGCCATTTCCAAACCTAAGCAGCGCCGGCGGCGAACTCGCCGCGACGTTTCCGCGCGCCGGCATTAGTCACGACGTGATTGTGCTGGGAATTGTATCGGCGGGCGTACCGGTCGCTGTAGAAGTCGCGAAGCATCTTGAAGCGTCGCTTGACCTGGTTATTATTCGACGTCTGCTTGCGCCGCGTGGTCCAAGATCGCAGGCACTGGCGGTAAACGCGGCCGGCACTCTCGTAGTCGACGACGAAGTAGGGCCACGTCCTGCAAAGCCTCAGACGCCCTTCGATTATTTTATGGAAGATGCTCTTAACCAGCTCAGGCGACGGACACAAGTTTGCCGCGGCGAATGTCCTCCTACCGACCTCGCAGGAAAGCCAGTCCTCATTGTCGACTGCGGAATTCGCACGGGTCTGACCATGCAAGCGGCGATCGGCGCCGTGCGCACTCTTAATCCTGTACGCATCACAGCGGCAGTTCCGGTCACGTCCCTGGATGGCCGCCGGGTGATCGAGGCACTCGCAGATGAGTTCATCTATTTGGCGGCTCCTGAACCGTTCGGTAACGCGGGTATGTGGTACAGAAACTTCCGCCGACTTGCGGACGACTCTATTAGTCAACTTCTAAAACCAGGTCCCAAAGGTGCGACACCGGGCTGAAGAGACCGTGTGAAAACCCCGCGACAGTTTTGGCGATGGGTTTTCGACGCGTAGCGGCGGTATGAATTT
>WNFV01019515.1_pt1 | contig 12832 bp, 6 predicted proteins | sample 5400101 | NCBI WGS metagenome assembly WNFV01 (sample SAMN13153361, study PRJNA577476) | soil metagenome | isolation source: 115 cm soil or saprolite under grassland replicate 1 | place: USA:California | collected 2016-06-15
TGCTTGATTTCTTTAGAAGCGTAGAAATAAGCGGATTTGTAGACGGCTATTACGGCTATAACTTTAATAAGCCCTTCAGCCGCAGAAATCAGTTGCGTAACTTCGACTTTAAGAACAATGAATTTGGACTCAACCTCGCGGAGTTAGTTGTCGAGAGAAAGCCTAGTGAGGACTCGCGCTTCGGATTCCGCCTTGACCTCGATTACGGCCCTGCTACGGACTGGGTCCACTCAGTAGAACCGGGCGGAGGAGAGGTCTATAAGAACGTGCAGCAGGCTTACGGAAGCTTCCTCGCTCCTATCGGGAAGGGCCTTCAAATCGATTTTGGTAAGTTTGTTACCTGGAACGGCGCCGAAGTCATCGAGACCAAGGATAACTGGAACTATACTCGCGGTTTACTCTTCGCTTGGGCGATCCCGTATTACCACTCGGGTGTTCGAGCTACCTACACCGTTAGCAACAAGGTGACGGTGATGGGAGCGGTCGTTAATGGTTGGAACAATGTGGAAGATAACAACGCAGGGAAGACTGTGGGCGTCTCGTTGACAGTGAAGCCGACATCAAAACTCACTCTTATTCAGAACTATACTGGTGGCCCGGAACAGGATGACTCGGTACCTGCGCTCACGGGTCTCAACAGTAAACATTTCTTCCGACACCTCAGTGACACCGTGGCAATCTATAACGTCAACAGAAAACTCTTCCTGATGGGAAATTACGATTACGCAACGGAACGGCAAAGGACAACCGGTGATCGGATCCACTGGCAGGGACTCGCAGCATATTTGCACTTTATGCCGAACGAGAAGTGGGCCTTTACGCCGAGGTTCGAATGGTTTCAAGATCACAACGGATTTGCGACTTGCAGCGAGGATCCCCTTAGCAATTGCACAACCGGGAAGACCTTCAGGGAGATTACTCTAACGGGAGAATACAAATTTGCCAAGAATGTTTTGGGTCGTCTCGAGTTCAGGAACGATTGGGCGAATACGCCGTTTTTCCGCAAGAATATACAGCTTCCGCTCGTGAACCCAGCTTCGGTTCTTTCAAAGAACCAAGCTACGATCACGGCCGGTTTAGTGTTCACGTTCAGCACGCGAGAGCAGTAGGAACTGTTGTTCAAAGGACAATCCCCTCTTTCTCTACTAATAACCTTTTGAGTGCGTTGTTTTGGTCAGGAGGAGCGAGGGTAACTTAATCGTTACGTGTGTTTTCGTGCTTGACGTTTGCCTTGCGTCTGGCGTTGGACAACGAGCCAACAGATTATCCCCGGAAAGGAGAGAGTAAAGACCAGCAGCTAAAATAATTCCTAGAACCGGAGGCCATGGCCGGCTGCCAAGAACCCAAAAGGGTGAGGACAGCCGTTCATGGCTGTTTCGGTGCCTCGTCAAAATACTATTTTCGACTTACGACGTTCTGTTTTCTTACTCCGCCATTTAAGGACAAATACATGAGTGTAAAAGAAGTACTGAAATTCGCCTCAGATGAAAAAGCCCAATATGTCAATGTTCGCTTCACTGACCTGGTGGGCGCCTGGCATCATTTAACGTTCCCCATCGAAGAGCTTTCTGAGAACTCTTTTGAAGAAGGATTCGGCTTCGATGGTTCCAGTCTTCGAGGCTGGGCCTCGATTCACGAATCTGACATGCTGCTGGTGCCGGACGCTTCGCGCTATTGGATCGACGCGTTCATGACCGATAAAACTCTTTGCCTGATCGCTGATGTTGTGGATCCAATCACCAAAGAAGGATATTGGCTTGATCCGCGAGGTGTAGGCCGCCGCGCCGAGAGTTATCTCAGGTTTACAGGTATTGCTGATACTGTCTACTTCGGGCCGGAAGCAGAATTCTTCGTCTTCAGCGAAGCGCGTTTTCAAAACGACCCTCAGGCGGCCGGGTACGCTCTAGACAATTCCGAAGCAATTTGGAACACAAATAACCAGAACGGAAGTGCAAACCTCGGCTACCATATCCGCAATAAAGAGGGCTATGTTCCCCTTCCTCCCCTCGATTCACTCCAGAACTTTCGTAGCGAAGTTGCGAACGAATTAAAGCGAGTCGGTATAAACGTAGAATGCCATCACCACGAAGTTGCGACCGCCGGCCAGTGCGAAATTGACTTTCGCTACTCAACTTTGATCGGCACAGCTGATAATCTCCAACTCTTTAAGTATACCGTTCGCAACGTCAGCAGCCGTCAGGGCAAGAGTGCTACGTTCATGCCCAAACCGCTGTTTGGTGATAACGGAAGCGGCATGCACTGCCATCAGAGCCTCTGGAAGGAAGGCAAACCGCTGTTTGCCGGCGCCGGTTATGCGGGATTGTCGGATCTCGCTCGCTACTACATTGGCGGGCTATTGAAACATGCGCCGGCTGTGGTAGCGTTCGCTGCGCCTACTACTAACAGCTATAAACGACTCGTTCCGGGATTCGAGGCACCCGTTAACCTTGCTTACTCTGCTCGAAATCGCTCTGCCGCGATTCGCATTCCCATGTTCTCCACAAATCCGAAGCTGAAGCGATTGGAGTTTCGACCGCCCGATCCCTCATGTAATCCCTACCTGGCATTTTCAGCGATGCTGCTCGCTGGTCTCGATGGAATCAAGAATCAGATAGACCCCGGTCAACCATTGGACAAAGACATTTATGATCTGTCGCCAGAGGAGCTTAAGGATGTGCCCTCACTGCCCGGCTCACTGGAAGAGTCTCTGCAGGCTTTAGAGGATGATCATCAGTTTCTCTTGAGCGGGAGCGTGTTTACTCCTCAACTGATCGACCGGTGGATCGGCTACAAGCGTGAAAAGGAGATTGCTCCTCTGAGAATGCGTCCGCATCCGCTGGAATTTGGGATGTACTACGACATTTAGGAACAACTTGAGAGTCAAAGAGCAGTGAAATTACTCACCTATGTGGTACTTCGGCACCTATGGATTGTGACCTACAACCGTATTTATGACTGGCAAAGAAAAACAAATTATACAAGGCGGCCTTGCCAGTGTAGATTAGCGTAGACTGGTCGGCGTTTGTCCCTCAGGTCTTGCGCAGCATCCATTACATCGGTGACGTAATGAATTCAGGATCTCTTTTTAATGGCGGTTTTTTGGCGGACTCGGGCATGGCGAAGCCGGCTATGCTGTCTATTTTGGCTGTAAACATTACGCTAATTACTAAGAAGACGCTCCCAACGTGATGGCCTGTGATCAGATCCGCAACGCTCGATCAGGCCATCAACAAAAAAGTTGATGGCCTTTTGAGTCTTCGCCGATTGCTTTTGATTGTCAGCGATGTGGCGAGCGACTTCATCAATCTGACCATTCTCAAGTCGCAAGAGGTCCATATATGGTCGACGCGCCCCTAAAACAGGGCTTATATGATCCGCAAAATGAGCACGACTCTTGCGGTGTGGGTTTTGTTGTCGATCTTAAAGGCCGGCCATCGCATGACATTGTTCAGAAGGCCGTCCAGGTTCTCTTGAATCTTGAACATCGCGGCGCCTGCGGCTGTGAAACCAATACCGGCGACGGCGCGGGTATACTGCTGCAAACCCCTCACCAGTTTCTGGTTAAAGAGTGCGACAAACTGGGGCTGTCGCTCCCTCAGAGTGGGCAATACGGCGTGGGCATGGTTTTCCTGCCAACCGATCCTACAAGTCGACAGGCCTGTGAATCGCAATTGGAGAGAATAGTCGCCGAAGAAGGGCAGTCGCTGCTGGGCTGGCGCACGGTGCCGACCAACAATTCACCAATTGGCCCGACCGCAAGAGCTTCGGAACCTATCGTGAGACAGGTTTTCGTTGGTCGCAGTTCCGACCTAAACGACGATTTGGCGTTCGAGCGCAAGCTTTACATAATCCGCAAACGAGTCGGACGGGCCGTAAAACGCTCCGACCTCCACCAGCGCGGCATGTTTTATATTTGCAGCTTTTCTTATAAGACCCTGATCTACAAGGGGATGTTGACTGCAGGTCAGCTCACCACGTTTTACCCGGACCTGCTTGACCGTTCTGTCAAATCAGCCCTGGCATTGGTCCATTCTCGTTTCAGCACCAACACATTTCCCAGCTGGGCGCGGGCACACCCATATCGGTATCTTGCGCATAATGGCGAAATCAATACTCTACGCGGAAACATCAATTGGATGCGGGCGCGCGAAAGTAAATTTGAATCGAAGCTCTTCGGGTCAGACCTCAATAAGATCATGCCGGTGATCGACGCCGATGGTAGCGATTCAGGCATGTTTGATAACGCACTTGAGATGCTAACCCTCTGTGGCCGCTCATTGCCCCACGCCGTCATGATGATGATTCCTGAGCCCTGGAGCGGTGATGAGTTCATGAGCGAGGAGAAGCGCGCGTTTTACGAGTACCACTCCTGTCTGATGGAGCCCTGGGACGGGCCCGCTTCAATCGCCTTCACCGATGGGCTGCGTATTGAGGACATTGTGTTGAAAGGGAGACTTCAGCCAGGTCGTATGTTTCTGGCAGATATCCATCAAGGAAGAGTGGTCGAGGATCATGAGCTTAAATACCAGATTGCCACCGAGCATCCCTATAAACAATGGCTCGACGACAATATGATTAGGCTGGAGGAGCTACCGGATCCTCCGTTTGTACATGAACCAGATCACTCTACTGTTTTGTTGCGTCAGCGAGCCCTGGGATACACGCACGAGGATCTAAAACTCCTGCTGTTACCGATGGCCGGGGCTGCCAATGAGGCGCTCGGCTCGATGGGTACGGATACTCCACTCGCTGTTCTTTCGGACCGTCCTCAGCTCCTCTACAACTATTTCAAACAACTCTTCGCTCAGGTAACCAATCCACCAGTCGACGGCATTCGCGAAGAGCTGATCATGTCGGCTGCCACTACAATTGGTCCTGAGGCAAATATGCTGGAGCCAACGCCTGATTGTGCCCGGCAAATCAGGCTTCCTTCACCCATCCTGACGAACGATGAGGTGGAAAAATTGCGCCTGCTGGGTGATTCAGACGGGCCTTGGGGCAAAGCCGGTTTCAAGTCCATCACCCTACCGATGCTATTTGATGTAGGCGAAGGCGGACGAGGATTAGAGAACGCAATTGACAGTCTCTGTCGCCAATCAAGCGCTGCAATTGGTCATGGTTACGACATCATCATTCTTTCCGATCGTGAGATAAGCCGTGGACGAGCGCCGATTCCCGCCTTGCTGGCAGTGGCAGCGGTCCATCATCACTTGATTCGAACTGGCACGCGGACGCAGGTGGGTTTCGTGATCGAAAGCGCCGAGCCGCGTGAGGTGCACCACTTTGCGTTGCTGCTGGGCTACGGAGCCGCCGCAGTCAATCCGTACCTGGCTTTCGAGACACTGCACGACATGGTGAGGCATGGGCAACTCGCTGGCGTAGAACCCAGCAAGGCGATTGAAAACTATATCAAGGCAGTCAATAAGGGTCTGGTAAAAGTCATTTCAAAAATGGGCATATCGACTATCCAAAGTTATTGCGGAGCGCAGGTATTCGAAGCCCTCGGTCTGAATCAGGATTTCATCGATAAGTACTTCACCTGGACCCCGACCAGCATCGGTGGGGTTGGTATTGAAGTGATTGCCGAAGAAGTAAGGCTGCGTCACGATGCGGCATTCGCGGAAAACAGTATGAACGGCGAGGCGCTCGAACCGGGAGGACACTATCAGTATCGCCAGGATGGCGAGTTTCATCTATTCAATCCTGAAACCATCCACAAATTACAGTATGCCTGTCGCACTAACAGTTATCAGGCTTTCAAGGAATATGCTCAGCTAGTCAACAACCAGGCGCACAAGCTATGCACTTTGCGAGGACTAATGGAGTTGAAATCAAACCGGCGGCCTGTTGCCCTGGACGAGGTTGAACCGGCGACAGCAATTGTCCGGCGATTCAAAACCGGCGCAATGTCCTACGGCTCCATCAGCAAGGAAGCTCACGAAGCGCTGGCCATCGCGATGAACCGCATAGGAGGCAAAAGCAATACCGGAGAAGGCGGCGAAGATCCGGAACGTTATTTTCCCGGACCCAACGGTGACTCGGCCAACAGCGCAATTAAGCAGGTCGCCTCGGGACGATTCGGTGTTACGAGTAACTACCTGGTCAATGCCCAGGAGTTACAGATCAAAATAGCCCAGGGAGCAAAACCAGGCGAGGGTGGTCAGCTTCCCGGGCATAAAGTCTATCCGGCGATTGCAAAGGTTCGTTACTCCACTCCCGGCGTCGGCCTCATTTCTCCTCCCCCACATCACGACATTTACTCGATAGAAGATCTAGCCGAGCTTATTTACGACTTGAAAAATGCCAACCCTCAGGCACGGATCAGCGTCAAGCTTGTAGCCGAGGTTGGCGTGGGAACAATTGCTGCCGGTGTAGCAAAGGCCCACGCGGACGTAGTACTGATTAGCGGTTATGATGGAGGCACCGGCGCTTCACCGCTCACCAGCATCAAGCACGCGGGTGTGCCCTGGGAGCTTGGTCTCGCGGAAACTCATCAGGTTCTACTGCTAAACAATCTTCGCAACCGCATCACAGTTGAAACCGACGGACAGCTTAAGACCGGCCGGGATGTGGTTATCGCCGCTCTACTGGGCGCGGAAGAATTTGGATTTGCCACTGCGCCACTGGTCACGCTGGGTTGCGTCATGATGCGCGTATGCCACTTGAACACCTGCCCGGTGGGTGTCGCCACCCAGGAACCAAAACTCAGAAAAAAGTTTGCCGGCGATCCGCTGCATGTTGTCAATTTCATGTATTTCGTGGCGCAAGAAGTGCGCGAGTTGATGGCCCAACTGGGGTTTCGTACGCTCAACGAGATGGTGGGCCGCACCGAATGCCTGGAAATGCGCGCGGGAGTGGATCATTGGAAAGCCCATGGCCTGGATTTTTCCCGCATTCTGTTTCAACCAGATGTTCCCGCCACCGTTGGCCGCTACTGCCAGATTTCACAGGACCACGGTCTGCAAAAAACACTCGACAATACAACTTTACTCAATCTCTGCCGGCCGGCATTGGAAAGCGGCAGTCGCGTATCGGCATCATTGCCAATTCGCAACATTAACCGCTCCACAGGAACAATCCTGGGAAGTGAGGTGACGAGACGCTTTGGGCCAGATGCCCTCCCTGAGGACACAATTCGCCTGAAGTTCACGGGGTCGGCTGGTCAGAGCTTTGGTGCTTTTGTACCTTCGGGCGTCACGCTTGAACTCGAGGGCGATGCGAATGATTATGTTGGGAAAGGTCTATCAGGTGGCAAAATAATCGTCTATCACTCGAGACAAGCAACCTTTGTTCCCGAGGAGAACGTGATAATCGGCAACGTCGCGTTTTATGGCGCAACGAGTGGCGAGGCCTATATCTCTGGGGTAGCTGGAGAGAGATTCTGCGTGCGTAACAGTGGGGTTAAGGCCGTAGTGGAAGCGCTGGGTGATCACGGTTGTGAGTACATGACTGGCGGTCGCGTGGTGGTGCTGGGAAAAACCGGTCGTAATTTTGCTGCCGGAATGTCCGGTGGCATCGCTTATGTCGTAGATGAGGCAGGTGACTTCTCCAGAAAGTGCAATCAGGAGATGGTGAAGTTAACTGTACTCGAGGAGCCCGAGGAGATCGAAGCTGTTAAGGAGATGATTTTCCGCCATGCCGAGTATACGGGCAGCATTCGGGCAACAGAGATATTGTTGGGATGGGGAGCGTATCAGTCAAAAATAGTGCGAGTGATGCCGAATGACTACCGACGCGTTCTCGAGGCACAGCAACAGATGCGAGACTCCGGCTTAACAGCTGAAGCGGCCGAGATGGCGGCGTTCGAGCTAAACGCTAAAGATCTGGCGCGGCTGGGTGGCAAGTAATTGCCGGTTTCAATATATGGGAAAACCTACGGGCTTCATTGAATACTCCAGGACTCTTCCGGTATTGCGCCAGGCACAAGCGCGTGTTCAAGACTGGAATGAGTTTCATGAGCATATGCCCGAAGACGTTTTGCGCGAACAGGGGGCTCGCTGCATGGATTGCGGAGTGCCATTTTGCCACGCCGGTAAAATAATCGCAGGGATGGCTTCCGGTTGCCCGATTAATAATCTTATCCCTGAATGGAATGATCTTGTTTATCAGGGCAATTGGCATGAAGCTGCCGAACGTCTGTTGCTAACTAACAATTTTCCCGAGTTTACTGGTCGTGTTTGCCCTGCACCGTGTGAAGGCTCTTGCGTGTTGGGCATAAATGAAGATCCAGTAACGATCAAATCAATCGAACGCGCCATTATTGATAAGGCTTTTGCGGAAGGTTGGATAGAACCCCAGCCTCCAGCGGTTAGGACAAACAAGAGGGTGGCCATTATCGGCTCCGGTCCGGCAGGTTTGGCCTGCGCCGCGCAGCTTAACAAAGCGGGACACTGGGTGACGGTATTTGAGCGGGCGGATCGCATCGGTGGCCTGTTGATGTACGGCATTCCCAACATGAAGCTCGACAAACAACTTGTGCAAAGACGAGTTGATTTGATGGCCGCTGAGGGCGTCCGCTTCGTTACTAATTCTCGGCTAGGTGAGGATCACTCTGTAAGCCAACTGCGCGAAGAGTTTGACGCAATCGTGCTGTGTATCGGAGCAACTAAACCTCGCGACTTGAATATTGAGGGCAGAAACTCAAAAGGCGTTCACCTTGCCATGGAGTTTTTGCACGCTAACACAAAGAGCCTACTCGATAGCGATCAAGCAGATGGTAATTATTTGTCCGCAGAGGGTAAGGACGTAATCGTTATTGGCGGCGGCGATACCGGCACTGATTGCGTCGGCACAGCCATGCGGCACAATTGTCACAGTCTGGCGCAGTTTGAAATTCTGCCACGTCCCCCGGAGAGTCGCGCTCCGGATAATCCCTGGCCCCAATGGCCAAAGGTTTACCAGCTCGACTATGGCCAGGAAGAAGCAGCAAGTCGTTTTGGTGACGACCCGCGTCGTTACTGCGTTATGAGTAAGAGCTTTGTCTCAAATGAGGAGGGAGAAATAGCCGGAGTTCATACTATAGAAATCGTTTGGGACAGTGCGAACGGTAGAACAAAACCTAGAGAAGTGCCTGGAACTGAGAAGTTTTGGCCAGCTCAATTGATCCTCCTGGCTTTGGGCTTCTTAGGTCCAGAAAATGGTGGTTTATTAGCTCAGCTGGGAGTTCAGACGAACGACCGCGGTACAATCTCGATCGACGAAAACAGGATGACCAATGTACCGGCTGTTTTTGCCGCTGGGGACGCCGCACGGGGCCAGTCTCTGGTAGTCTGGGCCATAGCTGATGGTCGCCATGCAGCAGTATGTGTGGACAGATATCTTATGGAACGAAGCAATGTCTTGCAGGAGGCTACGCCTCGTGAGGGTTTCAACAGGGTTCCTTCCCTGACCTCGGCCATAAAAATGGAAGCCGCGGTGGTCGGCACAGTAACCGACTGAAACGCAAGTTCTGCAGGGGTAATGGAGGCATTCATTGGCGTTTGATCAAACAAGCTGGGTTTGGATGAATGGCGCAGTCATTCCCTGGAGTGCTGCCACTACGCATGTTTCTTCGCATGCCCTCCACTATGGCAGTGGAGTTTTCGAAGGCATAAGGTGTTATGAAACTGAAGATGGCCCTGCACTATTCAGGCTGGACGCTCACCTCCAACGGCTTTATGCATCGGCCGCAGTGTACGGTCTGGAAATTCCCTACACGCAGAATGAACTTGCAGCCGCGATTTTGGAGCTGGTGCGAAAAAATGGCTTTGATAGTTGTTATATTCGGCCCTTGTGCTATTACGGGAGTGATGGGCTCGGTGTCCACCCGCGCAATTGCCCAGTCGAAGCCGTGATTCTTGCCTGGCCGTGGGCAGCTTATCTGGGTGCCGAATCACTCGAGAAGGGCGTCAGGATAACAGTTTCACCCTGGCAGAAGTTTCATTCGCGGATGATGCCAACCACTGCCAAAGCTACCGGTCAGTATCTCAACTCCATGTTGGCAGTACGCGATGCGGCCGATCGGGGATATGACGAGGCTTTACTGTTGGATGCGACAGGGCATATTGCGGAAGGGTCGGGCGAGAATCTATTCCTGGTACGAGGCCGCGAGATTATCACGAACGACGAACGTCACTCGATCCTGCTCGGGATCACCCGCGATTCAGTGCTGACAATTGCAGCGGATCTCGGTTACACGGTGTCGGCCAGGGCGCTGCAAATTGAAGATCTGCTTGCCGCAGATGAGGCATTCTTCACCGGAACTGCTGCTGAGGTGACTCCCATACGCGAACTTGATGGCGCGGTGATTGGAACCGGACATCGTGGCCCCGTTACTGAAGAAATTCAGAGAACTTTCTTCTCAATTACGACGGGCCGGAATGATCGCTACCGGAATTGGCTCCAGCCGGTCACGGAACCGGTGGTCACCAAGGCCTAAACATTTATGACACTTTCTCGCTTGTTTTACGGACAACTACAGAACCAAATATGTCTAAGCACATAGAAATCTACGATACAACATTACGCGACGGCGCCCAGGGCGAGGGCGTGAATTTTTCGGTCGAGGATAAGTGTCGCATTGCCGTGCAACTCGATGAATTGGGTATAGATTTTATCGAAGGTGGTTGGCCCGGCTCCAATCCGCGTGATATGGCTTTTTTCGAACGCGCCCGGTTGTTTGAACTGCAGGACGCCCAAATCGCGGCATTCGGAGCCACGCGGCGGAAGGGTCTATCGTGTGACCAGGACAAAAGCCTGCAAGCATTGCTGGAAGCCGAGACACCGGTAGTTACTATCTTCGGCAAATCCTGGATCCTGCACGTGATCGAGGCCTTGCAAACGAGTCGTGATGAGAACCTGGACATGATTCAGGATTCAGTACGTTATCTTGCCGAACGCGTGCCGCTGGTAATCTATGATGCGGAACATTTCTTCGATGGCTACCGCTCAGATGCCGAATATGCCCTTTTGACATTAAAGGCAGCTCACTTCCTGATGACATTGCACGGATCACTCGCGAAGTTGCCCAGCAAATATCAGTGCCACTCGGCATTCATTGCCACAACGATGGAGAGCTGGCAGTGGCAAATTCGCTGGCCGCAGTCTCTGGTGGCGCCATGCATGTGCAGGGAACAATCAACGGCTATGGGGAGCGTTGTGGTAACGCAAACCTCTGTTCGGTGATTCCTAATCTTGAATTGAAGATTGGCTGCGACGCCATTGGACCAGCAGGTTTATCGAAGTTACGTGAAACAGCCCGCTTCGTTAGTGAAATTGCTAATCTGTCCTTGTATTCTCGCGCTGCTTTTGTCGGCGACAGCGCTTTCGCGCATAAAGGTGGCGTTCACGTCTCGGCCGTCGAACGCAATCCCGAAACTTACGAGCACATCCCTCCGGAACGAGTTGGTAATCGACGGCGGGTCCTGGTTTCTGATCTGGCAGGACGGGCCAACCTGCTGGCCAAAGCCAGAAAGCTGGAACTGGACTTCGAGGAAGAGCAGCATGTGTTGGCCGAATTGAAACGACTCGAACATGATGGTTATGAGTTTGAGGCAGCTGATGCCAGCTTTGAACTGCTCATTCATCGGCTACGCGGCAATCATCAACCCTATTTTCAACTTTTGGGATTTCGCGTGATCGATGAACATCGCGGCGCCCTGATGCCGATGAGCGAAGCAACCGTCAAGGTGAAGGTGGGCGATCTTGTTGAGCATACGGCAGCCAGTGGAACCGGACCAGTCAACGCCTTGGATCATGCGTTACGTCGAGGTTTGGAAAAATTTTATCCAGTGCTCGCCAATGTGGAACTGGTAGATTATAAGGTTCGAGTTATTACCGGCAGCCTCTCAGGCACCGCCAGCCTGGTCCGAGTATTAATATTTTCTACCGACGGACATTCACAATGGGGTACCGTGGGTCTTTCGGCCAATATCGTGGAAGCAAGTTGGCGTGCACTTGTCGATTCTGTTGAATACAAGCTGCTAAAGGATGGGGTGGCGCCACAGACGACTGCCTCGCTGGAAACCCCGGACTTAACTTTTCAAGGCAAGTGAGAGGTCGTTATTCTCCTGGTCACGGAAGCGGTTTAACTTTCCCGAGCCAGTGCTCCACTGCCAGGTAGGTTACTGATCCGCTCATCTTCAGTTACGCCCGTTTACCCCCTGAGTCCCCCTCTTGATTTAGATTTTCTTCCATTTCTTATTCATTGTCGAAAGATTCTGAAATAACCTCCGGACTATGTTTCTAATTGGAATCAAACCAGGTCTGGCCTTCGTGCTATTCGCATGTGTGATTCTTGCTGTATTTCGACCGTTTCTCGGAAAGTCCACCCCGGTCCGTCAGATGGAGAAGCTTGGGCGCGGTATTGTGGCTGTTAACCAGGGTGACGGCAAAATATTTATTGGCTGGCGAATGCTTGGTACCGATCCGGACTCTATCGCCTTTAACATTTATCGTCTCACGGACAACCACAAGCCAATCAAACTTAACAGCGAACCAATTAAGGCAACGACCAATTTTATCGACACCAAGGCTGACCTATCCAAAGCAAACGCCTATTTTGTTAAGGCCATACTGAGCGGCCGGGAACAGGAAGCAAGCCGGCCTTTCAACTTGCCGGCAAATTCGCCAGCCAAACCGTATCTATCTGTCCCGCTTCAGACCCCGCAGGGTTACACTCCAAACGATGCTTCAGTCGGAGATCTTGATGCTGACGGCGAGTATGAAATCATTCTTCATATGGCCGGGCGAGGGCACGATAATTCACAGGCAGGACTTACTGATCCACCGATTCTGCAAGCCTACAAATTGGATGGCACGCTCTTATGGACCATTCACCTGGGAAAAAATATTC
>WNFV01007293.1_pt1 | contig 12830 bp, 12 predicted proteins | sample 5400101 | NCBI WGS metagenome assembly WNFV01 (sample SAMN13153361, study PRJNA577476) | soil metagenome | isolation source: 115 cm soil or saprolite under grassland replicate 1 | place: USA:California | collected 2016-06-15
GATCGCGGCGGCGGCCGGATCCACTCCCACGTAGCGTGCGAACGCAGCACCGGCGATTCGCTCGCGAAGGATGCCCGACCCGCAGCCGAGGTCGAGGATCGAGGGGCTCCCGCCCAGATGCCGGATGTATCCGTCGAGCAGGCTGTAGCGCGCCAGCTCGCCGAGGCCGCCGAGGTAGTCGTAGTAGCCCGACGCGTAGAGCTCACCCCAACCCTCGACGCTGGGAGCAACCGGTGGCCGGTAGCCGACCAGCCCCACGCGGATGCCGGCGGCGCGGGCGCGCGCGACCAGCAAGTGACGCATGCGTCCGATCCGGCCTCCAAACGAGTCCTGGTATGCCTCGCTCATCAGATGTGGTACATGCGCCCGCCGGCCTCGTCGGCCTCGCGCGCCGCGATGTCGGCGATCGTGGTGCGAGAGAAGACGTCGCGCAGGGCGTCGACTCCCTCGGCCCAGATCCCGCCGGCCTCCTTGCCCTCCTCCCCCACCTTGCCGTCGAGCGCCTGCACGACCTCGAGCACGGTGATCTCCTCGGGCGAGCGCGCCAGGGTGTATCCGCCCTTGACGCCGCGGTGGCTTACGAGCAGCCCGGCGCGACGCAGCGTCGAGAACAGCTGCTCGAGGAACTGGACGGGCATCGCACGGCGCTCCGCGATCGCCGCGATCGGGACCGGCGCATCCCCGGAGCGCGCGAGCTCCGCCAGCGCGAGCACCGCGTAGCGCGATTTCGACGTGACCGAGATCATCTGGCGATCCTTTCTATCGCAACCACACTCCGCCGCTCCCCGGCGCCCCTCGCCCTGATGGCGCTGATCTTCTGGCTGTCCGCTCAGCCCGACCTCGATTCCGGGCTCGGCCTCGCCGATGACATCCTGCGCAAGCTCCTGCACGTCGTCATCTACGCCGCGTTGACGCTGCTGTGGTTCTGGACCCTGCGGCCCCTGCTGCCCGGCACCTCGGCACTGGCGCTCGCGGGGCTGATCGCGCTGATCTACGGGATCACCGACGAATATCATCAGACGTTCGTTGAGGGACGCGACGGCAGGCCGCTCGACGTCGGGATCGACCTGATCGGGATCGTTCTCGCCTCGCTGCTGCTCCGCTACGATCAGCGATTCCGATCGGTGCTGGACGGGGAGGAGACCTGACCGACACGCGCTGCCTGGTGATCGACGGCCAGCCCATCGTCCGGCTGGGGCTTCGCCATCTGCTCGACGGGCGCTACGAGATCGAGGAGGCGCGCGATGGGGACGACGCCCTCCAGCTCCTGAGGGACGTCGGCGATTTCGACATCGCGATCGTCGCGATGCGGGTGCCGCCGGCGAGCGGCCCCGGATCGCTGTCCGGCGCCGCGGCGATCCGCGCCCTCGCGAAGGCGCAGCCGGGACTTGGCATCGTCGCCTTCGGCGACCGCCCCGAGCGCCACGTCGCCCGCGCGGCGATCGCCGCGGGGGCCACCGCCTACGTGGCGCGCAGCTCGCCCCCCGCCGAGCTGAACCGCGCTGTCGACGCCGCCGCCGAGGCCGAGGAGTTCATCGACTCGGCGACGCCGCCCGGGCGGCGAGGCGGTCGCGCGCTGACCAGGCGCCAGCGCGAGATCCTGCAGCTGTTCGCGAACGGGCATTCGACGGCGCGCGTCGCCCGGCAGCTTGGGCTCAGCGGTGAGACCGTCAAGACTCACACCAAGCAGATCCTCGCGCGGCTCGAGGCGCGCGACCGCGCACATGCGGTCGCGATCGGACTACGCAGCTCGCTGATTGACTAGATCCAGCCTCTGTCGCGCGCGATCAGCACGGCCTGGGCGCGATCGACGGCGCCGATCTTGCGATAGACGTTGTGGAGGTGGGTCCGAACGGTGCTGGCCGAGAGCGAGAGCTCCTCGGCGATCTCCTTGTAGACCTTTCCGTCGGCCAGCCCGCGCAGCGCGTCGAGCTCGCGGCCGGACAGCGGGCAGGGCTCCGAGGAGCGCCGTCGCTGCCCGCGGACGTACGGGAACTCGTAGATCAGGCCACGGACCCGATCCGCCTCGAGGCCGCATCGTGAGCCGAGCTCGGTGAGCCGTTCGGGCGAGATCACATCGCCCTGGCTGTGATGGGCTATCAGGTCGGCGAGCGCGATCGCCGCCGCCGCGCCATCCGCGTCGTCGGCGTGGTGGCGCTCGATCGCCGAGCCGATCCCGGGCGCGAGCCTCCAGCGGCGCACCAGCACGCCGCCGACCAGGGCGTGGTCCACCCCGAGCTCCTTGCGCTCCGCCACGACGCGCTCCTGCAGCGTCTTGCCCGACGCGAGCAGGTCCGCGTATCCCGGATAGAGGCGGAGCAGCACGAGCCGTCCGACGTCGTGAAGCAGGGCGGCGAGCGCCAGCTCGTCGGCGGCCGGCAGGCGGCCAAGGTCGGCGATCCGCTCGGCCGCGTGACGTGTGGCGAGGGCATGGCGCCTGAATTGCTCCGGCTGGCCCTGCCACGGGCCGCCCGAGTCGAAGAGGTCATAGGTCTCGACCGCGTCGGCCGCCGCGCCCACCCCAGCCGGTGTGAGGATCTCGACCGCGTCCGGGATGCCGCTGAGTCGAGTCGGCTTGCCGTTCACGGAGCCGGCCGCGCGCAGCACCGCGATCGCCAGGCCGGCATCGGATTCGACGGCCTCGCAGATCTCGTCGACCGACGAGCCCGGTTTCGAGACGAGGCGCTCGACGCGGCCGCGGGACTCCGTGAGCGCCGGCAGCGTCTCGACCGCGGCGAACGCCTCGGCGAGGCGGTGGCCGCCCCTGCCCATCGTCCGACCACCCGTCGCGGCGGCGGCGGTCGATCGAGCGCTCTTGGTCGTCTGAGCCATCGTGGATCGGTGAGCAGCGACGCGGCCGCGAATCGGGCCGCGTTCGCCACACCCCCCTAATCGGCACCCTGGCCAAATGTTTTAGCACCGGAAGCGGCGCCCAGGCGTCAAATGCGCGCCATGGCGCGCTCGATCCGTGCCAGCGCGTCCTCCCGGCCCAGGGCCGCGAGCGACTCGAAGATCCCCGGCGAGACGGTGGTGCCCGTGATCGCGACACGCAGTGGCTGGAATACCTGCTTGGGCTTGACCCCGGCCCGATCGACCACGGACCGCAGCGCACCCTCGATCTCGGGAACGTCGAACCGTTCGAGCTCGCGCAGCGCTGCGAGCGCAGCCTCGAGCAGGGGCCGGGCCTCGGGCGTCATCACCTTCTGCTGCGCCTGCGGATCGGCGATCGGTTCCTCTAACAGGAAGCGGATCAGCGGCCACACCTCGGACAGGGTCTGGGCCTTCTCCTGGGCGATCTCGCACCCGGCTGTCAGGCGTTCGTCGGCGGGTCGCCCGAGGTAGGAGGCCACGACGGCGACGTAGTCGTCGAGCGGCAGGTCGCGCATGAAGCGGCCGTTCATCCAGCGCAGCTTCTGCTCGTCGAAGACCGCCGCGGACCTGCCGACGCGATCGAGCCGGAAGCGCTCCACCAGCTCCTCGGTGGAGAGCAGCGTCGTGTCGTCCTCGGTACCCCAGCCGAGCAGGGCGAGGTAGTTGCGCACCGCGGCCGGGAGATAGCCGGCGTCGCGCAACGCCCCGACCGAGGTCGCCCCGTGTCGCTTGGAGAGCTTCTTGCCGTCCGGCCCGTGGAGCAGGGGCAGGTGCGCGTAGCGCGGCGGGTCGACCCCGAGCGCCCGCAGCACCAGCAGCTGCTTCGGGGTGTTCGAGAGGTGGTCGTCGCCGCGCACGACGTCGGTGATCTCCATCTCCGCGTCGTCGACGGCTACCGCGAAGTTGTACAGCGGGGAGCCGTCGCCGCGCGCGATCACCAGGTCGTCCTGGAGCCGGTTCTCGAATCGGATCTCGCCGCGGATCGCGTCCTCGACGACGGTGGAGCCCTCGTCGGGAGCGCGCAGGCGAGTCGCCGCGCCCGGCTCGTCGCGCGGCTCGCCGCGGTAGCCCGCGCCGCCGTGAGCCTGCTTCCAGGTCCGGACGGCCGCGGCGTCCGCGGTGTCGGGGTAGGCGCGGCCCGACTCGACCAGCTCGCGGATCCGTTCGCGATGTCGCTCTCCGCGCTCGTGCTGGCTGTACGGGCCCTCGTCCCAGTCGAGCTCGAGCCAGCTCAGCGCGTCGAGTATCTGCTCGACGTTCTCCGGTGTCGAGCGCTCGCGGTCGGTGTCCTCGATGCGGAGAACCAGCGTGCCGTCCGAGCCCCGCGCGAGCAGCCAGTTGTAGAGCGCTGTCCGGGCACCACCAATGTGAAGCGCCCCCGTGGGCGAGGGCGCGAAGCGGACGCGGGTGCGCTGGCTAGGCTGAGGCACGATGCTGATCGGGGCGCATGTTTCCACAGCGGGTGGGCTTACCCGCGCAGCGGAGCGCGGCGTGGAGCGCGACTGCGAGGCGATCCAGATCTTCCATCAGAGCTCGCGCGCCTGGCGGCCGACGGCGCGCAGCGACGAGGAGATCGCCGAGTTCCGCATGGCGCTCGAAGAGTCGCCGATCGACGCCGTGGTGATCCATGCCGTCTACCTGATCAACTGCGCCTCGATGGAGGACGAGATCCGCTCCAAATCGCTCACGTCGCTGATGCACGCTCTGCGGCTCGGCGACCGGATCGGCGCCGCCGGCGTCGTGCTGCACCCCGGCTCCCAGAAGGGCTGTCCCTACGACGACTGCATGAGGCTGGTCGGCGAGGCGCTGCGCGAGGTGCTCGCCGAGAGCGAGCGCTGCCGGCTGCTGCTCGAGGACACCGCCGGCGCCACCGGAACGCTGGGGCGCGACTTCGACGAGCTCGCGCGGCTCGTCGAGCTCGGAGGCGGCGGCGAGCGGCTGGGCATCTGCCTCGACTGCTGTCACCTGCTGGCCTCGGGGTTCGAGATCCGGACGCCCGACGCGCTCGGCGACGTGGTCGACGAGTTCGAGTCGAAGCTCGGGCTCGAGCGGTTGGGCTGCCTGCACGTCAACGACTCCGCGATGCCCCTGGGCTCGAACCGCGACCGCCACGCCAACCTGGGTGAGGGCGAGCTGGGGCGCGCCGGGCTGCGCGCGTTCCTGTCGGAGCCGCGCTTCGATGCCCTGCCGGCGCTGATCGAGACACCCGGATTCGACAAAAGGGGCCCGGACACCAAGCAGGTGCGGCTCGCCAAGCGCCTGCGGCGAGAGGGGTTGAAGGCGCGGGGGTTCGAGATCCGGTAGCACCCGTCGAAGAGGGCAGCGAGGGGACGGGACAGGCGACACATCCGCTACATGGGCCGCCCCGCGGACGTGGGCTCTCTTGACCCCCATACATGTGGTCAATAGAGCCCAGGTAGCCGCGGCCGCCGGACCTGGCCTGCATTGACCCCCATATACGGTGCAAATGCCGGCCACGTCCAGCCAGCGCTCCTGCTGGCTGCTCTACTTGCCCTTCGCCGGCGCTACGTCAGCGCGTCGCGCAGATCGAAGACGCGCAGGCCGTCGTCCCCGTCGTCGGTGCAGTCGAAGAAGCGCGGGTTGACGCACGCGAATTCGGGGCCCGCGCCCTCGTATGCGGGCTCGACGCGGAACTGGCACTGCGGGAGGGGATCCCCGGTCATCTTGATCCCGCCGAAGCCGCCGTTTCGCTCCGCGGCCTCGAACATCTCGATGTCGATCTCGGCGCCGAACACCTTGCGCATGCAGCCCATGTAGCGCACGCCGCTGAGCTGGTCGCTGTAGCTGTAGAGGTACTTGCAACGCTGCTCGAGGCAGCCGCGCGGCTCGATCAGCTTGTCGCAGAAGGTCCGACACTGCCGGCACTCGCCGGCGCGCGTCTCCTCGCCTTTCTGCGTCAGGGCCACGCCGGCAAGTTTAGGCGCTCCAATGGCCCCGAAGCACACCCACGGCCCATGACGAACCGCATCCGCTGCACAGGAATTCCTCGACCGCTCGATCCCCAAGGAATCCGACACATCGCCGAAAAGTCCTACGACGCCCACACGGAGGAGTGTCCGAACCTCGAGATCCAGGGAGGTCCTAGCAATGAGTTCCTGGATCGCATCCGGGGGGGCGCCATGGGCGCAGCAGACGAGACGCCGATGTCGGACGTCCTGCTCGAGTTCTGCGGCGAAGCCTGACCGCCGCAACGGCTGATCGACGCTAAGCGGCGATGGCCCGCGGACCGAGCAGCGCGTCGAGCTCGGCGCGCAGGCCGTGCGACGGCGTGACGCGGTAATCGCGCCCGAAGCGCAGCCGCCTCATCCCCTCGCGCGTCTCCATCTCGAGCAGCACCTCGCTCTCGCCCGGGAAATTCGAGAACACCGACTTGAGCTGATCGACGAGGGCAGGCGCCAGGTCCCCCGCGCTGATCCGCAGCACGAGCCGCTCGGGCTCGGCCGGCCGCCTGCGGGCGCGGGCGGCGCGCAGCTCGTCGGGCGCGGGCTCGAAGGGCTCAGCCTCGGAGACGACGAGCTTGGTCTCGCCCGGCTCCTTGTGGTCGACGCGGCCGCGTACCAACACCACGCGGTCGGTCTCGATCGCCGACTCGCTCGAGCCGAGCGACGAGCTGAAGACGAGCAGCTCGACCTGGCCCTCGAGATCGTCAAGCGTGGCAAAGATCATGTCGTTGCCGCGCTTGGTCCGCACGCGCTTGCTCTCCACGATCAGGCCGCCGACCCGCACCCACGCCCCGTCCGGCGCCGTGGTGAGCTCGGCGAGCGAGCGATCGACGCGCGTCATCAGCAGGTCCCGGACCTCGGTCAGAGGATGCTCCGACAGGAACGTCCCCAGCGTTTCGCGTTCGAGCCGCAGCAGCTCACGGCGCTCGAACTCCTCGCCGAGCAGGGGCGGATGCTGCCGGCCGAGACCGGCCTCGGATCCGGCGCCGCCGGTCTCCCCGCCGCCGATCTCGAAGATCGAGGCCTGGCCTCGCTCCGCATCTTCCTGGATCTTCTGGCCGTTCGCCTGCGCGCGCGGCAGCGCCTCGAGCATCGCCCGCCGCGGCGCGCCCGTGGAGTCGAGCGCACCGCACTTGACCAGGCACTCGGTCGCCCGCTTGTTGACCGCGCGGGCGTCGACGCGCTCGCAGAAGTCCCACAGCGAGCTGAACTCCCCGTCGCGCTCGCGTGCCGAGATGATTGCCGCAACGGCGGCGTGGCCGACGTTCTTGACCGCGTCGAGCCCAAAGCGGATGCGGTTCCCGCTGACCACGAAGCCGTGATCCGAGGCGTTGACGTCGGGGGGAAGGACCTCGATCCCCACCTGGTGGCAGCGGTTGACGAAGAACGGGACCTTGTCCTTGGTCGACATCACCGAGGAGATCAGCGCCGCCATGTACTCGGCGGGGTAGTTCGCCCGCAGGTAGGCGGTGCGGTAGGCGATCAGCGCGTAGCAGGCGGCATGAGACTTGTTGAAGCTGTAGTCGGCCGCCGCGGTCATCAGCGACCACAGGTCGGAGGCGACGCGCCTCTCGGTGCCCGAGGCCTCGAGTCCCGCCAGAAACATGTCCTTCATCTGGGCCATCAGGTCGCGCTTCTTCTTGCCGACCGCCTTGCGAAGGTCGTCCGCCTCCGCGGGACTGAAGCCCGCCATCTGCTTGGCGATCTCCATGAGCTGCTCCTGGTAGATGCAGCAGCCGTAGGTGGCTTCCGTGATCGACCGCATCCTGGGGTCCGGATAGCGAACCGTTTGAGGGTCGCGCTTGCCCTTCGCGTAGTCGCTGATGTAGCGCATCGCGCCGGGGCGGTAGAGCGACACCAGCGCGATCAGGTCCTCGAACTCGGTGGGGCGTACCTTGCGCAGCGCCTCCCGCATTCCATCCGACTCGAATTGAAAGACGCCGACCGAGTCGCCGCGGGCCAGCATCTCGTAGGTCTTGCCGTCGTCGAGCGGCAGCTTCTCGACGTCGAGCCTCACTCCGCGCGACCGTTCGATGATCTCGACCGCGTCCTCGATGACGTCCAGGTTGCGCAGCCCCAGGAAGTCCATCTTCAGCAGCCCCATCTCCTCGATCGGGCCCATCGTGTACTGGGTAACCACCTTGTAGGACCGCTCCGTGCCACGGGGGGCTTTGCCCCCCTCGCCGCCGCCGTTGGCGGCGGCTCCCCCCTGTCCTCGATCTTCCGCCAACTGGAGAGGGACGATCTCCTGCAGCGGCCGGTCGGCGATCACGACCGCGGCGGCGTGGATCGAGTGGTTGCGGGCGATCCCCTCCAGCCCCTGAGCGACGTCCACGATCTGACGCGCGTCGCCGTCGGTGTCGTAGGCCTTGCGCAGCTCCTGTCCGTCGCGCAGGCAGTCCTCGAAGCTCGGGCTGCGGCCCATGATCGGCTCGGGGATCAGCTTTGCGATCCGGTCGCCGGTCCCGTAGTCGAAGCCCAGCACCCGCGCGGCGTCCCGGGTCGCCGCGCGCGGCGCCATTCTGCCGAACGTCACGATCTGGGCGACCGACTCGCGGCCGTACTTGTCGGCGACGTAGCGGATCACGCGCTCGCGCCCGCGGACCGAGAAGTCGATGTCGATGTCCGGCATCGACTTGCGCGCGGGGTTGAGGAAGCGCTCGAACAGCAGGTCGTTGGCCAGCGGATCGAGGTCGGTGATCCCAAGCGAGTAGGCGACGATCGAACCCGCCGCCGAGCCGCGTCCCGGGCCAACGGCGATCCCCTCTTGCTTCGCGAAGCGAACGAAGTCCCAGACGATCAGGAAGTAGGACTCGAAGCCCATCTCCAATATCACGGACAGCTCGAAGTCGAGCCGCTCGGTCGCCTCGGCCGGGGGTGGATCGCCGTAACGGCGCCGCAGGCCCTCGGTCGCGATCTCGCGCAGCATCGCGCTCGGCTCCCTTCCGTCCGGGGTCGGATAGCGCGGCAGCAGCAGCTCGCCGAGCGTCATCTCGACGTTGCAGCGCTCGGCGACCTCGAGCGTCGTCGGAACTGCCTCCGGCCAGCGGGCAAAGGACTCCGCCATCTCGGTGGGGCTCTTGAGGTAGTACTCGTTGTTCTCAAAACGAAGCTTCGGCTCCGCCAGCGTCGACTTGGTCTGGACGCACAGCAGCGCCGAGTGGCTCGCATGGTCCTCGCGGCGCAGATAGTGCACGTCGGCGGTGGCCACGACGGGACGACCGACCTCGCGCGCGACGCGGACGATCCCCTCGTTGGCCTTTTCCTGCTGCGGCAGTCCGTTCGCCTGGATCTCGAAGTAGACGTTGTCGGGGCCGAACACCCGAAGCAGGTCGTCGGCGTGCGCGCGAGCGTCGTCGGGCTGGTCGGAGACGAGGCGCTTGCAGAACCGCGACTGCAGGCATCCGGTCAACGCGATCACTCCATCGGAATGGCGCTCCAGAAGGCTCATGTCCACGTTTGCCTTGCCGCGCACGAACCCCTCGAGAAAGCCGGCCGAGCTGAGCTCTACGAGGTTTCGGAACCCGACCTGATTGGCCGCGAGCAGCGTGAGATGGTTGCGCTCGTACTTGACCTTGCTCCTCGCGGCAGCGAGGTCGCCGACCACATATGCCTCGATGCCGAGAATCGGCTTGATCCCGGTTGCCCGGCAGGCCTTGTAGTGGTCCACCGCTCCGTTCATCACGCCGTGGTCGGTCAGCCCCAGCGCGGGCATGCCGAGCTCGGCGGCGCGGTCCGCCATCGGGTGCGTAAGGCGGCCCTCCCGCTTGCGCTGCATCTGGCACGCCCCGTCGAGCAGCGAGTACTCGCTGTGGACATGCAGATGGACGGCCTCGGGGCTCCCGCTCACGAAGTGATCTTGTCAACCGAGCCAGATGCCACCGACCCCCCGCCAACGCTGATCCCGCTCGCTGCGGAATACGATTGCGCGGTGATCTGGCTACTGCGTCACGGCGATGCGGAGGACGGCGACGACGACGACGCGCGGCGCTTGACGAACAAGGGCGAGAGCCAGGCCGAGCGGGCCGGTCGCGCCCTCGCCGCGCTCGACGTGCAACTCGACGCCTGCCTGACCAGTCCCAAGGTCCGGGCGCTCGACACGGCAAAGATCGCGTGCCGGCATCTCGGCCTCGAGCCCGAGGTCGCCGACGAGCTGGCCGGCGGCAGCTTCGACCTCGACGCGCTGGCGGCGGGGCGCGGAGATGTCGTGCTGGTCGGCCACGAGCCGGACTTCTCGAACGCGATCGCCGACGCCACCGGCGCGCGCGTGAAGCTCAAGAAGGGCGGCCTGGCGGGCGTCGACGGCAGCCTCCTGCACGTCCTCGTGCGCCCGGGCGACCTCAAGCAAATCGCGGGCTGATCGGTCGCTAGTCGAGCCGCTCGGCGAGCTGGCGCTCGGCGGCGTCGACGCGCTCGAGCACCTCGAGCAGGCGCTCTTCGGCTTCCCGGACCCGTCGCGCGGCCTCGCGCTCCGCGCCCTCCGCCGCGGTCCGCACCCGCGCCTCGCGCTCCTGGGCGCGGTCCGCGGCCTCGATCCGCTCGTAAGCGGCATCGGCGGCCTCGAGCAGCCGCCTGTGAGCCTGCTGCTCGGCTCCGTCGATCGCCTCGCGCACGCGCTTCTCGGCGCCGTCGATCCGTGCCTCGGCCGCTGTGATGCGCTCGTTGACCCGCTCGAGCCGGGTGCGCGCGCCCTCGGCCGCGCGCATCAGCTCGCCTGTGCGGCGTTCCGCGTCCGCCGCGATCCGGGCGGTCCCGGCCTCGACGATCTGGGCCTCGGCCGACTGCGCGGACCTCGCCCCCTCGGCCTCGAGGGTGCCGCGGACCGCCTCGGTGGCGGCTCTAAGCTCGCGCTGGAGCTGCTCGCGCAGCTCGGTGAGCGTCTGGGCGCTTGCCGCCTGGAGCGCGCTCTCCGCCTCGGCGCGACCCCGATCTGCGGCGCCGGCGACCCGATTCTCGGCCTCCGCCGCGCTGGCGGCCAGCCTTGTGGCGATCTGCTCGCCGCGTTCGGCGAGCTTGCTCTCGGCCTCGGCGATCCGCTTGTCGCGCTCCTGGCGCGCCAGCTTGAGCTCCTGACGGCGCGACAGCGCGTCGAGCTTGGACGTCTCGGCCGCGATGCGCTTCTGGGCCTCGTCGCGGGCCTCTACGAACTTCGCCTCGATCGCGTCGAGCCGCTTGGCGAGCGTCCGCTCGGCCTCTCCGGCCAGGCGCTCGAGCTCGGGGGCGGCCTGCTGCATCTTCTGGTCGAGCTCCTCGAGCGCCGCCTCGACGCGCGCGGCGACGGTGTGCTCGGCTAGCGCCAGCCGCTCCTCGGCGGCCGACAGCGGCTCCTCGGCATCGGCGCGCACCGAATCGAGGATCGCGTCCCTGATGCTGTCGGAGGCGCTCGCGACGGCGCGCTCGAGCTGGCGCTCGAGCTCCGCTCGCTGGCTCTCGGCCTCGGCGCGCAGGCGCTCGGTCTCCTGCTCGACCTGCTCCTCGGCGAGCCGGCTCAGCCGCCGCTCTCCCTCCGCGAGCTGCCGCGTGGCCTCGTCGCGCAGCAGCTCCACCTGCGAGACGAGACGCTCTCCAGAGCCCTCGAGGCTCGTCTGCATCTTCTGGACCGCGCGCTCCCGCTCGACGGCGCGCTGTTCGAGCTCATCTCGAAGCCGTCTCTCAGCCTCATCGAGAGTCGCCCTTATCGCGGACCTGATGCTCGCCTGTGCTTCCTCGGCGCCCTGCCGGACCGCTGCCTCGAGGCTCGACACCTGCACCTCGAGCCTGCGCTCGACGTCCTTGACCCGCACCTTGACGAAGTCGTCGAGCTGGCTCTCCACCGCCTGCGCCGCGCTGTCGGCTCGCCGCTCGAGCGTCGCCTGGAGCTCGGCCAGGCGCTCGGCCGCCTCGCCCCGAAACCGCTCGACCTCGCGGTCGAGCCGCATCTCAACCGCCGACCGCACCGTCTGATCCGCCTGGCGCTTGGTCTCGGCGGCCTCGTGCTCCAGCTCGTCGGCGATTGCCTGGAGCTGCTCCTTGACGGCGGCGCGCGCCTGCTCGGCCCGCTCCGCGAACTCGGCCTCGGTCTCGCCCTCCGGCTTCGCCGAGGCGGACTCTTCCGGCGCCTCCTCTCTACCCATCGCCCTCGGCACGAACCCTATCCTGACGCCTGGGCGTCGGCCGGCACCCGGCAATTCTCCTGCTCACGGCCGAGAAACCCGGTAATTCGGCCAAGATCGCGTCCCGTCCGCAGCTGCGGGTAGCTTCGCGTCGATGCGGCATCTCCAGCTTGCCGGTCCCGACGGCGTCGGGTGGGCGGCGATCGAAGCGAGGCGAGTCGTGGATCAGCGTACGGTCGAGCTCGCTCGCCTGCGTTGGGTGCTCGACGACCAGGCCAACCGGATGGAGCGCGGCATGCGCTGGGTGATGGGTGGCGCGCCGCGGCCCGATGCCCCGTCGCCCAATCTCGCCGACGCCGGGCGCGTCACGCCTCCCGAAGTCGATCGTCCGAATCCGCCTCAGGACGGGCGCAGGCTCAGTGTCACGGTCTCCGAGTCCCGCGAAGTCACCCTCACCGTCGAGGATAAGATCCCTGCTCCGATGCCGGTAATCGAGCACCCGCGTCGGCTCGCATCGTAGGCCACGGAAAGGCCCCCAGCATGGAGACGAGCAGCATCCACCCCTCTGGCGCGCCCGCATCCACCGCGGAGCGGATCGAGCTCGTGATCGACACGGCGGAACGGGCCGCGATGGAGATCCGCGCCGACGCCGAGGCCCAGGCGCAGCGCCACCTCGACGAGGCGAGGCGCCAGGCCGAGGCGATGACGCGCGATCGCGTCACCCTCATCTCCGAGCTGACAGAGGCACTGATCGAGCACGCGACGCTCGTCGCGACCCAGTGTGAGAGCCTGATCCGCGCGCTGGAGGGCACGATGCGCGGGCTCGACACCGAGCCGCAGCCCGCGCCGCCGATCGCGACGCCCGAGCCGGCTCGCACCGTGCAACCCCAGGTCTCGCCACCCT
>WNFV01015310.1_pt1 | contig 12826 bp, 12 predicted proteins | sample 5400101 | NCBI WGS metagenome assembly WNFV01 (sample SAMN13153361, study PRJNA577476) | soil metagenome | isolation source: 115 cm soil or saprolite under grassland replicate 1 | place: USA:California | collected 2016-06-15
TGCGTCAGCGGCACCGTGTCGGCCACCCGGGCGATGCCGAAGTCGGTGATCTTCACGACCCCGTCCGGTGCCACCAGCAGGTTCCCCGGCTTGACGTCGCGGTGCACCATGCCGGCCCGGTGCGCGGCATCCAGCGCGACGGCCGCCTGCGCCACTATGTCCAGCGTCCGGTCGGTCGGGATGCGGCCGCCGCGCGCCAGGATGGCGGACAGCGGCTCGCCCTCGACCAGCTCCATCACCAGGTACGCGGTCCTGGCCTCGTCGGTGCCGTCGTTGTCGACTACGCCGTCTCTCGCGCCCGCGGCGCCTGGCACCCCGACCTCGCCGTAGTCGTACACGCTGGCGATCCCGGGGTGCGACAGCGAGGCCGTCATCCGCGCCTCGGTGCGGAACCGCTCCAGGAAGGTCGGGTCGGAGGTGAACTCGCTCTTCAGCACCTTCACCGCGACGTGCCGCCCGAGCAGCTCGTCCTCCGCGCGCCAGACCTCGCCCATGCCGCCGATGGCGATCCGGCTGATCAGCCGGTACCGGCCGCCGAGCTGGGTGTCCTGGGTCAGGGAGGCCATCGCCTAGTTGCCTCCCTGGACGCCGAGGATCGCCTGCATGACGTCCTTCGCGACCGGCGCGGCCTTCTTGCCGCCGGTGGTCTCGTTGCCGGAGACGCCGCCGCTCTCGATGATCACCGCGACCGCCACCTTTGCGGTGCCGTCCTTGCTCGCGTACCCGACGAACCAGGCGTGTGGCGGCTGCTGGAAGCTGCCGTCCGGGTTCTGCGGCCCGTGGTCGGCCGTGCCGGTCTTGCCGCCCACGTCGTACCCGGGGATCTGGGCGAGCGTGCCGGTGCCGCTCTGGACCACACTCACCATCATCGACCCGAGCTTGTCCGCGACGTCGACCGGCATCACCTCCGACTCCTTGCCCCGGTCGGTGCGCTTGACCGTGGACAGGTCGGGTGCCCGCTCCTCCCTGACCAGGAACGGCTGCTCGAGCCGGCCGTGGTTGGCCACCGCGGCGGCGATCATGGCGCCCTGCAGCGGGGTGATCTGCACGTCCTTCTGGCCGATCGCGGACAGCGCCAGGGCCGCCTGGTCCGGGATGGGGCCGATGGTGCTGGGCGCCACCGCAAGAGGCATCGCGAAGCCCTGGTCGGTGATGCCGAACGCCTCGGCCTGCTGGCGTACCGCCTCCTGCTTCAGGTCAAGGGCCAGCTTCGCGAACGCGGTGTTGCAGGAGATGGTCAGCGAGTGCTGCAGGCTGTCCGGGCCGCCGCCGTTGCAGCTCTCGCCGCCGAAGTTGCGCAGCTTGCGGCTGCTGCCGGGCAGCGGCAGCGCGTCCGGGGCCTCGATCTGGGTGTCCGGCTGGTACCCGTTATTCAGCGCGGCCGCGGACACGATCACCTTGAACACGCTGCCCGGGGGGTACCGCTCGTTGATCGCCCGGTTGGTCAGCGGGTTGTCCGGGTCCTTGCGGAGCTTGTTGTCCGCCGCGATCACCTTCTTCGGGTCGTGGCTGGCCAGCGCGCTCGGGTCGTAGGACGGCGTGCTCACCATGGCCAGGATCGCGCCGGTCGTGGGGTCGAGCGCGACCACCGCGCCCTTGCGGCCGGCCATCGCCTTGTACGCCGCCTGCTGGGCGCGTCCGTTGATGGTCAGCACCACGCTGCCGCCCCGGGCGTCCCGTCCGGTGATCAGGTCCACGAACCGCCTGGTCAGCAGCCGGACGTCGCTGCCGGACAGGATCGGGTCCTCCGCCTTCTCCAGGCCGGTCTTGACGGTGTTGCCGTCGGCGTCGCGGAACTGCGAGTAGTACCCCGTCAGCGCCCCGTACAGCGCGCCGTACGGGTACGTGCGCAGGTACCGCAGCCGGTCGTTGGTCTCCTTCGAGGTGGCGATGGCCCGGCCGTCCACCACGATCGCGCCCCGCTGCTGCTGGAACTCATCCAGCAGCGTGCGCTGGTTCGACTGGTCGTTCCGCAGCCGGTCGGCGCGCACCACCTGCACATAGTTCGCGTTGCCGATGAGCAGCGCGAACAGCACCATCACCGCGACGGCGACCCGCCGGACGGGGGCGTTCACGGTCTCACCACCTCGGTAACGGCCTCGGCCAGGGGCGGCTTCGGGGTCGGCGGCGCCGCCGGCCGTCGGGCGCCGTCGGAGACCCGCATCAGCAGCCCCACCAACGCGAAGTTGGCCACCAGCGAGGAGCCCCCGTAGGACAGGAACGGCGTGGTGAGGCCGGTCAGCGGGATCAGCTTGGTGACGCCGCCCACCACCACGAAGACCTGCCAGGCCAGCGAGAACGCCAGCCCGGCCGCGAGCAGCTTGCCGAAGGAGTCGCGGACCAGCAGCGCGGCGCGGAACCCGCGCTCGACCAGGATCGCGTACACCATCAGGACGGCGACCAGCCCGAACATGCCAAGCTCCTCGCCCACCGCGGAGACGATGAAGTCCGTCTTGGCGAACGGCACCAGTTCGGGGTGCCCGTGGCCCAACCCGGTGCCGAACAGCCCGCCGGTGGCCAGCCCGAACTGCGACTGCAGGATCTGGGTCGCGCTGGCCTTGTGCGCGAACGGGTGTAGCCAGAACTCCACCCGGGTCTGCACGTGGCTGAACATGTGGTACGCCACGAACGCGCCGGCGACGAACAGCAGTACGCCGATGATCAGCCAACTCGTCCGCTCGGTGGCCACGTACAGCATCACCACGAAGATGCCGAAGAACAGCAGCGAGCTGCCGAGGTCGCGTTCGCCCACGAGAACCAGGACGCTCGCCGCCCACGCGACGATGACCGGACCGAGATCCCGCCCGCGGGGCAGGTCTATCCCCACGAACCGGCGGCTGGCCAGGCTGAGCACGTCCCGCTTGTCCACCAGGAAGGCGGCGAAGAAGACCAGCAGCGCCAGCTTGGCGAACTCCCCCGGCTGGATGGAGAACCCCGGCGCCTTGAGCCAGATCTTGGCCCCGTTCACCTCGGAGAACCGGCTCGGCAGCAGCGCCGGCAGGGCCAGGAACACCAGCCCGGCGAAGGCCAGCGTGTACGCGTACCGGGCCAGCGTCTTGTGGTTGCGGATGATCAGCAGGGTGGCGATGAACAGCCCCAGGCCGAGCCCGGTCCAGACGATCTGCACGCTGGCGTCGCCGCGCGGCACCGGGTCGCCGCCCTGCAGGGCGCGCTGCGCCGAGGCGATGTCCAGGCGGCGGATGAGCACCAGGCCGAGGCCGTTCAGCAACGCCACGCAGGGCAGCAGCAGCGGGTCGGCGTACGGCGCCAGGATCCGCACCACGATGTGCGCGGACAGCCACAGCAGGGCGAACCCGGTGCCGTAGGTGACCACGTCGGTGCCCACGTGGTTGCTCGTGTTCAGGTCCACCACGGCGTCCGCGGCGGTGACCAGGACCACCGCGAACAGCAGCATGGCCAGCTCCACGCCACGGCCGGTGCGCGGTGGCGGGTCGCCCGTGGCGCGCGCCGCCCGCGCGTCACCCAGGGCCTGGTAGCTCACTCAGCCCACCACCCTGCAGTCCTTGCCCGGTTCGAGCGTCTCGGTGGCGGTGGCCGCCGCGGTGCTGGTGGGTGGCGGCGGGGTGGTCTTCGACGGGGCCGGCCGGGTCGGCCCGGGCGGTGCCTTCGTCGGGTGCGCGGTGGTCCTGGCCGGCGTCGGCGACGGGGTGGCGCCGGGCTTCGGGCACTCCGGCAGCAGGTTGTCGTGCCGCAGCCGGTCCACGATCTGGTCCGCGGCGGCCTGGCTGGTCGCGGTCAGGCTGCCGTCGGTGACCTTGTCCTGGGCGACCTGCTGCAGGTCGGCCACCACCAGGTCCGAGGTGGAGGCCAGCCGGTACAGGTGCACCGGGCCGACGCTGGCGTTGATCCCCCGGTACACGGCGACCCTGTCGCTGGCCACCCCGACGAAGAACTGCGTCTGCGTCCACCGCCACAACCCGTACGCGCCGCCGCTGAGCACGACGAGCGCGAGCAGCCCGAGGGCCAGCCGCCGGATTCGGTGCCGCGGCCGGGGCGGCGGGGAGGCCATCGGCTCCGGGTCGGGCTTGACGTTGGTGGGTGCCGCGATGGCGGCCCGAGCCGCCGCACTGGTCGGCGCCACCTCACGCCGGCCGTTGTTGATCCCGGCGGCGCCGTCCACCACCGGCACGTCGTCGCCGTACTGGTCGTTGATGACGTCCGCCACGATCACGGTGATGTTGTCCGGCCCGCCGCTGCGCAGGGCCAGCTCGACCAGCCGGTCCGCGCAGTTCTGCGGCCGCTCGATCCGCAGCGTGTCCGCCAGCGTCTCGGTGGACACCACCGCGGTCAACCCGTCCGAGCAGAGCAGGTACCGGTCGCCCACCCTGCTCTCCCGCACCGACAGGTCCGGCTCCACCTCGCCACCGTTCAGTGCCCGCAGCAGCAGCGAACGCTGCGGGTGGTTTCCGGCCTCCTCCTGGGTGAGCCGGCCCTCGTCCACCAGCGCCTGCACGAACGTGTGGTCGTGGGTGATCTGCGACAGCTCGTCGTCACGCAGCAGGTAGCAGCGGGAGTCGCCGACGTGCACCACGCCGAGCCGGGTGCCGGCGAACAGCAGCGCGGTCAGCGTGGTGCCCATGCCGTCAAGCGCCGGATCCTCCTCGACCATGTCGCGCAGGTGCTGGTTGCCCGCCTCGGTGGCGGCGCGCAGGGCGGACAGCAGATCCGGGCCCGGGGTGTCCTCGTCCACCCGCGCCAGCGCCGTGATCACCACCTTGCTGGCCACCTCGCCGCCCGCGTACCCGCCCATGCCGTCGGCGATGGCGAGCAGGTGCGGGCCGGCGTAGACCGAGTCCTGGTTGTTCCCGCGGATCAGGCCGCGGTCGGAGCGAACGGCGTAGCGGAGGGCGAAGCTCATCGCTCGCCTCGCTTCGCGGTACGGGGGGGTTGTGCCACCTGGGGCCTTTCGTTGTTCATGACCGGCGGGTGCCGGGCCTCATGAACGGAGCTCGAGGACTGTCTTGCCGATCCGGATGGGGACGCCTGGCGGGACCGTGCCGTTCGTGGAACCGAGGTCTTCGAGGTACCAGTCTCCGTCCCGCTGGGTCAACCGGGCGTGCCGCGAGCTGGCGTAGTCGTCGGTCAGCACCAGCGTCGAGTCGTTGGCCCGGCCGATCATGATCGGGGCCTCGGACAGGGTGATCTTGGTGCCGGTCAGCGCGCCGTCCACCACCAGGAGTTGGCGCGGCGACCTGCCGCGCCGCTTCGGCTTGGCCGGCCGAGGCGCCGGCCGGGCCGGCACCGTCGCCATCCGGGCCTGGCCACCGCCGAACAGGTCCGCGCGGATCACCCGGAGCGCCGCGAACACGAAGACCCACAGCAGGATCAGGAACCCGATTCGGGTGGCCTGCACCACCACGAGGGGTGTGTTCATGCGGCGCCCCCTGGCGGGCAGCCGGCGCGTGCTGCGGTCATGCGGGCGCCTGCCGGTACACCAGCACGCTGTGCCCGATCCGGATCACGTCGCCATCGGCGAGCTGCCAGCTCTGCACCCGGTGCCCGTTCACGATCGTGCCGTTGGTGGAGCCGAGGTCGTGCAGGGTGGCGTTCTGCCCGTCGAATCGCACCTCGACGTGGCGGCGGGAGACCCCGGTGTCGGCCAGCCGCAGGTCCGCGTCCTGCCCGCGGCCGACCACGTTGGTGCCGGCCTGCAGGGCCACCCGCCGGTCCGAGCCGTCCACGATCAGCCAGTGCCGGGTCTGCACCGCCGGGGTGGATCCGGACGGCGGGCCGTAGGACGGCTGCTGCGGCGCGTACTGGGGGGCGCCGGGTTGCGCGTACGGGTCCGGGGCGTACCCGCCGCCGTACCCCTCGCCGAATCCGGGGCCGAACCCGGGACCGGGCACCGGCGGCGCCATGCCCGGTGCGCCCATGCCGGGCGGGGCACTACCGGGCGGGGCCATCGCGCCGACGCCCGGCATGCCGGCCGGCATGCCGGGGTTGGGCACGCTGCTCGGGCCGGGCACCGCGCCGGGTGCGCCGAAGCCGGCCGGGTCGGCGGACTCGCCGCCCTGGTACACCGGGCGGCGGCGGGGCCCGGCGTCGGGATCGACCCGGCTGTTGATCCGGAACATCCCGGTCGCCAGGTCCTCCGCCCGGTGCAGCGACACCTCGATGTCGCCGAACGTGGACCAGCCCTCCTCATCGACGTGCTCCTGGACCATTTCGGCCAGCGTCTGCGTCAGTTGCGCCTCCCACGGCGCCAGCCGGTCGTGGTCGGTGACCCCGAGCTCCACCTCGTACCGGTTCGGCACCAGCACCCGGCCGGACCCGACGACCGCCCGCTTGTCCTCCGCCTCGCGCTGCAGGGCCTTGGCCAGCTCGATCGGCTCCACCTGTCCCTTGAACAGGCGCGCGAAGGCGTTGCCCACCAGCCCCCCGAGCCGGCGCTCGAAGCGTTGCAGCACACCCACGACGGACCCTCCTCGGACAGTCGGCACCGATCGTATCTGTGCCGCCGCTGGAGTGGGTGGTCAGCCGGCTGCACGTGCTACCCTGCCACCCTGCTCGGGCGAGTGGCGGAATGGCAGACGCGCACGGTTCAGGTCCGTGTGTCCGTAAGGACGTGGGGGTTCAACTCCCCCCTCGCCCACGAGCTAGTCTGTCCTGCTCGTCGATCTTCGATCGGCGTTGGCGTGCGCCGCGATGCCAGCCGCGGGGGGCGACCCCCGCGAAGTCCCGATGCCGGGCTGCGCCTGGCGATTGGGGAGCTGTCCTGTCAGGACCAGGAGCTGGCCTGTCCTGCTCGCTGGTCTGTCCTGCTCGTCGGTCTTCGATCGGCGTTGGCGTGCGCCGCGATGCCAGCCGCGGGGGGCGACCCCCGCGACCCCCCGATGCCGCCGTCGCTGCCGCGCCGAGTTGCGTTCGGTACGTTTCCGGGCATGGCTGAGCGGGCGCTGACCGACGTGCCGATCGACCTGGATCCGCTGCTGGGAGAGGTCGTGCGGTTGCGGGCCCTGCGCGAGGAGGACCTGCCTGCGCTGTGCGAGTGGTGGCAGGACCAGCGGGTTGCGGTGTTCCAGTCCACGGGGCCGACCCGGCCGCGGCCGGCCGAGGGGATCGCCGAGATGCTGCGGAGCTGGAGCCGGAACGACGGCGCCGACACGGGGCTGTCGGTGACGACGGCGGTCAGCGGGGAGTTGGTCGGGCACGCGGCGCTGTACGGGGTGTCGGTGAAGGACCGGTGCGCCACCCTGGCGGTCATCATCGGGCCGAAGCACCACGACCGCGGGTACGGCACGGACGCGGTCAGGGTGCTGTTGCGGTACGGGTTCGCCGAACTGGGCCTGCACCGGATCGAGCTCAGCGTGATCGGCTACAACCTGCGGGCCATCGCGGTCTACCGCAAGGCCGGTTTCGTTGAGGAGGGGCGCCGCCGATCGTCGATCTTCCGGTCCGGCGCCTGGCACGACGAGGTGCGCATGGCCGTCCTCGACTCCGAGTGGCAGTCCAGCCAGCCGGTTGGCGGACCCGGCCCGCGGGGTGCTGGTCAGCCCGAATCAATACTGCCTGCCGAACCGTCTGCCGAACCGCCTCACCGGTGATCGTCGCCGCGTTCTGACCCCTCTGGGCGGCGTTTCCCGGCGACGATCACGCCCGGGGATGGGCTCAGGTGGCGAGCAGCACCACACCGGTCAGCGCGGTCGCGGCGCCGACCTGCTGCACGGGTCGCAGCCGCTCGCCCAGCAGGAAGCGGGCGGCAGATGGGACCCGGCGACGAGCACGGCGCGGAGGCGCACGCCGCGGGCACAACCGAGCTGTTGTACGTGCTGGACGGCGAACTGACGCTGACGGTGCGGGGGGCCGCCTGTTCGCTGGCCGTCGGGGACGCGGTCGGTTTCCGCGGCGACCGGGAGCACACCTACGCCAACAACGGGCCCGCCCGGGTGCGGTTCGTGATGGCCGTCGTAGCGCCGCTCCTCGACACCCGTTAGCCCGATCGACTGTGGACAACCGGCATTTGCCACGACTGGTTTCGGTACGGTTCGCGACGTACCCGATCCAGGGAGGGGTGTCTGATGTCCACCGAGGCAGGGCCGCTCGTCGATAGCTACCGTCGGGACGCGCAGCAACGGCTCGCGGCGTACCGGGAGCTCGCGGCGAAGATCGAGAAGCTTGCGGTGACCGCACGGTCGGCGGACGGCAGCGTCGAGGTGACGGTCGGGGCGGGCGGCGCGGTCAGCGGCCTGACCCTGACCGAGGATGCGCTGCGGCACGGCGCCGCCGGGCTCGCCGACCTCATCGGCGCCACCGTCCGGCAGGCACACGCCAAGCTCGCCACGCGGCTGGCCAGGCGGGCGCGGGCGTATCTCGGCGACCGGTACGACATGGTCGGCGTCGTGAGCGGGCGGCTGCCGAAGGTCGGCCGGCCCGGAGGCGGGCCGTGACGCCCGACCTGGCCGTCGATCCGGACCGGCTGCGGGGCCACGCGGACGTGCTGTGGGCGCACCGGGAGCTGGCCGCGAAGATCCGGGCGGCGGCGGTGCGGGCCGACGTCGACCCGGTCCTGTGGGGCCCGGTCGGTGCCCGGCTCGGCCTGCCCGAGCGGTACCGCGAGCTGTCCGACGCGGTCCACCACCACCTCGACGAGACGACGCGGTTCCTCGGCGCGGCGGCGGACCGGATGGCCGACACCGCCCGGCGGTACGCCCGCGCCGACGCCGATTCCGCGCTGCACCTGGACGCGCTGCACCTGGACGCGCTGCACCTGGACGCGCTGCACCTGGACGGGCTGGACGTGGACGAGCTGGACCGGCAGGTCGGCGGCCGCGTCCCGGCCATCGACCTGCGGGACCTGCACCGCGCCGTCCCGGTGTCCGGTGTGATCGAGAAGGGTGCCGCCGCGGCCCGGTCCGGGCAGTACGGCGAGGCGGTCGCGTCCTGCCTGGAGCTGGGCGTGGCCGACTACACCCTGGTCACCGACCCGCTCGGGTTCCTTTGCTCGGCCGGGCTGAGCTTCCTGGTCAGCGTGGTGCAGCCGCTGGAGGACCTGCTCGGCCTGGTGACCGGCAACGGGGACCGGATCGGCCGCGACGCCCAGGCGTGGCAGGTGGTGGCGGACCAGCTCGCCGGTATGGCGGCCAGCATCGACGCCTCGGTGGCCCACGACCTGCCGGCCTGGACCGGCGCCACGTCCGGCGCTGCCCGCGAACGGCTGCGCGCCTTCGCCTCCGGTGTCCGTGGCCTGTCCGCGGAGGTGGCCGAGCTGGTCGCGCTGCTGAACAGCTCGCGCACTGGCATGGACGCGGCCAGGTCGCTCATCCTGGAGATCATCGCCGCGCTGGTGGAGTGGTTGGTGGTCACCTGGCTGGCCGCGCAGGCGGCGTCGGTGGTCAGCCTCGGCACCTCGGAGGTTGCCGCGATGAGCGCCACCCTGCTGGAGACCGAGCACGCCACGCTGCGCGCCGCGGTTATCGTGCGGCGGGTCGAGGTCGCGTTCGGGAAGGTGGAGGGGGCGTTCGCCTGCCTGGCCCGCAAGGTGCTGGACAACCTGCCGGAGCGGCTGGCCGGCGGCGCCGTACGGGAGGCCCGTGAGACCGTTGCGGAGGCCGCCGGGCGGGCGGCGGAGCGGGCCGCCGAACGCATCGCGGCGCGCGCCGGGGCCGACGGCCTCGGGCCGGCCATGCAGCACGGCCTCGGGCAGGCGTACCGGGAGCTGACCGCGGCCGCGGGACGCCACGCGGTCCTGGCGGCCCTGCGCGACGGCCTGACCGGCGGCGCTGTTGGTGCTGGCCTGACCACGCTGGGCGGCGTGTTGGACGGCGCCCGCGAGCGCCCGCCGCCACCGCCGGGCGACCGGGTCGGCGCGGCGCTCGACCCGGCGGATGTCGCCGCACTGGCCGAGGACCCGCCGGCCCCGTCGATCGGCCCGGGCGGCATCCCGCGCCCGGATTCGTCGGACCGACATCACGCGGGTACGGCGACCGGTCAAGGTCCCAATTCCGCCTATTCGCCGCGGCTGCCGCGGTAGGTACGGATAATCGGCGTCGTGCCGCCGCCACATGCTCCACCCTGGCTGGCGGCGTCGGAGTATGACAAGAGGCGACGGATGACGCACGGACTGCGGGCGGGGCGGAGCGAGGCCGCCGGCCCGGACGATACCGGGCTGGCCGCGCTCGGCGACCAGGCCCTGCTCGGGCTGGCGCGGGCCGGTAACACCGCCGCCTTCGCGGAACTGTACGACCGGCACCGGGCCGCCGCGCGCAGGCTGGCGCGCCGGCTTGTGCGCGGCCGGTCGAGGCCGACGACGTTGTGGCAGAGACCTTCACGCGTGTGCTGCGGGCGCTGCGACACGGCGGCGGCGCACTGGGCCTGGTGGTCACCGACCAGTCCGTCCCCGGAGGCCTCGTCGCCGGTGGTGGTGCTGACGGTGGAGGGCGGCACGCAACAGGCCACCGGCAGCGCGGCCGATGCCGGCTCGGCCGGCCCCCTGACCGCCGACCCGGCCGCTGGGCATCCGCTGCCCACCGGACACACCGGCGACCACGGCACCGGCGGCGGCTCGCAGCCGGGCAGTCCGGGGACTACCACCCCAGCCGGCACCGGCACCGACGGCAGCAGCTCGTCCACGCCGGCCGCCGAGCTCGGCGCGCAGCAGCATCGGGATCCGGCGAGCCGACCGGATCGGGCCCCGGCGCGCAGCAGGCGGGCGAGGCCGACGCATCGGCCACCGCGACATCGACCACCGACCTGACCGCCGCCGGCACGTCCAGCACGGTTACCAGCCTGCCGGCCGCCGGCACGCTGACCAGCTCGCAGCCGGCCGCCGGCACACCTACCGAGCCGACCGCCTCGGTCACCCCCACGCCGAGCCCGCAGGTCTCCGGCCAGTCGAGCCCCAGCCGTAGTCAGGCCTTGGCGGCCTGCCGGCTCCACACCCGGACGATGTCGCGCACCGACACCACCCCGACGACGTCGTCGTCCTCCAGCACGATCAGGTGCCGGAACCCGCCGCGGGTCATCGCCTCGGCGGCCTCGTCCAGCGTCCAGTCCGGCGTGGCGAAGACCAGGTCGCTGGTCAGGTGCGCGGAGGCCCGCTCGACGTCCGGATCCTCCCCGTTGCCGATCGCGTTCAGGATGTCCCGCTCGGTGAGGATGCCGATCCCGGACGTGTCGGGGTCGACGACCGCGGCGGCGCCCACGCGACGGGCGGCCATCATCCTCGCCGCAGCGCGCAGCGTGTGGTCAGGACCGATCGACAGGATGGTGGTGCTCATCGCGTCCCGGACCCGCATGGTTCCTCACCTCCGGTTTCAGCAGCGCAGCGTCTGTTCCCCCATCTTCCGGGCGAGTGACCCATGCCACAAGGAGCCTGGGCGGGCTAATCCGCATCGCGTTCTGGTGATCGTCGTCGTGCGGAAGCTATGTTCGCCGTACCGCCGGTCCGATCACGATGAGGTGAGCGCCGTGGGCAGTGTGGACTCGCCGTACTGGAACGAGAAGACCGAGACCCTGCCGCGCGAGGACCTGCAGCGGCTGCAACTGGCCAAGCTGCGCTACCTCGCCGGTTGGGCAGCCGATCGCAGCCCGCACTGGACGCGGGCCTTCGCCGAGGCCGGCTTCGAACCGGACCACCTCCGCAGCCACGATGACCTGCGCCGGATACCGTTCCTGACCCGGCAGCAGTGGATGGACGGCCAGGCCGCAGCGCCGCCGTACGGCGAACTGCCGGTCACGTCCGCGGTCAACGCGATCCGGGTGCACACCACCAGCGGCACCACCGGCCGGATGCCGCTGCGCGCGCTGGACTCCCGCAAGGACTGGGCGTGGACCGCCGAGATGTGGTGCTACGGCATGTGGGCGATGGGCATCCGGCCGGCCGACACCGCGTACGTGGCCTTCGGGTACGGCTCGTTCATCGGCTTCTGGGGCCTGCACTACGCGCTGGAGAAGCTCGGCGCGCTGACCATCCCGGGCGGCGCGCAGACCACCGAGGCGCGGGTGCGGCAGATCATCGACTTCGGCGCGACCGTGGTGGCCAGCACGCCGACGTACGCCCTGCGGCTGGCGCAGGAGGCCCGGGCTCTCGGGCTGGACCTGCCCGGGTCGGCGGTGCACACGCTGATCCTGTCTGGCGAGCCGGCCGGGTCGATCCCGCAGACCAAGGCGCTGATCGAGTCCGAGTGGGGTGCCAAGGCGTACGACACGGCCGGCATGACCGAGATCTCAACCATCTTCATGTTCGAGTGCTCGCGGCAGCCCGGCGGCGCGCACATCATCGAGGACCACATGATCGAGGAGGTCATCGACCCGGTGACCTGCGAGCCGGTGGAGTACGGCGAGCGGGGCGAGCGGGTGGTCACCTCGTTCGGGCGGAGCATGATCCCGCTGCTGCGGTACCGGACCGCCGACCTGGTCCGCAAGGTTCCGCACGACCGGTGTGACTGCGGCCGGACGTTCGACCTGTACGAGGGCGGCGTGCTGGGCCGGGTCGACGACATGAAGCTGGTACGCGGCACGAACGTGTACGCGCGCGCCATCGAGGCGGTCGTCCGGGGTTACCCGGAGGTGGTGGAGTTCCAGATCCGGCTGCACCGCGAGGACATCCGGGACGAGATCACGCTGCGGGTGGAGTGCGCCGGGGTGACCGATGAGGCGTGGCCGGCGATGGCCGAGCGGCTGGGCAAGGAGCTGGCCGCGGCGCACGAGGGGCTCCGTTTCAACGTGGACCGCGCCGAGGCGGGCAGCCTGCCGCGATTCGAACTCAAAGCCAGACGTTTGGTGGACGAGCGCGGGGGTGGACGGTGAGTCGGGCAGCCTGGCGGCGACGATGTGAACTCAAAGCCAGACGTTTGGTGGACGAGCG
>WNFV01016512.1_pt1 | contig 12826 bp, 11 predicted proteins | sample 5400101 | NCBI WGS metagenome assembly WNFV01 (sample SAMN13153361, study PRJNA577476) | soil metagenome | isolation source: 115 cm soil or saprolite under grassland replicate 1 | place: USA:California | collected 2016-06-15
GCCGCGAGTACCCTCTCGGCGAACGCGAGCGGTTGACGTTCGAATACGTGATGCTCGACGGCGTCAACGATTCCGACGAAGACGCGCGGCGCCTTGTCAAACTGCTCAACGGCGTTCGGGCCAAAGTGAACCTGATCCCGCACAACCCGGCGCCCGAATTGCCGTACCGCGCGTCGCCGATGGAACGCATCCTGAGTTTTCAGAAAATACTGGTCGAACGCGACGTGCCCGCGTTCATCCGGCGGCCGCGCGGGCAGGACATTGCGGCGGCGTGCGGGCAACTGGCTGCGCGACATCAAGCCAATGCTTGATCGGAATAGTGGCGTCGGAAAACGTCAATCGCAAGGTTTGGATGGCGTCAAGCAATACTCCTTTCAAAACGGTTCCGGGTTTGACCGCGGCGTCAAACAAAACTGTAAACCTTCCGAAAGCATAAACAAATGGCTTCAAGCAAGGCGATTGATCCGCGAAGGGAGAATCGCGCTGGCAGGCCTTGGCTTGCGCTTTGCCTTGCCGAGGAATTGAAGTGGCCGTGTTGGGATAGGACACTTTGGAAAGCGTCACACCCTTTATTGCCGCCAGTTATTGCCAGCTTATCATAGGTCATGAAGACGAAGGCGATTGACCAGTCGAGACGACCGGCGTGAATTCTTGAGGCGGTTTCTACATGGGTCGCAAACTCAACAGATGGCTTTTAGCTGAGCAGAAAGGTGAAAGATAATGAAAATCGACTTGTGGAAAGGACTGGGCGTCATCTTGTCGGCCCTGTGGCTATTCGTCGCGGGATATTTTCTGCTGCTAGGCTTTTTCTTCGCTGAAGATGCTCCGATGCAAATTCGGTTGTACTGTGCGCTCTACTACGTTGTGTTCGGCTTGGCGCCGGTCTTAGGATTTATTCTCTTGATGAAAAGGCGCGATGAGCCTCTCGGTTTTAGCGCTTTGACCGTTTTGGCGTCACTCGCGGCCATCCCTATTGTACTTATCCTGTTGTATTTGGTTCTGTGAGAGGCTTCGGCAAACCGGCCTGCCGAAGCGTCACAACTAATCTACTTCAGATTGTGAGGTTCAACTATGGCTCCTGAATATAACCGCTCCGTAAAATTCCGCGCCGCGTTGAAGCGCGAGATCCCCGCGTGGACGGAGCAAGGAATCCTGACCGAAGGCGCCGCGGGGCGTCTGAGATCGCTTTACGAACTCGACGACCTCGGAAAGGAATCTTCACGATTGCTGGCCGCGGCGCTATTCACGCTCGGCAGCCTGATGGTCGGCGGCGGCGTCATCAGCTTCGTGGCCGCGCACTGGAATGAGATTTCGAGAGTCCCGAAAGTAGTTCTGCTCTTCGCCGCGCTGCTCGTATTTCACATCGGCGGATACTGGCTCAGATACAGAAGCGCATGGCCGCGGCTCGGCCATGCGCTGATTTTCTGCGGCTGCCTTGTTTTCGGCGCGAACATCGGATTGCTGGCGCAAACCTATCAAGTGAGTGGCTCCTGGTACGGGATGTTCGGGGTGTGGGCGCTGGGATCGCTCGCGATGGCCTGGGCCGCGCGAAGCTGGATTACAGGCTTGCTGGTCATCGTCACTTCGTTCACGTGGTTCGTAGGATTCGCGGACGACTTTCACGAGCGGCTGGCGATTGTTTATCCACCGCTGCTCGCCGCCGCGCTGCTTCCTCTGGCGTGGACGATTCGATCACGAGCGCTTAACACGCTGACGTTTCTCGGATTGATCATCAGCCTGCCTGTGCTGGCTCTCGTCAGATTCAGCAATGAAAGGTATGCGTTGATAGCAGTCACGGCTGGAGGATTCGCCGCCTGGGCGGCCGGCGAATTTCATCGCGCGACCGAGATCAGAAAAGAATTCGGAGTCCCGGCTTCCAATCTCGGCCTCGCCACGCTCGCATACGCCGCGTATCAGTGGTCGTTTCACTGGGCCTGGCAATGGTCGGGTAACATTGACTGGAACCATCTCTACTGGCTGATTCCTGCCGGATTTGCGGTCGCAATCGGAGTCGCGCTGCTCGCGAAAGCCTGGGCGAGGATGGATGAATCGCTAAGACGATCCGCCGCGGGTGTGGTGGCGGCTTCTCTATTGCTCTGTCTCTCGCCGCCGCTCAACAGATTCAGCGAAGCGTGGCCGACGGTCATGGTGAACGCGGCGGCGCTCGTAATCGCCGCCGTGCTCATCGGCAAAGGCATTGTCGAAGAGCGGCGATTGGCGTTCTGGGCAGGCTCGCTTTTCGTGGCGACTCTCATCGTCTCACGGTTCTTTGAATACGAATCGTCGCTGCTACTGAAATCCGCCGCGTTCATCATATGTGGCATTGTCACGATATTTGCCGGCGTCGCCTACGAAAAATTCCTGCACAGAAGGGAGGCCATTGCGCAATGAACAGACACGCTCTTTATTTCGTACTTGCCGTCGCGGCTCAGTTTCTGATCCTGGCCGCAGTGCCCGCGCAGAAGATTTACACTCGCGCGACGGGCAGAAGCGTGACGCTCAAGATACGCCCCGTTGATCCGTATAACGTGCTCAGCGGCTATTACGTCAGGCTCAATTACGAAATCGCCAATCCCCGCTCGTTCGCCAATTCATATGACGACTACCAGGGCGAGCGGGTATACGCCATACTCGAAAGGCGAGCCGACGGCGAATGGCGACCAGTCTCGCTGTCGAATTCTTACCCGGCCAATCTGCCCGAAAACCGCATCGCCATTCGCGGCCGCTACTCGTACTCGCGCATCGAGTATGGGATCGAAGAGTTTTTCATTCCCGAAGACAAACGCGCCGAGATCGAGCAGGGTTTGTGGAAAAATCGCGATCAGGCCCGCGTTGAAATCAAGGTGGATTCAAAAGGCGATGCGGCTCTCGTGCGACTGTTGATAGGAGACCGCGTTTACGATTATTGATCATCGCGCAGTCGGAAAATCGGCGCCGCGAGCGGTAGAGTGGGACAGACTTTAGTCTGTCCGTGGTTTGGATCGAGGATGGACAGACTAAAGTCTGTCCCACTCGGTACTGATTCATTGATCGGCGCGCAGGCGGAAACATAAAACCTGATCCCCGAAAATTGTGGCGCTTGCGGCCGGTTGAAAAGCGCCACAGCTTTCGGGGATCAGGTTTCATGTTTTAGAATTGCTCTGGATCAGTACCGCGAGCGGTAGCGAGCGCGGCTTCCACGATTGGTCGATAGAGAGTCAGCTCGCCACCGCTCGCGGCGCCGATCCGATCATCATTATGAAAACTCCCGATTACATCGTCCTCGGCAGCGGCGTCGCGGGGCTTCGCGCCGCCATCGAACTGGCCCGCGACGGGCGCGTCGCGGTACTGACCAAAGACCGGCTGGACGAATCGAACACCGAATACGCGCAGGGCGGCGTCGCCGTGGCGATGTCCGACGACGACGAAATCTCGCTCCATTTCGAAGACACGCTGAATGCCGGCGCGGGGCTTTGCGACGAGCAGGCCGTTCGCGTGTTGGTCGAAGAAGGGCCGCGCTACATCACCGAGCTGATCGAATGGGGCGCGCGGTTCGACCGCGAAGGCGGGGCGCTTCAGTTCACGCAGGAGGCCGCGCATTCGCGCCGTCGCATCCTGCACGCGAACGGCGATTCGACGGGTCGCGAAATCGTCCGGGCGCTGATCGCTCACGCCAGGAAGCAATCCAACATACAGCTCGTGGCGCACGCCGCGACCATCGGGTTGATTGTCGAAGACGGGCGCTGCGCGGGTGTGCGGTTCATCGACCCGAACGAGAGTTTGCGGCGGGAGATGCGCGCGCGCGCGGTCGTGCTGGCGACCGGCGGCGCGGGACAGATCTTCGCGCAGACCACTAACCCGAGCGTCGCCACGGGCGATGGAATGGCGATGGCCTATGCGGCGGGCGCGGAGATGTGCGACCTGGAGTTCACGCAGTTTCATCCGACCGCGCTGGCGCTCGAGGGCGCGCCGCGATTCCTGCTCAGCGAGGCGCTGCGCGGCGAGGGGGCGGTCCTGCGCAATCAGCAGGGCGAGGCTTTCGCCCGAAGGTATGATGACCGCGGCGAACTGGCGCCGCGCGACATCGTCGCCCGCGCTATCGTGGCCGAGATGGAGCGAACAGGCGCGCGCTGGATGTACCTGGATTTGACGCATCTCAAAGCCGATTTCCTGCGCGAACGATTCCCGAATATTTTCGAGACCTGCCTGCGCTACGGGCTGGATTTGACGAAGGATCAATTGCCGGTGAGTCCCGCGGCGCATTACGTGATGGGCGGCGTGAGGACCGACACGAATGGGCGCACGACGCTCACGGGCTTATACGCCGCTGGCGAGGTCGCCTGCACGGGCGTGCATGGCGCGAACCGGCTGGCCAGCAATTCGCTGCTCGAAGGTCTGGTCTTCGGCGCGCGCGCCGGCGCGGCCGCAATTGAAGATTCATTCCCACGGCCACCGCGAGTGATAGCGCTGACGCCCCAATTGCGCCAGCGCATTGAGATGTTGCAGATGGCCAAGCTCGAATTGAATGAGATGTTGCAGATGACCAAGCTCGAATTGAACAGGTCGGTTTCGCAACGCCACTCGGAATCAGCCCCTGTTGAATTCGAGCTATCCGAGTGGCGTTTAGATCCACGGATCAAAAACCGCGTACAGGAGGCCATGTGGCGCAAGGTAGGACTCATCCGCCGCGCCGATGATTTGCGGAGCGCAATCGAAGAGCTTGCCGCGATGGCGGGAGAGAAGATCAACGAGCGCACGAGGAATTTCGTGACGCTGGCGAAATTGATGGCCGAGGCCGCGCTGTGGCGCGAAGAGAGTCGCGGCGGCCATTTCCGCGAAGACTTCCCAGCGCGCGACGACGAGCGCTGGCGCGTTCATTCAGTCCAACGGAACGACCGGCCGATCATCCCGATCGAATGTGTCAGCGAGCAATGAGTCGGAGTATATCGCCAAATCTCGGTTCCGGGCGCAAATGATCATACGCCGGATCAGTTTTGAGCAGAGCCATCATAAGCCCTATCGCGAAAGTCCTTACGTCAATTTTGGCGTAAAGCCTCTTGACTTCATTACTACCAATAGTTTATAAGCTCCCTGTTTACGTCGTTTTTGGCGTAACAGAGGAGGCGACTATGAACATTTTTGGTAAGGCCTGGAAATCCTATCGGATATCCCAACGGCGTACCCTTCGCTCAATTAGTGAGGAGTTAGGATTATCCATCGGCTATATCTCTGATATAGAACAAGGAAGGAAAGGGCCGCCTGACCTTGAAACAGTGCGCAAGTATGAGCGGATCATCAACATCGAAGATGGCTCGCTCGTATCTTTAGCGTCGAGGTTGAGAGGTAAATTAAAGCCCGACATCACTCAGCAATTGCGCGCGCGACCGCAACTAGCTGACGTCCTTCTACGAATCAGTGATTTGCCTGAAGACGAATTGAAGGAGTTGATAGCCGATCTTGATCGGCGAAAGGAGAGATCAGAGTCGGAGGAGTAAGAATGAAATCACCGGTACCGATAGCTGCCCCAATGAGTGGGGCTGAGATCGAGGCGCTAGCACAAAAAATAATAAATCGATATCAACCAGAAATCGTTGGTCGGGTCAAAACTTTTGACATTGAAAGGTTCTTCGAACTTGATCTCGAATCTTTGACCGGGGTGAGAACTGACTACCGTGAATTGCCTTACGGCATTCATGGCTTCACCGACATCGACGCGAGAGAAGTGGTGATTGACCTTAAACTAGTGGAGGACCCTTTTAAATATAGATTTTTTCGATCGACAACCTCTCACGAAAGCGCTCACGCGATTCTTCACGTTGATCAGTTTCACAAGCAAAAAGCAAAGTTGAGGTTCGTACATGACAAAGAACATTACAACCCCAAACTCACTCTATATCACCAGGAGAGGATACCCGCCTATCAGAATCCTGAGTGGCAAGCATGGCGCCTGGGGAAAGCTTTGCTTATGCCCAGGTCAAATGTGAGACGCGCTTTGGCAGAAGGTCTTAAACGTCTTGATCTGGCAGAGGCTTTCGACGTTAATCCTGCATTCGTTGATTCGAGGTTGAGGGACTTAAAAATAGTCCTTGATTAACAGCCTTCTAGACGTGGAATAAACTGAATCGCTCTTCACACAAGATATAGGATCTGTACTTGCGAAGAGCACAAAATATAGTTAATTCATGGGATATCATTCTGAGTAAAAGGCCGCTGAGCTGATCTGAGATTGGGTAGATCGCGGGATCAGTCCAGCGGCCCGTAGGTGTACTACTACGTTCAAATTGGAAAGTATCACACCTGCCACTTAAACCTCAACTTCCAGTCGGTCTTCCCAGAAAGTCAATATGGCTTTTTCTGATACTGTTAAGGAACAAGCCTTACAACGCTCAGGGGGGCGGTGTGAATGCACTCGCCTGCATCTCTCCCATCTCGGAGGGCGTTGCAACGTGGTGCTGTGGCTATCTACCGTTCAGTTTCACCACAAAACCGCGCAGGCGGTAGGCGGTCATGATGGTTTGTCGAATTGCGAAGCGCTATGCATTCGATGTCATCAACAGACCGAGTCTTATGGCCGTCATGCCTAACCTGCCTCAACCCTCTTGCCAGAACTGGAATGTAGTTGGGATATACAACCAGCTCGGCAATGAGGCTTTCAGAGCCTGCCAGCCACCCCATGCGAAACTTGTATTCGCAGCAAGCGGCTAGGCAGGCTCTTAATTTGTCGGCTAGGTAGTTGACGAAATGCAGTAAGGAGGACGCGCCACGTTCATGTTTGAAGAATATATATATCCATTCTGATCTATATCGCCCTCGCAACTGGCCAACTTCATAGCGATGGATGGTATCATCAAGCTGCCCGGTCAACGGCGTCAATCGCCCGTCCTTGCGTTTTTTCGATTGAGGACCTGCGCCTCGGCTCTCACTCTGATCGCGCAGGCAGGGCACCAAAGCGCCAAGACGCGGCCTATCGCTCGCCAGCCTCGCGATCACAATTTTCCGAACCTTCGCGCCCTGCGCACGGTGATCACGACCGCGTTGCTTTGCCGAATAGTTGGCGCGGATAATTCGATCCTTTCATATCAGGAAGGCCAAATCGCGCTTTTCCAGCCTGCCGCTATTCAGACAGTGGGCTGGGATGAAATCGAGCGCCTTGTTGAATGAGTGGTGGCCGGAACCCGGCGCGTTCTTGCCGCCGCACTGCCATCCGAACGCGAGCGTTTGTACCCTGGGCCTCGAAGGCGAAGCGCGCATCCGCAATTTTGAGATCGTCGGCGACGCCCCCGATTTCTCCTCGAAACAGAGCTTCCAGGTCCGCGAAACACACAACGAAATCATCGCCCCCGGCAGACTCAATACGCTTTCGGCGTTCCGCGACAACATCCACACTTTTCAAGCCGGAAAACAAGGAGCGCGCGGGCTGGACATCAGCACCTACCACGGCCTGGACCCCGTCACTTTTAAGAAGGGAATTGACTCACGCCGCCCTTTGCGGAGCGGCGTGAGGAAGGAAGCGGGTTAATTGCCCGCGTGAAGTTTAATACTGAGTCCAAAACCCTGTCATGGCGTTTTGAATAGAAGTTAGTGACTACGGTCCCCCATAGAAGAGTCGGAAGACAAGGTAGATATCGCTTGACCGGCTTATTGAGTTCTGAAGAAAACACCTTCGATCGTCAAATGTTGGGAATCATCATTTGCGAGATTGGTAGTTGCGACCCAACCTAGCAGTGCGGATGCGTTACCGTCGAATGGAGCATTAAAATTGGCAGCCGTTGCCATGCCGGTTACTTGCCTGAGATAACCGTTGTAACGAGTGGTTACGCCGCAGGACGCCGTGGGGTTGATTAATTTGATACGATAGGCGCTACGAAACGGGAGCTCAATGAAAGCTCTGCCGCCACTGATCGTGGGGCGATTATCCGGATCCGTCAGTTCGACATTGTTGAAGTCCAGTACTTGGACCGCAACTCCGTCGCTCACAAACGTGGCTTTTCCGGTTATCGGAACTCCGCTTGAAAGTAGCAGCCCGGTTATTACAACCGTACATGCGGACAGCAGAGAATATAGAATTTTTTCGTGGTCGATGTCATTGTAGTGTCGTCTCCTTGAAGATTTTGCCGTTTTCACCGGAGTTGCTAGATTCCATCACCAGTCTGATGAGTCGGATATCGCATCTCAAGTGAAAAACCGTCTACGAAATTGGAAGTTAGATTCGGCACTCCGTACCAAACACTTTCTCGAACAAGAGGCGAGGTTCCAACCGTCCGTATCGGCGTACTGTCACTTTTTTTGAAATTCCATACGATGGGCAAATGAAGCGCTGATTGCAGAGGGCTTGCAGTCCTCAGATCTGAAAAGCACTCTCGATGATCTATGAAGCGTAACTTCCCGCCAATCAATGCGCGATTTTGCTTACCATATGATCCTGAAAAACAATGATAGGGCGCCGAAACACACTGCAGGACCTCCCTATAATGAAGTGGCGTAAGTGTGCGAAAACATGTTGCAGAATTTTGCGCTTCGGAATTTTTTTCAGGAGAGTTTGCCTACACTGAAGATTCTAAATCAGGACAACCAGGATTGGTACATCCAACCGCAGAGGTCGCCGCAGGTACGCAGAGAAAGATCTGTCTTTCTCGCCCTCTGCGCGCCTTTGCGTCCTCCGCGGTTGGACTATTTGTACTAATGTTACGTGGTCTGATTTAGATCGGTTAGCGAATGCGTGTAGGGGACTCCGGGCGCGAGTTGGTTACTCGCGCCTCTTTCCTGATTGGACTCCTGATCAGACAAAGCCACAAACAGGGCGATTAAACAAATCGCCCCACACCCTGCGCGCATTTGCTAACCGCCATAGGGAAAGAAATGCAAGATGCTCCTATGAGGCGTAGTGAAACTAGAGCGATTTGCAAATGCATGTACGGGAAAGTGGCGCGACCTCCGGTACAGTACGGGGAGCGTGAGCGACCTGAGCATCTATCAATAGGCCTATTGATAGATGCTCAGGTCGCTCACGCTCCCCGTACTGTACCGCCTGGTCTCAGCCGAAATGCGCCGTGGCGAAGAAATGCGACCCCAGTTCGCTCAGATGCGTTTGGACGTAACGATGCGTGTCGGCGGGCGTTTCTAGAGTGAGGGCGTGGGAGGCGAGTTTTTCGGCGTCTTCCAGGCGGATCGAACGAACGAGGCGGCGAATGGCGGGGATAGCGATCGGCGTCATGCTCAGGTCGGTCAGCCCCAAACCCAGAAGCATGATCATCTGAGCCGGGTTCGACGCCATCTCGCCGCAGACGTTGATCGGGATGTTGATCTTCCTGGCCGAATCGGCCACGTATTTGATCGAGCGCAAGACGGCGGGGTGCATCGGGTCGAACATCTTATCCACGTTCTCGTTGCCGCGGTCCACAGCCAGCAGGCTCTGTGTCAGGTCGTTGGTGCCGAGGCTGAAGAAGTCGGCCTCGCGCGCCAGCGATTCGGCCATGATCACGGCGGCGGGAGTCTCGACCATCACGCCTATCTCGACGTCTTCGGCGTGCTCGATCTGTTGGGCGCGCAGGTCCCTTTCGACTTCGGCGATGATTTCTTTGGCCCGGCGCACCTCATCGAGGTTTGAAACGAACGGCAGCAGTATCTTCAACCGCGACCTGCCGTCCGGGTGCAGTCCGGCGCGCAAGATGGCCCGCACCTGAGTCCTGAAAACACCGTCCACAGCCAGCGACAGCCTGATCGCGCGAAGCCCCAGCGCGGGATTGCGTTCGGGTTTGAATCCTTCCAGGCGCAGTTTATCGCCGCCCAGGTCGAAAGTGCGGATGACTGCGCCGCTCTCGCCGCAGGTGTCGGCCAGACATTTGTAGGCTTCGTATTGCTCACCTTCGGCCGGCAGACCCGACGCGGCTTGCGAATAGAGGAACTCTGAGCGGTAAAGCCCCACGCCGGCGGCGTTGAAACGCTGCAGCGTCTCAATCTCCTCAATCAGTTCGATGTTCGCGCGCAATTTGACTTCGCGCCCGTCGCGCGTGATCGCAGGCAAGTCGCGCTCCTCGATGTAATGGAGCTGCTGTTCCTGCTGGCGTTCGCGGAGTTCCACGTAAAAACGCAGCGTCTCGGGCAGCGGGTTGACGATGATCGCGCCCGTAGTGCCGTCAATGATGACGGTTTCGCCCGAGCGGACGCGCCCAGTCACGTTGCGCACGCCGACAACGGCCGGGATGTTGACGCTGCGCGCGATGATCGAAGTGTGCGACGCCCACCCGCCTGCGGCGGTGACGAAGCCGAGCACGCGGCGCGTGTCCAGGTCCGCGGCGACTGACGGCAGCAGGTCGTCGGCCACGATGATCGAATTTTCGGCCAACTCGCTCAGGTCTCGCGCCTCGGCGCCGGAAAGTATTTTGACCAGGCGGTGGGCGACGTCGGCCACGTCCGAGCCGCGCTCGCGCAGGTTATCGTCGGCGATCTTCGTGTATATGCTCAGCAGGTGGTTCGCCGTGTCACGCACGGCCCATTCTGCGTTCACGCGGTTGTCGCGGATGCAGTCCTCGATCTGGCGACCCAGATTGCGGTCCCTGAGCATCATCAGATGGGCTTCCAGGATGTAGGCGCGGTCGGAGCTGAAAGCCTCGCGGAAACGCGCCATCGCCTTGCGCACCTGGCGCTGGGCTAACCGGACGGCTTCGCGGAACCGCTTGATCTCGGCTTCCACCTGATGCTTCGGAATGAACATCCGCACGATCCGGCCCCTCGGGTCATCGACCAGAAACGCTGGACCGATCGCCACGCCCTGACAAGCGCCTATGCCTTCATATCTGTGTTCGGAGATTGTTCCAGATGGGCCCCTCATCTCATTCTTCGCCAAATTTGTCTTCGATCAGCTCGCGCACCGCTTCCATAGCCTCGACCTCGTCCGCGCCTTCGGTTATCACCTCGACCACGGCCCCCCGCGACGCGGCGAGGAGCAGGATTCCGAAGATGTTCTTCGCGTCCACCGGCCCCGCCTGACCGTGTCCGCAGGCCCCGGGCGCCGCCCTGTCGCCGCCAGACTCTACACGCGCCAACAAGACGTCGCAGCGGAAAGTATTCGCCAGCTTGACTAGCTTGGCCGCCGCCCGCGCGTGCAGCCCCAAACGATTGGTAATGCTAAGTGTGATTCGTCGCATCTGAGCCGGTGGGGAGTGGGGAATTGGGAGAGTGGGAGAGCGGGAGACCGAGGGAGCGAGAGACAAGGAGATGGAACATCATCCTCTCCTGCTCTCCCGCTCTCCCGCTCTCACGCTCCCTCGCTCTCACGCTCCCTCGCTCCCTCGCTCTCCCACTCCCGACTACTTGTTAGGCGTAAGCACATCACTCGCAAGGTAGATTGTTTTTTGTCCCTGGTCTCGGACGCGGCGCGCGATGATGTCCAGTGTCTCGTCCGGCTGTTGGTCGGTCAGTTTGAGGATCATGGGCAGATTGACGCCGGTCACAACCTCGATCGGCGCGCTGCCCAGGAAAGTGCAGGCGAGATTGGTCGGCGTGCCGCCGAACATGTCCGTCAACACCAGCACACCCGCGCCCTGGTTGACTCGCTCGATCGCCTTGCCTATCTCGTCGCGGGCAATCTCGACGTCGTCGTGCCAGCCGATGGTCACGGCGGTAATATGATGAATGTCTTCGTTGATGATCGTTTCCGCCGCGCTGACCAACTCGGTCGCTAAATTCCCATGCGTAACGACCACGCCTCCGATTAGTGGCATATCCCCTCGATTGCGGATTGCGGATTGCGGATTGCGGATTTGGGAATCCGTTCAACTGCGGACGCGAAATCGAGATTGGAAGCTCTATCAATCCGCAATCCGCAATCCGCAATCCGCAATCACTTCTTCACGTCCCTATGCGTCACGCGCGCATGCTGCTCGTTGCGGTTGAGATGTTTACCGATCTCGTTCGCGACGGCCACCGAGCGATGTCTGCCTCCGGTACACCCGATCGCGACGGTGACGTAGCTCTTGCCCTCGCGCTGGTAGAGCGGCATCACGAAATCGAGCAGTTCGCAAAATCGGCGAACGGTCTCCCGCGCCTCCTCGCTCTTATTCAGGTATTCGACGACCGGTTGATCGTTGCCGCACAGGTCTTTCAGTTCAGGGACGAAATGCGGGTTGGGCAGGAAACGCACGTCTAAGACCAGGTCGGCGTCCAGCGGGACCCCGTATTTGAACCCGAAGCTGATGACCGTGACCTCGGTTTTGCCTGACGCGTTCTCCGGCGCGAAACGGTTCCTCAGCCACGCGCGCAGCGTGTGGACGGTGTGGTCGGAAGTGTCAATCACGATGTCGGCCAACGCGCGTATCGGTTCGAGGTTCTTGCGCTCCGCGCCGATCGCCTCGATTATGCGCCCGGCGCCCAGGGGGTGCGGCCGCCGCGTTTCACTGTAGCGGCGCTGCAACGCGGCGTCGCCCGCCTCCATAAAGAGGATTGTCGTTTCGATGTCGTCGCGGCCGTGGAGCTGCGCGTAGATCTGCGGAAAACTTTCTAGAAAGCAAGTTATCGACGCAAAAATACCCCAGGTCTTCAAAGACATTCATCGCCGACGACATTCCGGCGCCGCTCAGACCTGTGATGATGATGAGTTGAGGGACCATAGTTGAGAGCGGGAGAGCGGGAGAGCGGGAGAGCGGGAGAAAAGCCTTATCTAAACTCTTCCGCTCGCTCGCTCCCCCGCTCTCCCGCTCTCCCAATCAGGGCTCGATCAGACCGTAATTCCCGTCCTTGCGTTTGTAAATTACGCCGATGCGATCAGTCTCCGCGTTTCGGAAGACCAGGAAGTTTTCGGCCGCCTCGCTAACTTGCATCATCGCCTCTTCGGCGGTCATCGGCTTGA
>WNFV01010550.1_pt1 | contig 12824 bp, 16 predicted proteins | sample 5400101 | NCBI WGS metagenome assembly WNFV01 (sample SAMN13153361, study PRJNA577476) | soil metagenome | isolation source: 115 cm soil or saprolite under grassland replicate 1 | place: USA:California | collected 2016-06-15
ATGTACTTGAGGTCGGCCCCGCTGCAGAACACGCCCCCTGATCCCCGGATCACCACCGCCCGGATCTCGGCGTCGCGCGCGAACCCGAGGCCCGCCTTGCGGAACTCCTGGGCCGTCTCCACGTCGAGCGAGTTGAAGCGCTCGCGCCGGTCGATGGTGATGAGGCCGACCGCGCCGTCGCGCTCCATGCGAATGTGCTCCATGTCGATCTCCTCCGGGGCTCAACAGATGCGCGGGAGGGGCTCGCCCTCCGGCTCTGCCAGCAGCCGCCGCCCCACCCCCGTGTCGAGGATCACGGAGCCCGCATGCCCGTCGATGCACGTCCCGACGATCTCCGCCTCCCGCCCCTGCGGGTGCGCGCGCAGCGCCGCCAGCACCCGCTCCGCCGCCTCGGGCCGGACCCCGAGGACAGCTTTCCCCTCATTGGCGATGTGAAGCGGGTCAATGCCGAGGAGCTCACCGGCTGAGCGCACCACCGGACTCACCGGCACCCGGAGCTCCTCGAGCACGATGCCGACGCCGCTCTTCTGCGCCATCTCGCAGAGCGCGCTCGCGAGCCCGCCGCGCGTCGGGTCCTTCATCGCCGCCACCGCGCCGTCACCGGCGCCGAGCGCGCCGCGGATCAGGCCGTTGAGCGGGGCCACATCCGAGCGGAGGTCTCCCTCGAGCCCAAGCCCGCGGCGCAGCGCCAGGATGGCGAAGCCGTGGTCTCCGATGGTGCCGGTGACGATGATGCGGTCGCCCGGCCGGAGACCGGAGTCGGGCACCACCCGCTCGGTCAGGCCGAAGCCCGTGGTGTTCAGGACGATGCCGTCCAGCTCGCCCTTCCCCATCACCTTGGTGTCGCCGGTGACGACGGTCGCGCCGGCCTCCTGGCACGTGTCGCGGACCGACTTCTGGATCCGCTCCAGGTCGGCCCGGGCAAAACCCTCCTCCAGGATGACGGCGCAGGTGAGGCCCAGCACCTCGGTGGCGCCCATCATGGCCAGGTCGTTCACGGTGCCCGCCACCGCCAGCCGCCCGATGTCGCCGCCCGGGAAGAAGATCGGATGGATCACGTGGGAATCGGTGGTGACCACCAGCCACCGGTCGCCGAGACGTAGCGCCGCCCCGTCATCCATGGCCTCTAGCCCGATGTCGCCCGCCCGCGACTCGATGAAGCCCTGAGTGAACACCTGCTGGATGAGGGCGCGCATGGCCCGCCCCCCGGCGCCGTGCTTGAGGCTGACCCGCTCGTCGAGGAAGAGCCGGCGCGTCTTCATCCGAGGCTCCGGAGATCCGGATGGCCGCCGTACTGGTGCCAGATTTTGCAGGTCCCTTCGCTCGACACCATGCACGCGCCGACGGGCGTGTCGGGCACGCACTCCCTGCCGTAGAGCGCGCAGTCGGTCGGCGAGGCGATCCCGGCCATGATCTCGCCGCAGATGCAGCCCTGGGCCAGGTGGGGAGGCGCGTACTCCCAGAGGCTGGACACGTCGATGCGAAAGCGCCGCCGCGTGTCCACGTGCGCCCACTCGTCGCGAAGGCGGAGGTTCCCGTTCGGCACGTGCGCGATGCCCCGCCAGCGGCCCCCGACGGGCCGGAAGACCTTCCAGAGCTGCTCCTGCGCTCTCAGGTTCCCCTCGCGGGTCACGCAGCGGGGGTACATGTTCTCGACCCGCGGCCGGCCGTGATGGATCACCTCCAGGAGCTTCACGAGCCCGGCCAGGATGTCGAGGGGCTCGAATCCCGCCACCACCACCGGGATCCGGTGCCGATCCACGAACCGCTCGAAGATTCCCCAGCCGGTGATGGTGGCGGCATGCCCGGCGGCGAGGAAGCCCTCCACCCGCGTCTCGGGCATCTCGGCCACGATCTCCATGACCGGCGGGATGTACTTGTGGGCAGAGAGCACCGAGAAATTGGCGGGCGGATCGCGCAGGATGACCGCCGCCGTCGCCACCGCCGTGGTCTCGAAGCCCGTGGCGAAGAAGACCAGCTCCTCGTCCGTCCTGCGCGCGAGGTCGGCCGCCTGAGCCACGCTGTACACCACATGGACGCGGGCCCCCTCGGCCTGCGCGTCCGCCAGAGACTTGACGGTGCCGGGCACCTTGAGCATGTCGCCATAGGTGGCGATGTGCACACCCTGGCCGGCCAGCACCACCGCCTCGTCGATCTCTGGGCAGTCGGTGATGCACACGGGACAGCCGGGGCCCATGATGACGTTGAGCCCCCTCGGGAAGGTCGCCCGGAGGCCGAACTTGGCGATGGCCTGCTCATGGCTGCCGCAGACGTGCATGACGGAGACCGGCGCGCGATCGATCGCTGCGACAAGACTGGCCAGCGTCCCGGCGAGGGCCCGGGCCGTGGCCGGATCGCGGAACTTGAGCTCGCTGACTGCCGGGCCGGCATCAAGCGGATGCATCGTCTGTCACTTCCGTCGCGGCCCGGATCTCCCCGCGGATATCCGCCGCCATGATGTCATCGGTCGCTTCGCGCAGGAGCTGCTCGTAGAGCGCGAGCGTCTCCCCCACCTCCTCCGGAGGGATGCGGCGGATGGCGAAGCCCACATGGTTCAGGATATAGTCTCCGGGTTGGACCGGCTGGTCCGCGAGGTCCAGCAAGATCGGCCGGCGAAGTCCCCAGAAGTCCACCACCGCGACGAGCCCGTCCACTTCGAGCACCTTCCCCGGCACGCCAAGACACATCGTGTTGTTCCTCCACCTGGCACGGGCACCCGGGCTGTCGCCCGCCCGTGCCCGCCGGAAGGCGACGCTCGCCTCATCCCCCGCTCTGCGCCAGTCGCCGTCAACCGCACGGGCACCCGGGCTGTCGCCCGCCCGTGCCCGCCGGAAGGCGACGCTCGCCTCATCTCCCGCTCTGCGCCAGTCGCCGTCAACCACGTGGCAGCCGAGCTGTCGCCCGCCCGTGCCAGCCGCGATCGGGCGCTCGCTTTCTCTCGGGCCTTCAGTCCGTCGATGTCAGCCGCGCGTGGGCGACCGCGGCCTGGCCCAGCGCGATCCCGCCGTCATTGGGCGGAACGAGGTGATGCGTGAAGACCTCGAACCCGGCCCGGGCCAGCGCGCGCCGGGTCGCGGTCAGCAGCGTGACGTTCTGGAAGGCGCCGCCGCTCAGCACGGCGCGGCCGAGTCCCGTCGCCTCCCGGATCCGGCCGCACATCCCGAGGATGGTGGCGACCAGCGTCCAGTGAAAGCGCGCCGCAATGACCGGCACCGCCGTCCCGATCAGCAGGTCGGCCACGATCCCGCGGATGACGGGGCCAGGATCGATCACCGCGGGCGCGTCGCCGAGAATCGCCACCGGATACGTGCCCCCGGCGGTCGGGTCAACCAGCGCCTCCAGCTCCATGGCCGCCTGCGCCTCGTAGCGCGCCCGGTGGCGGACGCCCAGGATGGAGGCCACCGCGTCGAAGAGGCGGCCCACGCTCGAGGTGAGAGGCGCGTTGACTCCGTGCTCGACCTGCCACGCGATGGCGCTCCGCTCGGCCTCGGTGGCTTCCGCGACGGGTGGCAGGGCGGGATCCCACCCGCCGCACGCGCCGAGAAGATGAGCGAGCGCCATCCGGAAGGGCTCCCGCGCCGCGCGCTCGCCGCCCGGCATGGGCACGTAGCCCAGGTGCCCAACGCGGGTGAAACGCGCGTACTCGGTCACGAAGAACTCGCCGCCCCAGATCCTCGCGTCGCTCCCGTAGCCGGTGCCGTCGAACGCGACGCCGATGACAGGACCGGTGACCCGGTGCTCGGCCATGCAGGCGGCCACATGAGCGTGGTGGTGCTGGACCGCGACTCGCGGCAGTCCGGGGTCGAGGCTCTCCGCGTAGCGCGTCGAGAGATAATCGGGATGGAGGTCGTGGGCCACGGCCTCCGGCCGGACGCGGAACAGGGCGGCCATTCGCTCGACCATTAGGCCGTAGGAGACATAGGTCTCCAGGTTCGCCAGGTCGCCCACATGCGGGCTCACGAAGGCGTACGGCCCGCGGGTGAGACATACCGCGCTCTTGAGCTCGGCGCCGCAGGCCAGGATGGCTCGCGCGTCGAACGGCAGGCGCACCGGGAACGGCGCGTAGCCGCGCGACCGCCGGATCGGCAGCTCGCCCTCCGCCGCGAAGCGGGTCACCGAGTCGTCACAGCGGACATGGATCGGCCGATCGTGGAGCAGGAAGGCATCGGCGATCCTTCCGAGTCTGCCGAGGGCATCGACCTCGTCGGTGGCGATGGGCTCCTCGCTCCGGTTCCCGCTCGTCATCACCAGCGCGCGCACGCGCGGCTCCTCGCCACGGAACAGCAGATGATGCAGCGGAGAGTACGGAAGCATCACGCCGAGCCAGCCGAGCCCCGGCGCCACCGACGCGGCGATGCCCGAGGCCGGACGGGCTCGGAGCAGGACGATGGGCCGGGCGGGCGAGGTGAGCAGGGCGCGCTCTTCGTCCGAGAGGAGGCCGATGCGCTCGGCCTCGGCCACCTCGGCCGCCATGAGGGCCAGGGGCTTGGCCTCGCGTCCCTTCCGCTCCCTGAGCCGGCGAACCGAGGCCTCGTTGGTGGCATCGCAGGCGAGGTGGAAGCCGCCGATGCCCTTGATGGCCACGATGGACCCCGAAGCGAGGAGGCGCCGGGTCTCCGCCAGCGGTCCCCGGCCAGCGCCTCCCCCTGACGATCCACCAGCAGCAGGCCGGGCCCGCAGGTCGGGCACGCAGTCGGCTGGGCATGGAATCGGCGATCCCGCGGGTCGTCGTACTCGGACCGACACTGGGGACACATGACGAAGCCGGACATGGTGGTGTTCGGCCGGTCGTACGGAATCGCCCGGATGATGGTGAAGCGCGGCCCGCAGTGGGTGCAGTTGGTGAACGGGTAGCCGTAGCGTCGATTGCCCGGCCGCATCACTTCCTCGAGACACCGGTCGCAGGTCGCCACGTCGGGCGATACCGGTTGAAACCCATCGCCGTCGAGCGATTCCTGGATCTGGAACCGGCCGTGGCCTCGCGGAACCATGTCCTCCTGGCCGCAGCGGTCTATGTGGGCGAGGGGCGGCGCCTGATCCAGGAGGTCGATCGCGAACGCGTCCAGAGCCTCCGCCGGCCCCTCGACCGCGATCTCGACGCTCCCGGCCGTGTTACGCACCCATCCCGCGAGCCCGTGGCGGACGGCCAGCGCGTAGACGAAGGGCCGGAATCCCACCCCCTGGACGATCCCCTCCACCACGATGCGTCGCCCCGTCATCACGGTCATCCCGCTCTCCCGGCCCGAGGCGCCTCCCACCAGATGGGCGCGGGTGTGTTGTCGTCCACCAACCGCGCCGGCACACCCCACCGCTCGAGCTCCTCGACCACGCGCGCCTGCAGGCGCGGCAGCGCCTGGGCAACGCTCGGCGAGAAGCCGGTTCCCGGGTCGAGGCGCTCCGGCTCCATCCCCCAGAGCACGATGCGCGGGGGCGATTGGCCCATCAGCCGCGCGGCGGCCAGGAGATCCCCGAGGCCGATCTGGTGAGGCGAGATCTTCACGTCGAGCGCGGCCGGCACCTCGTCGCCCTCGAGCCGCACGGCGGCCCCGGGGCTCTGTCCGAGCTTGACGGCGTCGATCAGGAGGAGGCGCTCGACGCCCCCCAGCTGGGGCAGCAGATCGAGCCCCAACGTCCCGCCCTCCAGAATGGCGACGCCAGCCGGGAACTCGAACGAGCGCCTGAGCGACTCGGCTACCCAGACGCCGATGCCGTCGTCGTGGAGCAGGACATTGCCGAGCCCCAGGACGAGGGTGGGCACGGTCACGTCTTGCGCCTCGCGAACTTGTAGCCGGTGAAGATGCTGGTCAGGATCCCGGTCCGGTCCTCGGCGTCGACCAGGATGGCGCTGTACACGTGGTGCACGGCGAAACCCAGGAGAAGCCACATGATCATGTGGTGGGTGAGCCGCACCGCCTGCGCGCTCATCACCGAGAAGACCCAGCCGAACACGACCTTCCGCCAGCCGCCACCGCCGAGGGACTGAAGCGCGAAGCCCGTGAGGATCTCGGTGAACATCATGAGGACCACGAACGAGTAGGCCGGCCCCGCCAGCGGGTTGTGGCCGAGGTCGAAGGGCGGCCGACGCCGGAGGAAGAAATAATAGGCGAGCATGTGACGCAGCCCCCTCCGGCCGGTCCGGCTCAGATACGGTACGAGCGAGCGCCAGGTGGCCCATTCGTTTCCCGCAAACGCCCAGTAGGTCCGGAGCCCGATGCTCGCGATGAACACATAGGCGGTGATCCGGTGGATGCCGCGCACCCAGGCCATGAGGTACACCGATCCGCCCACGATGGGGTTACCGACGTAGAAGCCGGTCGCCGCCAGGACGAGTATCGCGAACACGTTGACCCAGTGGGTGAGCCGTACCGGCACCTCCCAGACATACACGCGGTCGGCGTCCATGGCCGGACTCCTATGCCACCTGGATCCGGGTGATCGGCGCGCGCCCCGACCCGACCACATGCACGGCGCAGGCCATGCATGGATCAAAGGAATGCACGGTGCGCAGGATCTCCACCGGCCGGTTGGCGTCCACGACCGGCGTGCCGAGCAGCGACGCCTCGTAGGGGCCCCGCTGACCCTGGGTGTCGCGCGGCGAGGCGTTCCACGTACTCGGCACCACACACTGGTAGTTGACGATGGCACCGTCCTTGATCCGCACCCAGTGCCCGAGCGCCCCGCGCGGCGCCTCGTGGAAGCCCCAGCCCTGCGCCTCCTTCGGCCAGGTGGCCGGGTCCCAGCGCTCGCCGTTGTGGATCCTGAGGTCGCCGCGCTTGATGTTCGCGATGAGCTGGTCGTGCCAGACCAAGAGTTCCGCCGCGGTGAGCTGGGTCTCGATGGCGCGCGCGGCGATGCGCCCGAGCGTGGAGAAGAGCGCCGCCGGCCCGACGCCGAGAAGCTTCAGCACGCCGTCCACGGCCGCCTTCACCCCCTTGTGCCCGGAGGCGTAGGCCACCAGCATCCGCGAGAGGGGCCCGACCTCCATGGGGAGCCCCTTGTAGCGCGGCGCCTTGAGCCAGGAATACTTCTTGTCCGTCTCGAGAAATTCGTACGGCGGCTTGGGGCCGCGGTACTTGGGATTGGTTTCCCCGTCCCACGGGTGCCTGGCCGCCTCGTCCCCGTCGCTGTACTCGTACCAGGAGCGATTGACGTACTCCGTGATCTCCTTGTGGTCCATGGGCTGGACCTGCGAGAGATCGCGGTTCACGATCACACCACGCGGGAGCCAGAGCCGCGCGGGATCGCCGCTCGTGTCGATGGGGTAGTCGCCGTAGGCCAGATAGTTGCCAGCGCCCGCCCCCAGCGACGCCCACTCCTTGTAGAAGGGCGCGATCGCGAGCACGTCGGGGATATACACCTGGTCCACGAACTCCTTGGCGGTGACGAGCAGCTGCCGCTGCTGCGCCAGCTTGTCGGCGTTGAGCGCCGCCTGACTGTTGGGATCGATCGGGATCGCCATCCCCCCCACCAGATAGGTCTGGGGGTGCGGGTTCTTCGAGCCGAGAATGGCGTGGACCTTGATCACCTCGCGCTGCCAGTCGAGGGCCTCGAGGTAATGGGCCACCGCCATGAGGTTGGCGGCCGGCGGCAGCTTGTACGCCGGGTGCCCCCAATAGCCGTTGGCGAACAGGCCGAGCTGGCCCGACTCCACGAACTTCTTGAGCCGGTCCCGCACCGTCTTGAAGTAGGCGGCGCTCGACTTGGGCCACGGCGAGATCGATTGAGCCAGCTTGGAGGTCTCGCCGGGATCGGCCTTGAGCGCGCTCGTGATGTCGACCCAATCGAGCGCGTGGAGATGGTAGAAGTGGATCACGTGGTCCTGGACATACTGGATGCCCGAGATGAGATTGCGGATGATCCGGGCATTGTCCGGGATCTTGATGCCGAGCGCGTCTTCGACTGCTCGCACGGAGCAGGCGGCGTGAACCGTCGTTCAGACCCCTCAGATGCGCTGGGCGAAGAGCCAGGCGTCGCGCGGATCGCGCCCCTTCAGCACCAACTCCATTCCCCGGAACATCGTGCTCGAGCTCCACGCCTCCGCGACCTTGCCGCCGTCCACCTGGGCCTCGATTCTCAGGTGCCCTTCAATCCGCGTGATCGGGTCGATGGCGATCTTGGGCATCAGCGGTCCTCCTCTTTGGCTTCCGGCTCCTTGTCGATCGGCTTGAGCTTGGCGCGGATCGCGGCGGCGACGCCGTGGGCGGCGAAGGCCGCCGCGGTGCCGCCGACGATCCAGGCGCCGATTCCGTCCGCCGTGCTCTGCACGCCGAAGCCCGGCACCGGCGGCAGGCGCCGGTAAAAGGGCGTCATCGTGTCCCAGAAGTCGCGCTCCGAGCAGCCGACGCAGCCATGGCCCGCGCCGACCGGCCAGCTCGTCCCCTCGTTCCAGCGGACGACGGGGCAGTTGTGGAACGTGGCCGGGCCCTTGCAGCCCATCTTGTAGAGACACCATCCTTTGCGGTGCCCTTCATCGCCCCACTCCTCCACGAACTGCCCGGCATCGAAGTGGGCGCGCCGCTCGCAGCGATCGTGGATCCGCTCGCCAAAGGCGAAGAGCGGCCGGTTCTGCTGATCGGTGGCGGGGAGCGCCCCGAAGGTCAGGAAGTGCACGACCGTGGCCGTGATGTTCACCGCATTGGGAGGGCAGCCCGGGAGGTTGACCAGCGTGATCCCCGGGACCGCCTCCTCCACGCCCACGGCGCCCGTCGGATTGGGCTTGGCCGAGGGCCACCCGCCGTAGAAGGCGCAGGCGCCCACGGTGATGGTGGCGGCGGCGTTGCTGCAGACCTCGCGGGCGATGTCGAGGGCCGTCCGCCCGCCGATGGTGCAGTAGACGCCGCCGTCCCTGGTCGGGATGGAGCCCTCGACCACGACGAGGTACTTCCCCTTCTCGTTTCGCACCGTGTCCATCAGCGACTTCTCGGCCGCCTTCCCGGAGGGTGCCATGATCGTCTCGTGGTAGTTCACCGAGAGAATGTCGAGCGCGATATCGCCGACGGACGGCCGGCTGGCCCGCAGGAACGACTCGGTGCATCCGGCACAGTCCTGGAACGCCAGCCAGACCAGCGCGGGCCGTTTCACCTGCTCGAGCGCCGCGGCGATGCGCGGCAGGTAGCGGTCCGGCAGGGCCAGGACGCCGGTCATGGCGGCGCAGAACTTCAGGAAGCTCCGTCGCGAGACCCCGCGCTCCGCCCAGCGCGTGGCGGTCCGCCCCTCCCAGCCTCGCGCCGCGGCCTTCGTCGGGATGATGGAGCCGTTCAGATCTCCCCACATGGCGCCCTCCTCGTCGTGTTGCCCGCCACCTCTCGCGCGAGCCAGTCCACCCACGCTTGGAAGCCCTCGCCGGTTCGCGCCGAGAGCTCGATGACCGGAAGGGCCGGGTTCACGCGGGCGGCGTTGGCCCGGAAGCGGGCCAGATCGAAGTCCAGATACCCGAGCAGGTCGAGCTTGTTCAGCAGCAGGAGCTGGGAGACCCGGAACATCAGCGGGTACTTGAGCGGCTTGTCCTCGCCCTCGGCGACGCTCAGCACCATGACCTTCCGGTCCTCGCCGACCCAGAACTCGGCAGGGCAGACCAGGTTGCCGACGTTCTCGATCAGGACCAGATCCACCCCGTCGAGGTCGAGCGCCGGAAGGGCGTTCCGGATCATCCGGGCGTCGAGATGGCACTCGCCGCCGAAGTGCGGCTCCGTGTTGATCTGGACGACGGGGACGCCCAGCGGGGCCAGCCGGTCGGCGTCGAGAGTGCCCTGCACGTCCCCCTCGATGACGACAGCCCTCAGCCTGCCATCCAGCGCCCTGAGCGTGCGCTCCAGGACTGTCGTCTTCCCGCTCCCGGGCGCGGACATCAGGTTCACGACGAAGCAGCCATGGGCGTCGAACTCCTTGCGGTTCTCCTTGGCGATCAGGTCGTTGGTATCGAGCACGCTGCGAAGCACGCTAACTTGCACAGGGCACCTCCTCGGCCGTGTCGAGGGAAACGACGTCCAGCTCCCGGCCGGAGAGGAGCTCGACCAGGCCGCCGCCGCACTCCGGGCAGGTGAAGGAAAGCATCTCGATGGGCACCTCCTCGATGACCAGCGCCGCTCCGTCGAGGACGGTCCCGGGCACCAGGATGGCGAAGTAGTGGCGCAGCGAGTCCGGCACGACGGAGCTGAGCCGCCCGATCCTGACCGTGATCTGCGACACGCGTGGTCGCGGGGGCGGCTGTCCTTCCAGGGCTGCCCTCGCGACGTCCAGGATTCCCTCGCAGATCGACAGTTCGTGCACAGGTCCCCGACGCGATCAGCGGTCCCTCATGGGCCGCGACGCCACCGCTTCCAAGGTGGTCGCCTCCATCACGCGCAGGAGCCTGCCCGCGATCGGCGCCCACTCTTGGTGGAGGCGGCAGGAATGGCGATCGCCCGAGCGATGTGGAGAGAAGATGCACCGCCGGAACACGTTCGGGCCCTCGATCGCCTCGAAGATCTGCTGGAGGGTGATGTCGCGAGCCGGCCGCGCCAGCGCGTAGCCCCGGACGGCGCCCCGGTAGGACGACACCACGTTGTGTCGCTTGAGCTTCTGGAGCGTCCGGGCGAGGAAGCCGGCGGGAAGATGGCCGGCATCGGCGATCTGCTGCACGAGCATGACCTTCCCGTGGGGCTGTCTTGCCAGCACCATCAACCCCTCTAGGCCGTACTGGCTCTCACGACTGAGGATCACCGGAGTCAAAAACCATGATGAGTCGCTTGAGGGCAGGGTGAGACAGCGGACCGGCAATGTCCATGAGCCGATTCGCTTATTTTGAACCCGGCGGCGCGCCGCGCTGGGCCCTCCGCCCCAGCGAATTAAGCCGTTCGCCTCATTGGGCTCACTGACTGGCGAAGGGGCTGTCCCTGATCCAGAACCGCCACGGCTTACCCGCCCACTCTAGGGCGTAGTCGATACCGATACGGCGCCCGACCGCAATGGCCGAGGGCGGGATCCGCCCTTCACCCTCCTCTATCCAGACCCGATCGCCCAGCAGATCGGCGCGATCGAGCGCCCGATCGATGCCGAGCGCGATGCAGAGCTTCCCTGGCCCGTTCGTCAGGCGCTGATCCGACCGTCCGCGCCGCCGCGTCCGCATCAGCTCGATTCCTTCCGCCGATCTCGTACATCGTCCGCGTTCGATCGGTTCGACGACCACCATAGGCGTGGGAGGCGCGGTCCTCTGGGCCACGATATGCTTCGGTCTCGACGATGATCCCCGAAGCGCGTGTTCGGTCCGTGGCGGAAACGACCAGCAACCGACCCAGTAGGTCCCGGGCTACCGTCAGGACATTCGGACGGGTGTAGAACTCGCGCGGGAGCTTCCTCTTGCGCATGGGTCGCGGGGGACGATCCTGAATGGCTCTGCGTTCCGTCTCGTGGTCGGGCCGGACCCCCCGGGGAGAGTAGACGGAGCGGTGACCGAGGTCAAGTGCTCGCGGCCGGCGTGTCTCGCGGCCGGCGAGGGGCCACCCGCGACCTGGAGATTATGGACACAAATTCTGACCAGATGTACAATGCGGGTATGAAGACTATACCCGCGGCGAAGTTCAAGGCCCAGTGCCTGGCGCTGCTCGACCGGGTGACTCCGGAGGGCATCGTGATCACCAAGCATGGCAAGCCGGTCGCCAAGCTCGTCCCGGTCACCATCGACTCTACTGCCCTCATCGGGAGTCTCAGGGGAAAGATCCGCATCAAGGGAGACATTCTCTCGACAGGGCTCCGGTGGGATGCTCAATCTCGACACCCATATCCTGCTTCACGCCCTCGGCGGTGACCTGACCCGTCGCGAGACGGCCCTGCTCGAGCGGGAGCCGTGGAGCATCTCGGGCATCGTCATCTGGGAGATCGGCAAGCTGGCCGAGCTCGGACGCATCGAGCTCGACCTGGATGACTCGGAGCTGACCCGCACGCTCGCGCGGGTGCACGTGTGGCCCATCACGCTGGACATCTGCCGCGCGATCCGAACCCTCGACTTTCGGGGGGATCCGGCGGACGAGATCATTGCTGCCACGAGCGTCGTCCAGCGGGCGCCGCTGGTCACGCGGGACCGCCGGATCCGGGCATCGAGGCGGGTACCGCTTGCGAGGTGAGAGCCGAGACCCTCGTCGATCGGCTCTCCTGACCTGCGCTGCCAGGTGATCACCGCCGCCGTTCCAGAGGTGCTCGAGCGGCATGCCGTCCGCTGCCTTCGCTCCTGCCCGGGCTGTGCTATCCTGCGGCCGATGTTCCTCCGTGCGGAGCCCTAGCCCGTGTCGCTCTTCATCCGCTGGCTTCACGTCCTGGCCGCCATCACCTGGATCGGCGGGATGCTCTTCATCGCTCTCGTGCTGGTGCCCGTCACGCGCGGGCTGGAGGACGCGGCGCTGAGGACGCGCCTCGTTCACGCGCTCGGCCTGCGCTTTCGCACCGTGGGCTGGATCGCGCTCGGAGTCCTGGTCGCGACGGGACTCGTCAACCTCTGGCTCCAACCGGTCCTCTTGAGCGCCCCACGCTTTCACTGGAAGCTCGGGCTGGTGGGGCTGGCGCTCATCCTGAGCGCCTTCCACGACTTCGTCCTGGGTCCGCGAGCCGGCGCCCCCGGCGCCGATCCCTCCGTGCGCGTGCGCGCCTCGTGGGTGGCCCGCGTCAACGTCCTCGTGGTCCTGGTCATCGTGCTGCTCGGGCTGTCGCTCTTGGGCTAGGAAACTCGGCGGGGGGCTTCGCCCCCCTTCCGAAGCCTCCCCCCAGGACGTAGTGCGAGCCGCAGGACGGCGCGGGGCTGGGGCCCCGCCGTCCGAGGCGAGCAGTCCGGAAGGTTGCGCCGGCAAAGCCGG
>WNFV01007296.1_pt1 | contig 12818 bp, 8 predicted proteins | sample 5400101 | NCBI WGS metagenome assembly WNFV01 (sample SAMN13153361, study PRJNA577476) | soil metagenome | isolation source: 115 cm soil or saprolite under grassland replicate 1 | place: USA:California | collected 2016-06-15
TCATGTACAACCGCCCGCTGTGTTAGCGATCGTACCATTCGAGCTGCTAAACGTCCAAGTACCCGTACAATTAACGTGCGTACCGGTCAGGAGGAACGTATTGGTACCCCTGACCGCATTAATGGTAACCTGGTTGGTCGCGTTAAAACCAGGAGCGTTGGAATTAGTTATGGGCGAAGCCTGAATATAAGTTGAATACTGCGCGAAGTAAGCCTCCTGAGCAACCGCCGCGTTTCTCAGGTCAGACTTCACCTGTGCCTCGTGACCGCGTTTCCGGTAAGCCGCGAACTGTGGGATCGCGATCGCCGCCAAAATGCCGATGATGGCAACGACGACTAACAACTCAATTAATGTAAAACCTGACTCACTCTGCAAACGTAACTTCTTCATCATATGGTCTCCTTCGTAGTTATATTGTCCTTTCTGAATGATAACTCGCCTCTGTTATTCTGATTGCCAATACCTCTTAATCGCGATCTCGTTCGCGTTCACCTCCCTTGGTGCAGAATCGGTTTAAACCGTAAAACGTTGAGTTCTGCCTAGAGCAAACCGCAGGCCATGAGCTTTTTACGCGCTCCTGTCACCGACTGGCAAAAATTGGGCGTGCGTAAACAGTCAACCGGAATAAAACAATCGTTCGCTTTATTGATAAGTTAGCGTGAATGCGCGGCAGACAACTAATTTGATCAATTGCCGACTGTAAAATGCTTGATTTCAGGAATGCGGAATTTTGTAGTTAAAGGCAGTGACAAATTTTGTTACTCACGTTCGGCTGACTGTTCAGTCGTTGGATAACCCTTAGGATTGGTTAAATCATACTTTTCCAGCCGATGCCGAAGGGAGCGATAATTGATACCGAGGATTTCCGCGGCCCTTTTTTGTACTCCGTTAGCCCGCTTTAAAGCGCCGAGCAGTATGCACTTCTCGTGGGTTTCAAGCTCAGTATCAAGCGAAAGTCCTTTACTGAAAAAATGGTCGGGGCCCCCCGGAGCGGTTTTTTCGAAAACATCAGAGTCCTCAGTTATCGGAACCCCTTTCACATGCTGGGGTAGATCCTCTTCTGTCAGAATATTTTTATTGGTTACCGCGACTGCGTGCTCCAGAATATTTTCTAGTTCTCGAACGTTTCCCGGATAAGAGTAGCTTAACAAGTGCATCAGGGCACCAGGGGAAATTTCTTCTACTTTTTTGTCGTGGGAATCAGCAAATTTCCGCAGGAAGTAATGCACAAGAGCCGGTATGTCTTCTTTTCTGCTGCGCAAGGGCGGCATAACCATTTGTACAACGTTCAGTCGGTAGAAGAGATCCTCGCGGAACCGCCCTTCCTCAAGCTCTTTGCGCAAGTCGCGATTAGTCGCGGAAATCACTCGAACATCAACCTTGAGCGGCTTACTGCCGCCGACCGGAGTAAAGCTCTTTTCTTGTAAAACGCGCAGCAACTTAACTTGTAAGTGGAGCGGTAATTCTCCCACTTCATCTAGAAAAATAGTTCCCTGGTCCGCCTGTTTGAATAGACCAGTATGATCAGACACCGCGCCGGTGAAGGCGCCGCGAACATGGCCGAACAGTTCGCTTTCTATTAGGCTCTCCGGTATCGCACCACAGTTCACTGCGACAAACGGTCTGTTTTTCCTCGGTCCGTTGAGATGGATCGCGCGAGCAACTAGTTCTTTACCGGTTCCGCTCTCACCCGAGATCAATATGTTCGTGTTGCTTGCGGCCACCTTCCGAATCAATTGGTAGATCTTCTCGATGCCGCCATTTTTACCAATCACGCCCTCGAAGTGAAAGTCTGCGTTTTCTGTTTCCAAACTGCTCGGCTGTAAATCCACTTCCCTCGCTCGGCGCAGTTCTTCCTCGAGCCGCGCTTTTTCCTCAATCTGCTTCTGCGTAGTGATATCTTCGAAAATAGATACGAATCCGATGAGTTGTTCACTGGCATTACTGAGGGGCGCGAGGGTGAGGCGGATTTGTTTTTGTGCGCCTTGAGGCGGCATGAATGCCAGCTCGTCCGCAATAATGTTTCCGGTCTTTCGGTCCCGTTGAAAATCATAGCTCAAACCAGGAAAAATCTGATCGAGCCGTTTGCCTTTTACAGTCGCTTCCTCCAGAGATGTGAGAGCTTGCGCCTGACGATTGAAATAATTGATTCGTCCTTCATGGTCGGTGATCGCCACTCCACTGCCGATACCTTGCAGCAGCGCGTCCTTGAACGCGTCTAATTCTTGATAGTCGATCTGCTTTTCTTTGAGTAATTGTTCCGTTTCGCTCAGCTTGTTAGTCAAAAAGCCGCTGAGCCAAGCAATAACGAAAAAACTGCCGATGTTTAGAACGAATGGTATCAGCGTAGACCAGGTAAGTGCGAGATCATTTTCGCCATGGAAATATCTCGACCAGACGAGCAATGCGATATAGCAGATGCTGGAGCAACCGGCGGTGAGAAACGCGCCTCGATAAAAAAGTAAAATCGCTCCATTCATGATCGCGAGGTTGTAGAGAAATGGGAACGGACTAGTGAAATCTCCGGTGGTCCAGATAATCCCTGTAATCAAAATCACGTCCAACCAGATTTGGGCGTGCGCAAAGGGAAGTAAATTTCGCATGCGCGGGAGCAGGATAGCCGAGCCAATAGAAACAACGTAAGCGGTGATCAACGGTATGGAAAGGTCAAAAAGATAACTGAGATCTCCCGCAGTTCCGAAGAAATGAAAAAGCGCCGTAGCGCCTAAAAAGAACGATAAGATGACCACGCGCAAAAGCAGTAGCCAGCGGATCTTCTCAGACAATTCTTTTCGTTGGTCAGTCAAGATCAATCGCTCAACGCGCTTTCCGACATCATAAGAAGCCTCACCTCAATCAGCCACCGACCAAATCTCCCATTTGGAATATGGGCAGGTACATCGCGACAACAAGGCCACCGAGGATCACGCCGAGGACCACCATGATCATTGGCTCCATCATCGCGGTTAGATTGTTCACAGCATCGTCAACTTCCTCTTCGTATAATTCGGCCACCTTCTTAAGCATCGCATCGAGCCCGCCGGTGCTTTCACCGATGGCGACCATCTGACAGACTAGGGGCGGAAAAATCTTGCTGTCGCGCAACGGCTCGGCGACGGTTTTGCCCTGGCTGATGCTGATACGACTCTCTAATATTGCCTTTTCGACCACTTTATTCCCGGCGGTCTTGCCGGTGATGGCCAATCCATCCAGTATGGGTACGCCGGAACTTAAGAGCAGAGCCATGTTCTGCGAAAAGCGAGCGATTGCTACCTTCCTTAAAAGATCGCCGATAACCGGCATCCGGAGGAGCAGTCGATCGATATTCATGTGACCCTGGGGCGTTTTGTAATAGAAAGATATAGCCATGATGATGCCGATCACGCCGGCGACAAGCATATACCACCAGGCGACGAACCAGTTGCTGATATTGATGCAGATCTGTGTCGGCAGCGGCAGAGCTTTGCCCATGCTGCCATAAAGTTCCGCGAATACTGGAATCACCCAGATCATCAAGACGGAAACGACGACGACCGCTACGAAAACAATGGCGCAGGGATAGATCATCGCGCCTTTGACCTTCTTTTTGAGCCGATTCGCTTTCTCGATAAATACAGCGATGCGGTTAAGGATCGTGTTCAGAATACCGCCGGCTTCGCCCGCCTCGACCATGTTCACGTATAGGTCATCGAAGACCTTCGGGTGCTTGCGCAGAGCGTCCGCGAGGGTGCAACCTTGCTCAACGTCCTTTCGAATCGTTCCGATCGTGTTACGGAGTAATTTGTTCTCGGACTGTTGCGCCAATATATCCAGGCATTGAACGATCGGCAGACCAGCATCAATCATTGTGGCCAACTGACGCGTCGCCAGAGAGAGGTCTTTCGTGGTGACTTTAGCGCCAAACCCCGGGATCGAGAGCTCTTTCTCCAACCCCTTGCCTTTTTCTCGAACTCGGTTCGGAATGGGCCGGATTCTCTGCTCGCGTAATCGTGCCAGCGCCGCCTCCATACTCGGCGCCTCAAGATTGTCGCCTTTGATCACTCGTCCCTGGGCGGTTCGGCCTTCCCAAACAAATGTCGGCATAAATCTAGTCTCGCTCTGGCCTCATCAATCCAGCGACGTCAGCCGCTACGATTTTTGCTGGCGCAACGTGTCGGCTCGGCATCGCTAAAATCCCAGTGAAAACACTGAGCCGAAACCCTTATCCGTGTCGGTTACTCGGACCGTTTCGTCGACCGTTGTAAGCCCTCCGCGGACTTTCTGAAGAGCGCTCATGCGCAGCGTGCTCATACCAAGTTTAACCGCTTCGCGTTTTAGCTCCATCGCCGAGGCGCCCTTCAAGATGAGCTCCTTCAGACTCTCGTGCATCACCATAACTTCATATATGGCCAGGCGCCCTCGATAGCCGGTGCCCGCGCAGTTGTTGCATCCACGACCATGGAAGGTTGGAAACCCCGCGCTGATTTCGGCGGTGTCCACTCCCAAATCGATCAAGACCTCCATCTTGACCTCGATCGGTTCCTTGCACTTATCGCAAATCTTGCGCACTAAGCGTTGCGCGAGGATTATGTTGATCGACGATGTCAGTAAAAAGGGCTCGACTCCCATGTTCATTAAGCGGTCGACGGTCGCGGCACAGTCGTTGGTGTGTAAAGTGCTGAGGACCAAATGACCGGTGAGCGCGGCTTTGATGCCGATTTGGGCGGTTTCAAGATCGCGGATCTCGCCGACCATGATGATATCCGGGTCCTGTCGAAGAAAGGAGCGAAGACAAGCAGCGAAATTGAGGCCTATTTGCTCTTTCACCTGAACTTGATTGATCCCCACTAGATTGTATTCGACTGGGTCTTCAGCTGTGGAAATATTTACGTCCGGTTTATTGAGTTCCGAGAGCGCTGAGTAAAGAGTAGTTGATTTTCCGCTGCCGGTCGGTCCGGTGATGAGAATCATGCCGTACGGCTTGTGAATAGCGCCTTGGAAATCCTTCAAGTTCTGGGGATCGAAGCCCAATTTAGCCATGTCCAATTGCAAGTTTGACTTGTCTAGCAAGCGCATGACCACTTTTTCGCCAAACAGTGTGGGCAATATCGACACGCGAATATCCAACTCGCCGCCGACACTCATCTTGAGCTTGATGCGACCATCTTGGGTAAGCCGCCGCTCCGCGATGTCGAGGCCCGCCATTACCTTTAACCGCGATACCAGAGCGTTTTTGAGCCGCAGGGGCGGACTCATGATTTCTTGCAGCACCCCGTCGATGCGAAAGCGAACACGAAAAATTTTCTCGTAGGGTTCGATGTGAATATCGCTGCACCGGCGCTTTGCCGCGTCAGCCAAGATCGCGTTGACCAGCGTTACCACGGGTGCATCCATGGTCGCTTGCTGTAGCTCTTGAAGATTTACGTCGTCACTTTCTTGGACAACCTCCATCTCGCCATCGCCAAATTTCTTTAAAACGTCATCATAGCTAACGCCGCCGAAACGATGATCGAGAATTTTTTTGATGTTTGCCGGGATGGCTAAGACCACGCGTACCCCATAACCCGTGACAAACTTGACTTCATTGATCGCGATCAAATCCGTTGGATCCGACATAGCGACGGTCAGCGTCGAACCGAGAAGTCTGTATGGAATAAGTTGATGCTTCTGGACAATCTGCGGTGGTACTAGACTAAAAATACCGTCTTCTATCTCCCCGGGAAGCAGTTCAAGTGTTTCAATTCCGAATTGCTTGGCGAGGAATTCGGTCAAAATCTCTTCGCTTGTGAAACCGAGTCGAACGATTTCCTTGGTGACGCTAGAATTTTGTTCGCGCTCCCTTTTCTGGGCCTCCGCGAGTTGCTCCCGGGTGACAATTCCGCCTTTGACTAGCAGTTCCGCGAAACGTGGTTCCATAAATATCTACGTAAACTACCAAATTATCGTAGATCACTCAGATTCTGTCAACAAAATGTGCCCAGTAATACCATAAAAGAATGTGGTTTTATAATTTGGTAGGTTTGAAGTAAGCAATTGGAAGCACTAACATTTTTTGCCTAAAGCAGCTTGCGCTGCGGCTAGTTTCGCGACCGGGACGCGATAGGGTGAACAACTCACGTAATTTAGCCCGACCGCATGACAAAATGCCACTGATTTTGGATCTCCGCCGTGTTCACCGCAGATCCCCATTTCCAATTTCCTGCGCTTCTTTCGTCCTTTGGTCACAGCGATACGCATGAGCGCGCCGACACCATCCTGATCGATACTGACAAACGGGTCTGCAGGAAGTAAGCCTTGAAGAACGTAACTGGGCAGGAATTTTCCCGCGTCATCGCGCGACAAGCCGAGGCAGGTTTGTGTAAGATCGTTGGTGCCGAAGGAAAAAAACTCCGCTTCTTCGGCGATTTCATCCGCGACCATGCAGGCCCGCGGCAACTCGATCATTGTGCCCACGAGGTAGCGCACCTTGACGCCATACGATTTTTGCGTCTCTTTGGCGATGCGTTCGACGATAGTTCTTTGTTCGTGCAGCTCCTGCCGTGAGCTGACTAGAGGAATCATCACTTCGGGAAACGGATTTTTGCCCTCGCGTCGCAGCTCGCAGGCGGCTTCGAAAATCGCTTGCGCCTGCATTTCGGTTATTTCCGGGTACGAGATACCCAAGCGGCAGCCGCGATGACCAAGCATGGGATTAAATTCCTGCAAAACATTGACCTTGTTGCGCAGGACCTCGACCGGGACGCCCATGACCTGAGCGAGCTCGACAACTTCATCATCGCTTTTCGGCAGGAATTCGTGGAGCGGCGGGTCGAGAGTGCGGATGGTGACGGGTAGACTTCCCATGATGTCCAGAATGCTTTTGAAGTCTTGCTTCTGCATCGGCAACAATTTTGCCAACGCGCGGCGGCGACCTGTTTCATCATCGGCTAAAATCATCTCACGTACGGCTTGAATGCGATCACCTTGAAAGAACATATGCTCGGTGCGGCACAGACCGATTCCTTCACTGCCGAACGCCTTGGCGATCGCGGCCTGGTCGGGTTGGTCGGCGTTTGTGCGCACCCCAAGGGTACGCACCGCGTCGGCCCAGTTCATCAGCTTGGCGAATTGTTGGTAAATCCAGGACTTCTTCGGATCGAGCGAACCAGCGACGAGAACTTGTAGCACTTCGGACGGCAAGGTTTGAATTTCTCCTTTAAACACTTCCCCGGTGCTCCCATCGATCGAAATCCAATCGCCCTCCTTTAGCACCGCTTGATCAACCTTCAAAGTCCGAGCCGCGTAATCGATCTGCAAGACCTCACAACCTGCTACGCAAACCTTGCCCATTTGCCGCGCTACCAACGCTGCATGCGACGTCATACCGCCGCGGGCCGTAAGCACTCCCTGCGCCGCATCCATTCCGCGGATATCATCGGGACTGGTCTCGATGCGGCACAGCACAACCCGCTCGCCGCGCTTTTTCCACTCGACGGCGTCATCGGCATGAAAAACGACGCGACCTGTGGCCGCCCCTGGACCCGCCGGCAGGCCCTTGCCGAGCAGATATCCTTGTTGGTGAGCTTTTTCCTTCGTTTGCTGATCGAAGATCGGGCGCAATAGCTGGTTGAGTTGATCCGGTTCAATGCGGATTAACGCTTCGTTCTTACTGATGACGCGTTCGCCGACCATATCGACGGCGATGCGTACGGCAGCGAAGCCGGTGCGCTTGCCGGTGCGCGTTTGCAGCATCCAAAGCTTGCCGTCCTCGATGGTGAACTCGATATCTTGCATATCTCTATAGTGTCTCTCAAGAAGACCACAAATCCGCTGTAACTCGCGTGCCGCTGTGGGCAAGACTTGACCAAGCTCGCCGATCGGTCTAGGGGTGCGAATACCCGCAACCACATCCTCCCCTTGGGCGTTGGCGAGAAATTCGCCGTAAAAGCGCTTCTCGCCGGTTGCCGGATCGCGCGTAAATGCCACTCCCGTTGCGCAGTTGTCGCCGAGATTGCCGAAGACCATGGCTTGAACATTGACCGCGGTTCCCCAGTTATGCGGGATACCGTAAAGTTCGCGGTACGCGATGGCCCGGTCATTGTTCCACGAGTCGAATACGGCTCCGATCGCGCCCCACAATTGATCCACGGGATCGTCCGGAAATTCCTTTCCTAATCTCGTATTGATCTCGGCCTTATACTCAGCGACCAGATCTGCCAGGTCCGCCGCCTTGAGCTCGTTGTCAAAACGAACGCCGCGCGCTTTTTTCCTGCGTTCGAGAATAGCTTCGAGAGGATCGGTTTCAGTCTTATCGTTCCCCCTAACTCCCAGAACCACGTCTGCATACATCTGGACGAAGCGGCGGTAAGAATCAAAGGCAAACCGCGGATTGTCGGTCCGACGAATCAGACCTTGGACCGTCCGATCGTTGAGGCCTAAGTTCAAGACTGTATCCATCATCCCCGGCATCGATTCGCGCGCGCCCGAGCGGACCGAAACCAGCAACGGATTTTCATCATCTCCGAAACGACGACCAAGGATTTTTTCGATCCGTGTTAGTGCCGCACTAACATGGGTCTCAAAGTCTTTAGGAAATCTCCGACGATGTGCGTAAAAATAGCTGCAAACTTCTGTGCTGATCGTAAAGCCGGGCGGTACGGGAGCTCCAATGCGAGTCATCTCATGAAGGCCGGCACCTTTGCCGCCGAGCAACTCACGCATTTGCGTGTTGCCGTCGGCCTTACCATTTCCAAAGAAGAAGATGCTCTTTTTCTTGTTCGGCATTTTTGATCCTCGTCACGTCAATGAGTGATTTCTATCGCCGCCTTCCGGCCGAAACGAAGCTCAAGCCGCGCCAGACTAATCGGAAGAAAATTGTGAGAGAAAGTACGCCGATTTGATTTCTCGATCGATCTGATACTGAATGAACCGCAGCACCACCAAACGAATTTCTTTTATAACCGATGACGGCAGTGAGAAGCCAGGCGGCAAAGCGGCGTTCTCCGCTTGTAGCGCCGCCAACACTTCGACGGCGGTTGCGCTGAGCGGCAGGAGCTCCTTGCGCGAGCGCGAACAGGGGTCACAAAGAATCCCGCCGTCAACCGGACTAAAATTCCACCGCGAAGCAATAACCCCGGAAGGGTCGTTGTCTTTATGGCACCTCTTACACCTATCCAAGACTGGTTGATAGCCGGCCAAGCGCAAAAGTTTCAGCTCAAAAAAAGTGAGAAAGCGTAGCGAAGGGCCATTTTCTTCCAAATAAATCAGACCGTTTTTTAAGTGTTGATAGATAGCCGGATTTTCCTCCCGTTCGCCAGTCAGTCCATCGGTAATCTCGACCAAATAAGCAGCATTGGAAATTCGCTCCAGGCTGGTAATCAACCGGCTGAAGCCGATTTTAAGATCGGCGGCTAGAATGAAGGCTAAATTGCTATGCGGGCGGTCCTGAAAGGAGAGATTTACCAGCGCAAAGGGTTCTAATGAGTTCACGAAGCGCTTGCGCGACCGCTTGGCTCCCTTGGCGATGCCGGTGAGCTTGCCATAGCTTTCAGTAAGAAACGAAACAATCTTATCAGACTCCCCAAACGGTCGTGAACGCAGCACGATCGCCGGAGTGAGATAATTGGCACGCATAGCTAATGAATTAACACCGGATTGTCGATAAGTGACCGTAGCATTTTTTACCAAATGACACAACTATTTAAAATATCAAGAGAATTTATCCGTTGCGACTTGACACTAAGATCTTTCGTGATTATCTTTTTGCCCAACCCAAATCTAAGGAGAAATGCTGAGGCATGTCCGAGGAAAGAAAAAAATTCGTCGAAGAAAGCGCTGCCGATGAGTCGGCGGCACAAGCGTCCCAAGAAGATAATCCTCTGGAGACTGAAATTGCCGCTCTAAAACAACAGCTTGAGGCGAAGGAAAGTGAAGCAAAACAAAACTACGATCGCTTGCTGCGCCAAATGGCGGAATTGGATAACTTCAAAAAAAGAACGGCGCGCGAACGGGACGAGGCGATTCGTTTTGCCAACGAAGCAGTGATCAAAGATCTCCTCCCGGTGGTGGACAACCTGGAACGGGCTGTGGCCCATGCATCGGGTGGCGATAACGGAAGGCCACTCGTAGAGGGTGTCGAGATGGTTCTACGTCAGTTCTTGGATGTATTAACCAAGCACGGCGCCGCTCCGATCTTAGCGATAGGACAGCCTTTCGATCCGGCGAAACACGAGGCGATGGCTCAAGTAGAGCGTGACGACCACGAGCCCAACTCTGTAGTCGAAGAACTTCAGAAGGGCTATACATTCCGCGACCGGCTTCTTCGCCCGGCCCTCGTGAGCGTAGCTAAGACGTCAGGAACAAAAGAGAAAAAAAACGGCGAAGGCAAGGTTGAAAACGGGCCGGGCGATGATTAAATAATCTTCGTTCGGATTTTGTCTGACAATAAGTATCGAGGAGTAATTGAAATGGCAAAGGTTATCGGGATTGACCTAGGGACGACCAACTCCTGTGTGGCGATTATGGAGACTGGGGACCCGAATGTCCTCGCCAATTCCGAGGGCAGCCGCACAACTCCTTCCGTCGTTGCCTTCACCGACAGTGGCGAAAGATTGGTCGGGCAAATCGCCCGGCGACAAGCGATTACGAATCCGGAAAATACAATTTCAGCTGTCAAGCGGTTGATCGGAAGGCGGTCGGACGATCCCATGGTTCAGAAGGCGTCCAGCCTGCTTCCATATAAGATCGTGCGCAATGACAATGGCGATGCGTGGGTTGAAATTCGCGGCAAACGATATAGTCCTGCCGAGATTTCGGCTTTCATCCTGCAAAAAATGAAGCAGACCGCGGAAGATTATCTCGGTGAGAAGGTCACCGAGGCAGTCATTACAGTACCAGCCTATTTCAATGACAGCCAGCGACAAGCAACCAAAGACGCCGGACGCATTGCAGGTTTAACCGTGCTGCGCATTATCAATGAGCCCACGGCGGCGTCCCTAGCCTATGGCTTGGACAAAAAGAAGGATGAAAAGATCGCCGTTTTTGATCTCGGCGGTGGCACTTTCGATATCTCAATTCTGGAGTTGGGCGACGGCGTCTTCGAAGTCAAAGCAACCAATGGGGACACCTTCTTGGGCGGCGAGGATTTCGACCAAAGAGTTATCGATTATTTAGCCGACGAGTTTAAAAAAGACCAGGGCATTGATCTGCGCAAGGATCGTATGGCGCTGCAGCGTCTCAAAGAGGCAGCTGAGAAAGCGAAATGCGAACTTTCTTCATCGATGGAGACTGACATCAATCTGCCGTTTATCACCGCCGACCAACAAGGGCCGAAGCATTTGAACATGAAGCTGACGCGCTCGAAACTTGAGGCCCTGTGCGCCGATTTGATCGATCGGTTGGAGGGACCATGCCGCCAAGCCCTAAAGGATGCTGGGCTTAGCGCCAGTGACATTCACGAAGTCATCCTGGTGGGCGGTATGACTCGCATGCCTGCGGTGCAGGAACGAGTAAAGAAAATTTTCGGTAAAGACCCACACAAGGGAGTAAACCCGGACGAGGTCGTTGCGGTCGGAGCGGCGATTCAAGGAGCCGTGCTGACGGGCGAAGTCAAGGATGTATTGCTCTTAGACGTCACGCCACTTTCACTGGGCATCGAAACCCTCGGCGGTGTTTTTACTAAATTGATCGAGCGCAACACGACAATTCCGACGAAGAAGAGCCAGGTTTTTTCCACCGCTCAAGACAACCAGTCGGCCGTGTCGATTCGCGTCTTCCAGGGTGAACGGGAAATGGCCGCGGATAACAAGCTCCTTGGACAGTTCGATCTCGTCGGTATCCCGATGGCACCGCGCGGCATGCCGCAAATCGAAGTCACTTTCGACATCGATGCCAACGGCATCGTCCACGTGGCGGCCAAAGACCTCGGCACGGGCAAAGAACAATCGATCAGGATCACCGCTTCCAGCGGTCTCAGCGAAGAGGAAATCAAGAATATGGTGCGCGACGCCGAGGCTCACTCCGCGGAAGATCGTAAGCGCAAGGACACAGTGGAGGCTCGCAACCAGCTCGACTCTTTGATTTATTCGACCGAGAAGTCGCTCAAGGAGTACGGCAGCGACCTGGATGCAAATGTTAAAGACACTATCGACGAGGCGCTCAAGAAAGCCAAAGAAGTTCTAGAAGGGCAGGATGCCGAGGCCATGCGCAAAGCGGCGGAGCAATTGAGCCAGTCTTCGCACAAACTCGCGGAAGCCATGTACGCCAAAGCCTCGCAGCAGCAGGGGGCGCAGAATGAAGCCGCGGATAAACACGACGATAAGGGGGGGGGTACGGGAGGCAAGAAGGACGATGTGGTTGACGCCGACTTCACGGAGGTCAAGGAATAATCGCGGGGCGAGTTAGACTTTCCTTACTCAAAGCCCCTACTCCCCGTCACAGAGGAGAGGGGCTTTCTTGCTTGTACAGATAATTTAGCAAACTAGAGGATCGGTTTTGAGCAGCAAGAAAGACTACTACGAATTGCTCGGTGTCGGCCGCAGCGCGAGCGAAGACGAGATCAAGAAAGCATACCGGAAACTAGCGCTCCAGCATCACCCGGATCGTAATCCGGGGGACAAACAGGCGGAAGAAAAGTTCAAGGAAGTTTCCGAAGCCTATTCGGTGCTGTCTGACGCGCAGAAGCGGGCACAGTACGACCAATTCGGCCACGCCGCATTTGGCGACGGCGGTCCGTTCGCTGGGGGAGCCGATTTTTCCGGCGGCTTCGAAGATATTTTTGGCGATATCTTTGGCGAATTTTTCGGCGGGAGTACAGGAAGACGGCGCGGCCGCGGTCGGGGCGAGGACTTACGCTACAACTT
>WNFV01007304.1_pt1 | contig 12808 bp, 7 predicted proteins | sample 5400101 | NCBI WGS metagenome assembly WNFV01 (sample SAMN13153361, study PRJNA577476) | soil metagenome | isolation source: 115 cm soil or saprolite under grassland replicate 1 | place: USA:California | collected 2016-06-15
TTGCGACTGAGGCACCAGGCTGGCGGAGGCGGACGCGAGATTTGCGCGGCTCGAGCGGAACTGGTTGATGTTTTACTGCGATATGCCTTTGGCGCTGCATCGTCCGCAGCGGCTCGTGGAAATGGCGAGGCTGACGTGCCCCTGGCGCTGATTGCTCTTGGCGGATATGGCCGGGGCGAGCTCAATCCGTTCAGCGATGTTGACGTTATGCTGTTGCATCAGCAGCGCGCCGAAGTTTCGCCGCACTTGGAGGAAATGGTGAACCAGATCTTGTACCTGTTGTGGGACAGCGGATTCAAAGTTGGACACTCCACGCGTTCGATTAAAGAAGCCATTGCGCAGGCCAACACCGACATGCGCACAAAGACGGCCATGCTCGAGGCGCGGTTCCTCGCCGGCAACACAGAACTGGCGACAGAATTTCGGGAACAATTTCGTTCTAAATGCGTCGTGGGACACGAACGCGACTACGTCGAACTACGCATGAAGGATCAAGTCGCCCGGCATAAAAAATTCGGCGACAGCGTTTATCTGCAAGAGCCGAACCTGAAGAGCGGCTGTGGCGGACTGCGCGACTATCAAAATCTGCTTTGGATTACCTACTTCAAAGAGGGTTTGCTGAGCACAAACCAACTCGTCGGAAAAGACTGGCTGAGCGAAAGCGACCAGCGCCGAATCGAGCGTGCGTACGATTTTCTTCTGCGCTTGCGCACAGACTTGCATTACGCGACCGGGCGCGCCACCGACATACTGCACATGAATTTGCAGGACCAAGTCGCAATGCGGCTCGGGTATTCACCTCGAAAAGGCCAGCTTCGAATTGAGGCGCTGATGCGGGACTGCTACAACCACACCCGAAATATTCTGCGGGTGACGGAGCGAATCACGGAACAGTTCGTGCGCGGACATGTTACGAGCAAAACGCGCGCTCTTTTCAGTTTTCTCCCGTTAACACGAGGCCACAAGACTCCGATTGGTGATTCCTTCTTTGTTCAAAACAAACAACTGCATCCGGGGCGGCGCGATGTTTTTCGCAACAACCCCGAGCAGATGATGCGCGCATTTCAACTGGCGCAGGAGCGTGACATCGATCTCAGCCCGGAACTGGAAGACTTGTTGAGCAGAAGCCTGCGCCATGTCACCCGAACATATCAATATGCGCGCGGGCCCCGTGTGATTTTCACATCGATTTTGTCCCAGAAAGGCAGAGTGGGACGCATCCTGCGGATGATGCATCGGGTGGACTTTCTTGGCCGGTACATTCCCGAATTCGGCCAGCTCACCTCTCTTGTGCAGCACGAGTTCTTGCACCGGTATACTGCCGACGAGCACACCCTGGTGTGCATCGACAAACTTGATGCATTAGCGGAGACCGATGATCCGAAGCTGATTCATTATCGCAAATTGTTTGAACAACTCCCGGACCCACTGGTTCTGTATATCGCACTTCTCCTGCACGATAGCGGCAAGGCCGTGGGCCGCCCGCACTCCGAAGCCAGCGCGCTATTCGCCCAGCGTGTTGCGGCCCGTCTGCAATTGTCCTCCGAGCAGCGGAAATCGCTGATACGTCTCGTCGATGATCACCTCACCTTGTCCAAAATGGCGCAGCAACGGAATCTCGATGATCCCGCAACAGTCATGGAATTTGCGCAAGTTGTGAAAGACCAGAAAAACCTCGACGCGCTGATGCTGCTTACTCTCGCTGACGGCCAGGGCACAAGCGCCGACGCATGGTCGGACTGGAAGGAATCGCTGGTGTGGCAATTGTTTCACCAGACCTCGCGTTATCTCGCCGACCAAAAGTCTTATTACGAACAAACCAGAATCGCGCGTGAAAGCCTGGGCGCATCTGTCACCGAAAACCTTTCACCGGATTACGCGGAAGAAATTGAAGCGCATTTCGAATATATGCCTGATCATTATTTCCGCTCGACTAGCGTGCCGGAGATCATCGAGCACGTGAAGTTGTTCCGGTCTTTTCTTGAGAGCGTTTCCAGCGGGAAGGAGTTTCCGCTCGCTCCGGCAGTGAAATGGAAGATCGTGCCCGACCAGGGACATACGGTTATGACGTTCTGCACGTGGGACCGCGAACGGCTCCTGGCAAAAATAGCGGGTTCAGTTTCCGTCGTGCCGTTAAACATTTTAAGCGCCGATGTTTTCCCGCGCGGCGATAACGCAGTGCTTGGCATGTTCCGCGTGTGCGACACGAAAGCGCAGCCCGTTTCCAACCCGCGCGATTTCGAGCTTGTAGAGCAAACGTTGCGCCGAGCACTCGAGGACGAGAGCTTTGACTTCGGTCCATCCATCGAAAAAGCGAAGCGCTCGAGCCCTCGCGCCGCAGTGGGAATTGAATTTCCGACTCGCATCGCGATCGACAATAAGACGCATCCGACTTACACGCTCATTGAGTTTCAAGCCCCGGACCGCATCGGTCTGCTTTACGATGTGCTCAGCTGCCTCGATCGCGAAAATGTCTTGGTGCCGCTTTCTCGAATTAACACGCAGGCTGGCGCGGCGATCGACACGCTGTACGTGGTGGACGCCTCCAGCCATGCCAAGATCACAGATTCGCAGCGGATTCGGATGGTTCAGCAGCATTTGAAGGATACGATTCTGCGCTGCTCGGGAAAACCGTAGCGAAAAGACGAGCGTTTTTCTGCCTTGCTGCGAACTCTTTTGGTCTCATGAACGTTCTGATTCTCGCTGCGGGATACGCAACCCGCCTTTACCCACTGACGCTGAACAAAGCGAAACCGCTACTCGTAGTCGGCGGCAAACCAATCATCGAATGGCTGGTGGACAATCTCGCGGGCATTCCCGATTTGGAAACGATTTACGTCGTAACCAACAACAAATTCACGGCGGACTTCCAGGCGTGGAGTCAGAGCTATCAAAAACGGCATCCCGAATTTAAGTTCAAGATTGTTAATGACGGTTCTACGAGCGATGATGACAAACTGGGCGCAATTGGAGACATCAATTTTGTCGTGACGCAGGAGAACCTCTCCCAGAACAGCTTGTTAATTGCCGCCGGCGACAATCTGTTCACCAGTTCGCTGGCAGATTTCGTGGCGAACGCGAGGAACACCGAAGTGACCGTTGCGGTTTACGATGTTGGCGACACTGAAGCGATCAAGAAGTATGGCAACGTCGCCGTTGATGCCCAAGGAATCATGACCCGGTTTGAGGAAAAACCGCAAAAGCCACAGGGAACACTCGCCGCGATTGCCCTTTATTATTACTCGCCTGCGGTTCTCTCGCTTTTGAGAACGTATCTGGCTGCCGGGAATAATGCGGATCAGCCCGGCCGTTTTGTGCAGTGGCTCTACACCCGCAAACCGGTCAAGGCGTTCCAGATCAAAGGCCGCTGGCTCGATATCGGAAGCAAAGAAACGCTCGAGAAAGCGGACCGCATCCTGGCTTCGCCTCGTTGAAACGTTGAATCGTTAAAGCGTTGAATCGTGTGACGCCGATGTAACGATGTAACGGTTTAACGAATTACGCTCTCTACTTCATCCTTCCTTCATCGAACTCAATCAGATCGAAATATGTCCGAATATCTTTACGTCCATCGCCACCGGCTTCTTTGAGAAAATGCAGGAAACGCGCCTTTTTTGCGGCCGTATCGGGATGCCGTGATATCATGGCCTCATTCCATTGTTCGACGGCTTCGGGCGAATGTTGCTCTCCATTTTTCTGCACCCAAGCGAGAATTGCCTCGTCGTCATCCAGCTTGTTGGCGATTTCTTCAAATGCTTCGCCGTCGATTTTGAGAAACGCGAGTAAGTGCTTGTCGAACCCGACGGTTTTATAATTGTAACCGTCAAGCAAGCCTTTGCGGTGCAGCCTTGCCTTGTCAATCAAACGCGGCAGATGGACATAACCGCCGAGTTTCTGGTAAGGACTGCGTGGATGCAGTCTTCGCATGAAGCTGATCGTTGCTATGTGGCGGACAACGGGCGCGCTACGGCATCTGGAAAAATGGGCTCCGTCGGGCGCGAAACGGTCGGCTCTTCTTTCCCGAGCAGTTCTCCTTGTGCCAGGTCGATCTGACCGATGGCGAGTTGGCCGGAAAACATCCCGCCTTTCTCCACGCTAATCGCCCTCGCTGTGACATCGCCCTCCAGCGAACCCTTTCTATGAATCGTTACGGATTGAGCGAAAATCTCTCCGGACATCCTGCCTTTGATTTCGATGTGCTCCGCGTGCACCCTCCGAAAACAGTGAACGTCAGCTTTGCGATCAACGACTACGTGCCGGGCGCTGATGCGGCCGGGGATTTTCCCTGAGTAGTTAATCGTCGCGGTATCGCAATGCAGGTTACCGCGCAGCCTGCCTTCAATCAAAGCGGATTGGCACTCTACGCTACTGCTGGCAAGATCACCTTTTCCGGAAAGATGTACATTGCCGCGGGTGCGAATGCTTCGACTGAATCCGCTGGTGATTTTGTAATCGCGAAGATCAATGTGCGCGCTGCACGACGGACAGATTGTCGATGTCGCGGCGCCAGAAACCTGCTGTTTGCGTTTACATTCAAAACACTCGACAACCGAACTGGTTTGACGCTTCCAAAAGTCCTCGAGTTTGCCGAAAAGAGATGAGGAAGTCTCCGGCGCAGGCGCTTCTTCGATCGTCCGCAGCTTCAGGGCCGGTTTCGGTACGAACGGAGTAAAAGAGCGGCCGCACTGGCGGCACATCGAACTCTTGGCCGCCGCGTATTCCATCTGCTTGAAGCCGCAGTGCGGACATTCCGCACTGACTTTTGCAGGCGATGGATTGGCCACTGTACGCTTGCCGAAACCTTTCTTTTACGCTCGCACTCCGAATGCCGCCTTGATCGGCTCGCTGGGCCGCACAACTTCAGGGCGCGGTGCAGCTTTTACGGCACCGGTGGTGACTTCCGATTTCCCGATAAAAGTTGCGCCCTCTTCAATTACAAGACGCGCCGCTTTGAGATCTCCCTGCAACACGCATTTGGATTTCAGTTCGCAGCGCTCGCCAACTGTGATATTGCCGTGCACCTTGCCGTAGACGGTGATCGATTTGGTTTTGATCTCACCCCGAATCTCGGCGTTTTCACCGACTGTCAAAACGCCGTCAGAGTTGATGTCGCCTTCGACTTTGCCGTCGATGAGCAGTTCTTTTTGGAACTTGATCGAGCCTTTGATTTCGACATCGCTCGAGAGGATGTCTTTGCCTCCGTGGTCTGCCATAGGATTAGGTTTTGGATTTGGATTATCGATTATGTTTGGTTTTGGTGGTGCCTCTTCGCGACTCGCAAGATGATTATTCTCATCTGGAACCGGAATCCGCGGTTCTTCTCGAATCGGGGGTGCCGGTTTTTGAGGGACGAATCTTTTGAGCATCTGTTAGTAATGTGACACTCGCCGATGCCTGTCAACGGATTCTCTTTTGTAAGTGAAAAGTTTTTTATCGATTTATCGTTCAACAGCCACTCCGTAGAGCTTGCATGCCGGAGTTTGTGCAGAAAAAACGAGGAACGGTGGCGCCTGGCTGGGCGTTCGATCTAAAACGCGACAGAGCGGTTGTCGAGGAGGTGGCTCGTTCAGGATGGCTGCGGAATTTTGTGTTACGCGGTCGGAATCGTAGGCGAAAACCCACGCCACGTGGCGTTTTTCAAGAATCTCGCGCGCTTTTTGCAAATCTTCCGAAGCAAAAAATCGCGCGCTCTCCTCAAGCCCGGTAAGACTTTCATGCGAGCTTCCTGCGACTCCAGGCTGCCCGGACCAATAGGCAATCGAGGGCGAAAGCCACCATGGTGCAAGAAACGGATGCACCTTAGGCGATCGCAGACTAAGCGAAAGATCGCGAATCTGCGCGGATTCAATCCGTCGTTCCACTCGATTAGCCAATTGCGCTTCGTTTGGCCAGAGCCGTTCGTCCCAGTCTCGCAAAATCGGAAACATCGACAACACGAATGCAATCCAGACCGCGGCGCCTGATTTGATCGGCACAAGCAACGTCGGAAGCGCCAGCGAAAAAATCAAAACAAAAAAATATCCCCAGCGCGCCTGCCAGATGGTCAGGAAATATGTGGCGACGAGAAGTACGTAAATGAGTAGGGCGTGATCCCCGGGCGCGCCGTTTCTCGGCGTTCTGATGCTCATCCAGATAAAAACCGGTGCGAGGAACAGCAGATACCCGCACCAGTTCGACCAGACTGGATTGATCGGTGAAACGTGCGCGAGTTCCCCAACAGTGCTCGCCCAATTTTTTAAATGCCCGTTGGACTGAAGGATCTCGAAAGACGGAACACGCAGCTCGACTGCGAATGCGATGGCAATTATCGCTGCGAACAAAATCCATCCCGCGCGACGATCACGCACGAAAACCGCGCTGCGATTCAACACAAGGGCCGTGGCCGTCACTATCAGAAACAGCACAAGCGGTTCGTAAGCCGAAACCCAGATCGCCAGCGCCCAGGCGGCAGCGCTCGTGAGCCGCCACGCGCTCGCCATGTTGGCAGCCTGCAGAGTTTGCGAACTCCAGCCTGCGCAAATCGCGATCCCGATCAGCAGAATCAGCAACGATTGATGATCAGGTCTGCCAAGCTCCGTGCCATGAACGAGCATCGGGCTGATCGCATACAAAATCAGCGTTACCCAGCGATACCGAAATTTCATTCGTCGCGACCACCACCAAAGAAACCCGCCTCCAAGCAGCGCGAGCAATGGCGAAACAAACGCGCCGGCGAAATCGAGTGCATGCGCCGTGAACGGATTTAGGAAAAGCGACAATGCGACGATGAGATAGTCCAACAGCGCAGTCGTATGCGGAGTGGTCCCCTGCGGAAAATTCTCAAACGCATGATGCCGGATGATCAGCCCCGGCTTTTCCCTGACCATCTGGACGCGCGTCATGCGCGCGTAACAATCCGCATCAATGAAGTAAACATTCCCGGCGACAAAAACGTCCCGATAATTCTCGCAGCGTGTCGCCAGGATTAAGGCGCTGAGGAGCGTGATCTCGAAAACGATCAGCCCAAAACGTCCGATGCGTTGCACAGGATCGACAATTACAAATCGACGATCGAAAATCGAAAATTAAAATGGGCCCGCCAGGATTCGAACCTGGGACCAAGGGATTATGAGTCCCCTGCTCTAACCGCTGAGCTACAGGCCCGTATCTGCTGCAAAACTAACCATGCGAACTGCGGTTAACCAAGACCGAAAAGATTCAGACTACTCGAACCGACAGGCCCTAAACGGGCTGTGGATGTCGCATCGTTGGCACTGCCGCTGCGCTTTCTTGGATCAATGCATCCAGCTTGTTAAGATCAATCGGTTTGACCAAGTGATGCTTGAAGCCGACCTCGTGGCTCCTACGGATGTCGGCGTCCATCCCAAAGCCGGTCAGGGCAATTCCGAAAAGCGCTTGCTTGGAGGACAGCTTTCGCATCAGATCAATGCCGTTGCCATCGGGCAAGGCGAGGTCGCTGACAAGCACGTCGAACTCCTCCTTTTCGCTTAGGTCGAGGGCCGATTGAAAATTGAGCGCTGATTGCACATGATACCCTCGTCTCCGAAGCAGGTTCGTCAGTGAGCGGTTCGTGTCCTCGTGATCTTCAACGAGTAGGATCCGCAGGGCTTGGCGTTCCGGCAGCCTCGGCGAAAGTGCCGGTGCGATGTGCGCTTCGGTTTTTTCGCAAGTCGGGAAAACTAATGTGAATGTTGAGCCTTTATTTCGGCCGGCGCTTTGCGCGGTGATCATTCCCTTGTGCGCTTCCACAAGCGTTTTGCTGATGGCCAGTCCGAGACCCAGACCGCCAAGCTGGGTCCGGCCGCCTTGTTCGAAGGCATCGAAAATCTTCGGCAGCGTTCCAGATTCAATTCCTAATCCTGTGTCCGCAATTTCGACACGCAGGTGGCCTTTGGAATCGTTGCTCGTGCTAATGATGATTTGTCCGTTGGGCGGCGTGAACTTCACTGCGTTGTTTATCAGATTCCAAAAAATCTGCTGCAAGCGGGCCGGGTCTGCCCGCATATGCACTTTTTCTGCTTCGAGATTGAGCGAACGCGTCAGGTGCTTGCGATCGATTTCCGCCTGACAGATCTCCAAGGCGTTTTGCAGCAACGTGTGCGCGTCAACGACTTCAAAATGCAGCTGCACCTTGCCGCGATCGATGCGGGTGAGGTCGAGCAAGTCATCGATTAACCGCGCTTCCAGTTCCACGTTGCGGCGAATCATTTGCAGCGATTCCTGAATGCCCTTCGGCAAATCCGGCTCGCTCTCGAGCGCGAGAGCTGAAGCGAGTACCGGCGTTAGAGGCGTGCGCAACTCATGACTGAGCATGGCCAGGAATTGGTCCTTCGCCAAATTTGAGCGCGCCTTTTCTGCGAGCTCCAAGTTGGTCTTCTGCAACTCCGCCGCGAGCGATTGCGACTGCTTGAGCAGGTTTTCTGTTTTCGTGCTTGCTTCAATCGTGTTGAGCACAATGCCGATGCTCTCGGTTAATTGATCCAAGAACGCCTGGTGCGCGGGACTGAAACGCTCAACTGACGATAGTTCCATGACCGCTTTGACTTCGCCTTCAAAGAGAATCGGCAGGACAACGATGTTCGCAGGACGAAATTCGCCCAGGCCAGAACTCACTTTTGTATAGTTGTCGGATACGTCGCTTACAAGAATGCGCCGTTTCTCTAACGCCGCTTGTCCCACGAGGCTCTCACCGATTTTGAAGCGGTTCTTTGCGCCATTGCCTCCATCGTGCGCATAGCTTGCCAGCAACCTCAGCTCCGATTCTCCGTTGGAATTATCCATGATGTAGAAGGCGCCTTGCTGCGCTGAAACCAGCGGAGTCACCTCGGATAAAATCAGTTTGCCAACTGTCAGAAAGTCGCGCTGCCCCTGCAGCATTCGCGTGAACTTGGCGAGATTCGTCTTAAGCCAGTCTTGCTCCTTATTCCGCAACGTCGTGTCCCTCAGATTGCCGATCATTTCGTTGATGTTGTCTTTGACGAATGCGACCTCGCCTTGTGCTTCCACTTGAATTGAGCGGGTGAGATCGCCTTTCGTGACTGCTGTCGCAACGTCGGCGATAGCGCGAAGCTGTGTAGTCAGATTGGCTGCCAGCCGGTTAACGTTGTCCGTTAAGTCGCGCCAGGTGCCCGCGGCGCCAGGAACATTGGCCTGACCGCCAAGTTTTCCTTCGACGCCTACTTCGCGCGCTACGGTTGTGACCTGATCCGCAAACGTGGCCAGTGTATCGATCATGTTGTTGATCGTTTCGGCCAGCTCAGCAATTTCGCCCTTGGCTTCAAGGAACAGTTTGCGTTTCAAATCGCCTTTGGCGACCGCCGTCACCACCTTCGCTATACCACGCACTTGATCAGTAAGGTTGGAGGCCATGACGTTCACGTTGTCGGTGAGATCTTTCCACGTTCCCGAAACGCCTTTTACGACTGCCTGACCACCCAGCTTGCCTTCCATGCCGACTTCGCGTGCCACGCGAGTGACTTCATCGCCGAACGACGACAGTTGGTCCACCATCGTGTTCACGGTGTTTTTCAGCTCAAGAATTTCGCCCTTAACATCGACAGTGATTTTCTTAGTCAGATCGCCCCTGGCAACTGCAGTAGTCACGCCCGCGATGTTGCGCACCTGTGTCGTGAGGTTCGACGCCATGAAGTTCACGTTGTCACCAAGATCCTTCCACACGCCCGCCAAACCGCGCACGTCAGCTTGCCCGCCCAGCTTGCCTTCCGAACCGACTTCCCGCGCCACACGAGTAACCTCCGATCCGAACGAGCGAAGCTGGTCCACCATGGTGTTGATCGTGCCCTTTAACTCAAGGATCTCTCCTTTCACATCGACGGTGATTTTCTTGGACAAGTCGCCCATGGCGACGGCCGTGGTCACTGCAGCAATGTTGCGAACCTGCGCGGTCAGATTGGATGCCATCGAGTTCACAGAATCGGTCAGGTCTTTCCAGGTGCCGGCCACACCGCGCACATCAGCCTGACCCCCGAGCTTTCCTTCCGTGCCGACCTCGCGAGCGACGCGAGTCACTTCCGCAGCGAATGACGAAAGCTGATCCACCATCGTGTTGATGGTATTTTTGAGCTCAAGAATCTCGCCTTTAACATCGACTGTGATTTTCTTGGTGAGATCACCCGTGGCGACTGCGGTCGTGACACCGGCGATGTTTCGGACCTGTGCCGTCAGGTTAGACGCCATGAAATTCACCGAGTCGGTCAAGTCCTTCCACGTGCCCGCGACACCTTTCACGTCGGCCTGTCCACCGAGCTTGCCCTCGGTACCGACCTCGCGCGCGACCCGCGTCACCTCCGATGCGAACGAGCGCAGCTGATCCACCATCGTATTGATCGTGTCCTTGAGCTCGAGAATTTCGCCGCGCACATCGACGGTGATCTTTTTGGACAAATCACCTTTGGCCACAGCGGTCGTGACCCCAGCGATATTGCGAACTTGGGCCGTAAGATTGGATGCCATCGAGTTGACTGAGTCAGTCAAATCCTTCCATGTGCCCGCAACGTCTTTGACATCGGCCTGCCCGCCCAGTTTTCCCTCGGTGCCGACCTCGCGCGCGACGCGCGTCACTTCCGAGGCGAAGGAGGAAAGTTGATCCACCATCGTATTGATCACATTTTTGATCTGCAAAATTTCACCGCGCACATCAACGGTGATTTTTTGAGTCAAGTCACCGCTGGCGATTGCAGTTGCCACCTTCGACATGTCGCGCAACTGCACGGTAAGGTTGGACGCCATCGAGTTCACTGAATCGGTCAAATCTTTCCAGGTGCCGGCGACGTCTTTGACATCGGCCTGCCCGCCGAGCTTTCCTTCCGTGCCGACTTCGCGCGCGACGCGTGTGACCTCTGAGGCGAATGATGAAAGCTGATCGACCATCGTGTTGATGGTGTTTTTGAGTTCCAAAATTTCCCCTTTTACCCTGACCGTGATTTTTTTCGAGAGATCGCCATTCGCGACAGCCGTTGTCACCGCGGCGATGTTGCGCACTTGCGAGGTGAGATTGGAGGCCATTGAGTTGACCGAATCGGTCAAATCTTTCCAAGTTCCAGAGACCCCTTCGACCTTGGCTTGGCCGCCGAGCTTCCCTTCCGTGCCCACTTCGCGTGCGACGCGGGTCACTTCCGACGCGAACGAACGGAGTTGATCCACCATTTTGTTGATGGTGTCCTTCAATTCGAGAAATTCGCCGCGGACGTCGACGGTAATTTTCTTTGCGAGGTGCCCATTTGCCACCGCCGTTGTGACTGCCGCGATGTTACGGACTTGCGACGTGAGGTTCGATGCCATCAGGTTCACGTTGTCGGTCAAATCTTTCCAGGTGCCGGCCACGCCTTTGACTTTGGCCTGGCCGCCCAGCTTTCCTTCGGTCCCGACCTCGCGTGCGACGCGGGTTACTTCCGAAGCAAAAGCGCCAAGTTGCTCCACCATTGAGTTGACAGTCTTGGCGGTGCGCAAAAACTCTCCTTTGAGCGGTTGCCCGTCGATCTGTGTAGCCATCGTTTCGGATAGATTTCCCTTCGCGACGGCACCGATGACCCGCGCCACTTCACTCGTCGGGCGAAGCAGATCCTCGATTAATACATTGATGCATCCGATGGCGTCGCCCCAAGACTCCGAAACGTCGCTCAACGAAGCGCGTTGCGTAATTCGGCCTTCCTTTCCCACCACGCATACGATGCGTTCCAGCTCCTGCGTCATCCGCTGGTTGGTCCTGATCACATTGTTGAACGTGTCGGCGATCTTGCCGGCTACGCCTGTCCAGTGATCCGGCAGTCGGGCAGAAAAATCGCCGCGCTTGAACGCCATCAATGCTGAAAGCAGTTGACTCGTGTCGAAATCAGTTCCGTTAGATGGCGCGCGATTTCGTTGTCGCGTCTTTTTAGTAAGGAGAGCTTTTTTCATAGAGTGGTCCTCGCAAAAATGGTCTTCTACGCGCCATCGCGAAATCGAGGCTTGATATTGGAACGATCATATTCCAGCGCCGTACGGTAATCGGGTAATTAATCGCTCCAGGCCGCATTTTTTCTTCAATAAACCCGCCGCCATTGGGTTTAGTCGCACAAAAAGTTTGCGAACCGGACGATGCCACTTTCATGACACGCAAAACAGTCCACCCTCTTCGGATGGCAGGACTGAAGACGTTTTGCCGCTGATCAACGGGTTGCCAGTGTCGGTAAGCTGCGCAAGCGAAAGCCAAAAATGATCGCCAGAACGCCCACTATCACTGCGTACCAGGCGACAATCCAGATTAGCGCCGCCGCACCAGCGAGCGGGTTCCACAAAAGAAGACCGGCAAAAATGATCGAAGCCAGGCCCATCAGAATCAGAAACCACTCGCCTTTGATCTCCCGCCGCATTTTGATTGCCAGCGCAATTTCAGTTGCACCGATCATCATAGCCCAGGCGGCAATGTAAATGACCAGTGCAAGCGCGGTTATTGCCGGTGCGTGGAAAGTAAGCAAGCCGACGATGATTCCGAGAATTCCGATGATCAGATTGAATCCCCAATCCGAATCCGAAGCACGATGCCCAATCGCGCCTACGACGCGAAAAATACCGTCAATCAACACCCAGGCTCCAAAGAACAGCACAAGTGTCGCAGCAGCCATAAGCGGATGAGTAAACGCGATTACTCCGAAGATAACTGCAGCCACACCCCGTAAAACTGGAACCCACCAATGACGTTTTAAGGTTTCGAGAAGCATGCGGCCGTTTTAGGGACAAGCCTTTCGAAAGGCAAGCACATTCCGCTGCCGTACCTGTTGCGTGTGCCAGAGCTCCCGCCCGGGACGAC
>WNFV01010857.1_pt1 | contig 12807 bp, 8 predicted proteins | sample 5400101 | NCBI WGS metagenome assembly WNFV01 (sample SAMN13153361, study PRJNA577476) | soil metagenome | isolation source: 115 cm soil or saprolite under grassland replicate 1 | place: USA:California | collected 2016-06-15
TGGGCCGATGTCGACCTGCACACCGGCACCCTGACGATCAACCGACAGGTCACCCGCGCCGCCGGCCGCCTGCGCCTGGGGCCGCCGAAGACCCCGGCGGGGCAGCGCACCATCGCCCTGGACGCGGCCACCGTGGCCGTGCTGCGCGAACACCAGCACCGCCAGCGGCTGCTACGCCGCAGCAACGGGATCACCTGGCAGGAGACCGGACTGGTGTTCGCCTGGCCCGACGGGCGCCCGATCAGCCCGGACTGGCTCACCCACCGCTTCCACCACCTGGTTGTCGCGTCCGGGCTCCCGCCGGTGCGGCTGCACGACCTGCGCCACGGCGCCGCCACCCTCGCCCTGACCGCGCACACCGACCTGCGCGTCGTCCAAGACATGCTCGGGCACACCAGCTACGCGTTCACCGCCGACACCTACACGGCGGTCCTGCCCGAGGTCGCCTACCAGGCCGCCGAGGCCACCGCACGCCTCGTCCTGACCGCCCTCGACCCGGTGCCAGGCAACGGCAATCACCACACCGCCGGCCGTGGCCGGCGCGCCGTGCCCGCGGCGGCCTGAACGCGTGGAACGTCGCAGCGAACTCGGCGCAGCCCGACAGCAGCTCGACGTTGAGGCGTCGGAAGCCGGCCCCAGGCGGGCCCCAGGCCGCCTCGTCCTCGGCCAGCGCGATGACGTAGAACAGCGCTGCTACTCGGATGCTGGCGACGCGCCACTATCAACGGCACCAAGGCCCTTCGGGCACGGCGCCTTCGCGCATGGCTGCCCCCCACCGTTGGTCACAACGGTGGGGGCACGCCTACCGCATCGGGCGCTGTGATCGCAGGGCTCGACGTTGTCGAAGCACGGCAGCCAGTTGTGGGGGCGCAGGTCGCCGATACCCAGGTCACGGTTCATGTCGCTGTCGAGGTCCTCGACGCCGTCGGCCCACGGCGCGCAGCCCCGCGACGCTGCCGGCCAAGGCCCGGTCAGGCTTGCGCGGCGCTCTCCAGCGACAACCGGATCCGGGCATGCGACAGCAACAACTCCGCACTCGCCCGGGCCGCCGCGGCGGCGACCTGACGGAACACGCTCACGTACGTGTCCGCGGTCGTCACCGCGGATGAGTGGCCGATGTCGTGCTGGATCACCTTCAGATCCACTCCGGCCGCCGCGGCGACGCTCGCCGCGCCGTGGCGCAGGTCATGCAGCCGGACCGGCGGCAGCCCCAACTGCTTGACCAGTTTGGCGAAGCGGCGGGTCAACCAGTCCGGGCGCACCGGCCGCCCATCCGGGTGAGTGAACACCCGACCCGACGGATCGCGGCCGCCCGAGCGCTGTTTCTGGGCCTGCCACAACTCCCACAGGATCGCCACCGTCACCTCGTCCAGGGCCAGCATCCGCACCCCGGCCGGCGACTTCGGCGGCCCCAGGTCCTCCTTCCCGCCGACCACGATCACCTGCTCCTTGATGGACAGCTCCGCCGCGGCCAGGTCGATGTCCTCCCAGCGCAGCCCGGCGATCTCGCCCCGGCGTGGGCCGCGCAGCCCGACCAGCCACCACAGCGCGAACAGCGGATCGTCGCGCACCGCCTCCAGAAACCGGGCCAGATGCTTCAGATCCCAGACGGCCACCGCCCGGCGCAGCCCGGTCTCCCGCCACACCGCCTCACGCTGGGCGTCCCAGACCACGGCGTGCGGGCGAGCACCGTTGGGCAGCGCCTGTGCTCGGTGACGGTCAGGACATTGGCTCGTCGGGGTGACGATGTCGGCGGTGATGATGAACACCACCGGGACGATCACGAACAGCACCCACAGGGCGGGTATCGGCGCGTGTCGCGCCAGGCGGCCCGGCGGCGAGCTGGGCGGCGACCTCGCCGGCGCAGCCACGCTCACTCGCCGCGGGTGTGCGCGGTGCGGGTCCGGACCGTGGCCAGCGTCCACGCGCCCAGGACGCGACTGTCCATGAGAGGGCCGATCCGACGTCGCCGACCCGGCCGCCGTGGCCAGACGGCAGGTCGATCATCAACAGGGTGACGAAGTGCGTCGGCAGGTCAGTCCGGTGGCCAGCCGGGCGGCGACCAGGCCGCGGCCGGCACGTCGACAGGACAGCCGCCGCGGCGCAGGTTGAAGGTCGTCGCCGGACGTCGACCTGGAGGTGTCGTGATGAGGTCCTGTGGTGTGGTCGTCAAGCGGTGCGGGTGTCGTGACCCGCAGTCCCGTTAGCCTCGATTCCCGGTCAAGAAATCCTGTTGGGGTCCAGGCTGTGGGGCGGCCTGACGAACCGCATCGGCAGGTCGGTGCGCGGGTGGTCGGGCCGGCGGCGGGCTGGTCGGCGTTGGTGACGAGCGGCATGGCCGCGGTGGGCGAGGCGCTGGCCGGGTATGAGAACCTGCTGCTGATTGCCCGGCTGCTGGACCTGTCCAGGATCGGGCGTCGGGCCTGCGGCGGGCGGCTTCATCGCCACTGTTTTTTGGGTTGTTGCGCTGCTGGGGTGTTGCCGCGGGACTTGACCGCGTAGTTGGCGAGTCCGTGTTCGAGGCGGGCGAGGGCGCGTTGGGTCTGGGCTCGCGCGGCGGCGGCGAGGTCCGGATCGTGGTGGTCGCCGAGTGCCCGGCGCCGCACGTTGTCTAGCAGGGCTTGATGGACGCCCATGATGGCGTTGGCGGCGACCCACGGCTCGATGTCGTCGGGTGCGGCGTCGGTCTCCTCGGCAATGAGTGCGGCGAGGGACTGGGTGTAGCTGGAGATGATTTCGCGTTCGCGGGTCTGCAGCGCCGGGCTCGCGCCGATAACGCCAGCGGATGTGGCGATGACCTGCCGGGCGTCGGTGTCGGCGAGCCGCGGGGACCGCTCGATCACGAAGCGGCCGAACGCGGCCAGTACCGACTCGCCGGGCCCACGGTCGCGGATCGTCGTGAGGAGGTCGGCCTCGTAGTTTTCCATGCCGTCGAAGAACAGGTGCTCCTTCGTCGGGAAGTAGTTGAAGACCGTCCCCTCGGAGACGTTGGCGGCGGCGGCCACGGCCGCCACGGTCACCGAGTCGAAGCCGTGCTCGGTGAACAGCCGCCTGGCCGTGTCTGCGATCAGCTGCCGGGTCTGTTGTTTCTTGCGCTCCCGCAGCCCAGGTACGGCACGCATGCGTGCACCGTATCAGATAGTAAAGCTGCCATAAACTTAGTGGAGCTATAAAATTATGGTAGCTTCATGGGGACGAAGGTGCGGGAGGCTGATCCTGTGACGGACCATCTGATCGAGACGAAGCAACTCACCAAGCGGTACGGCGACCGGCTGGCCGTCGACGCGGTCGACCTGCGGGTGCGCCGCGGCGAGGTGTACGGGTTCCTCGGCCCCAACGGCGCCGGCAAGACGACGACGCTGCGCATGCTGCTCGGCCTCGCCCGGGCGACCTCGGGCAGCGCGCGGGTCCTCGGCGCCGCGCCGGGGCAGCCCGCCGCCCTGGCACGGATCGGGATGCTGGTCGAGTCGCCCGGGTTCTACCCGTACCTGTCCGGCCGGGACAACCTGCGGGTCGTCGCACGGTACGTCGGCGTGCCGGCCCGCCGGGTGGACGCGGTACTCGATCTGGTGCAGCTCGCCTTGCGTGCGGCCGACCGATTCGGCACGTATTCGCTGGGCATGAAGCAGCGCCTCGGTGTGGCGGCGGCCCTGTTGAAGGAACCCGAGCTGCTCGTACTCGACGAGCCGACCAACGGCCTGGACCCCGCCGGCATGGCCGACATGCGCTCGCTCATCCGCGGGCTGCGGGAACGGGGACACACAGTGCTGCTCTCCAGCCACCTGCTCGGCGAGGTGCAGCAGATCTGTGACCGGGTAGGGGTGATCTTCCAGGGCCGGCTGCTGCGTGAGGGCACGGTCGAGGAGTTGCGCGGCGGCGGGTCGATCGTCGTGCGGGCCGAGCCGCTCGCGACCGCCGCCGACATCGCCGGACGGCTGCTCGGCGATGCTTCGCCCGTGGCTGTGCGCGGCAACGCGCTGTACCTCGACGCGCCCGCCGAGCGCGCCGCGCAGATCAACCGCCGGTTGGTCGAGGCCGGCGTCGAGGTGCACGAACTGCGCTGGTCCGAGCCGACCCTCGAAGCCGTGTTCCTCGAGCTGACCAAGGATCGAGAGGAGTCCCCTCATGCGTGGCAGCCTGTCGGCTGAGCTGCTCAAGCTGCGAAAGCGCCCGGCCACCTGGCTGGTCGGTGCCGTGTTCGTGACGCTGGGCTTGGTGTTCGCCTACCTGTTTCCCTACCTCAGCTACCGCGGCAGCGGGGCGCGGCAGGGACCGGTCGCCGGTTCCGGCGAGGAACTGCTACTCGACGCCCTGCCGGCGAGCCTGGTGCCCTCGGCGCTTGGCGGGTGGCCGCTGTTCGGAGGCGCGCTGGCGCTCGTGCTGGGCGCGTTGATCACCGGCAGCGAGTACGGCTGGGGCACGCTGAAGACCGTCCTGGCCCAACGACCCGGCCGCCTCGCCGTGCTCGGCGGCAAGCTGACCGCCGCGGGCCTGGTAACCGCGGTCATGGTGGTGGTCTCCCTCGCCGCGGACGCGCTGGCGAGCTGGGCCATCGCCACGGCCGAGAACCGTGCCGTCGACTGGCCGCCGCTGCCCGAGCTGACCCAAGGCGTGGCCGCCGGCTGGTTGATCGTCACGATGTGGTGCGTCGCCGGTATGTTCCTCGGCACCGTTCTGCGCGGGACCGCCCTGCCCGTCGGCATCGGCCTGGTATGGGCACTGGTGGTGGAACAACTGGTCCGCGGCTTCGCCTCCACCCTCGACGCCATCGACGTTCTGCAGCGCTGGCTGCCCGGCACCAACGCCGGAGCGCTGGTCGCCGCGCTCGGCGCGCCCACCCAGGCTCAGAGCCGGGGCACACCCGGCATCACCGACGTCGTCGGCGGCACCCACGCCACGCTCGTCGTCGCCGGGTACCTGATCATCCTGGCCGCCGCGACCGCCATCGTGCTGCGCCGGCGCGACGTCACCTGAACATAGACCCGACTGTCACCTGGGCTGCCTGAAGGTCTTGACGGTCCGGCGGTGCACTGCTGCGACTACGACGAGGTGCGATCCATCACGAACGAGCCGAGACAGACGACGTAGCACCAGGCGGTGAAGTCGCTCCTTCTCACGGAACTCGACTGTGGAGGTCCGGCCCGCAAGGAGCGAGGTACTTGATCGGCCGCGCCGCCAGGACTTTCGATGTCCGTGGCGCCGGCTATCTCAACCGGTCTGCGTGAGCGGGACCAGCAAGAGCCACAAGCGATACCAGACACCCCTGCCACCCGGCCAAGCCCATTTCCGTTGTACCACAACGGTTCCGCAGCTCCTGTTCGGCTGGCGCAGCCCGAAGTAGCTTGACCGTCGTCGGGTGCGAGATCGAGAATGTTGACTGCCGTGGGCCGCGTCGATAGACGACCGCCGGGATACGGGCGGACAAATCGCCAGGTCGGCGCGGCCTGACTGGCTCATCGGCAGGCCGCCCCCACGGCCTGGACCTCAACAGGATTTCTCGACCGGGAATCGAGGTTAGCGGCTGGAACGATCGTGTCCGTGCCTGACCGAACGCGGCCACCGAAGTTGGTCCTTCGCTGTTCCGTGGACCGTCAAGTGGCTGGAGCAAGATTCTTTAGGTCTGCGCGGAGGGTGTAGTAGGTCTGCCGGGCGATGTACCGCTTGAGGCAGCGGATGATCTCTTTCTTGGACTTCCCGTCGGCAGTGCGGCGGGTGGTGTAGGCGCGGGTCTGCTGGCAGTAGCGCAGCCTCACCACGGCGATCACGAACAGCACCGGCAGCACTCCAGTCGGGTCACCGACGCGTTCCGCCCCCGGCCATTACCGCCATCGCTCCGCCTACCGCGGACCAGATCGACGGTCATGTGGGGCCCGACTCGACCGTCCGTCGCGCCCCGGTAGCCGGTCGATGGCACGGGTGGGGCCGCGTATCTCCGTCCTGGTGGGGCCCACGGCGACCGTCCAAGCCGCTACGGCGTGGGTCGAACCGCTCGCCCTGGCTCCCGTCGTGTTGCTGCAACCGATCACCGTGCCGGACGGCGCGTGGAACAGGAGCACCCGCGCCAGCCTTCGCCCTCCGCCTAGTCGAGCACCTCGAATCCCAGGACGCGCCCGAACCACTCGGCGCACTGGGTTCTTTTCGCGTGCGGAGAACGAGACGTGCGAGATCTTTCCCAGTTCGGCATGATGCCTGCAGGTCCGAACGCCCCGGCGCGTCTTCCACGGTCGCACGTCGGTGCGTGGCTGGGATCCGACGGGCGCCGGTGCCTGACCCTTGGCGGTGCCACGGCGTCGGATCGTCCGCCGAAGCGCGTGCGGGATCCGCGCCGTCGAGGGGTCACCCTGGTCGGTTTGTGGCACGACAGCCGAGTCGTGGCTGCCGTCCCACGGCTATCTGGGATCGATTGGCGTGATGATGCCGAGTCTGTCCTCGATCGCGGGCCGCGCACCGCCTCCCAGCCCGGTACCACGACGCTCCTCCACCCCGCGGGTGAACACACAGCCCAACGTCACGCAGACGAAGGGCCGAAGGTCCCTACCCGGGCGGGGATGCCCAACCGGCTGAGCCGCGCCGGCCATCTCTTCGCCCGACCGCGAGTCCAAACCCTGGATTGGGGACGTTCGGCCCTGTCACAGGCACTGAGGTCGGGCAACGGTGGGCCCATGGCGGGGCGGGGTTTTCGATGCTTCCGGGTGCACGGCTCGGCCGAGTCGCCCATGCTCGACCGCCTGGTACGGCAACCGCACACCGACACGTCGCGGGCGACGACGTGATCTCCCACTTGAGCGGAGCACGTAGATGAGTACCCTGATCACCGTCCTCGTCATTGTCGGCCTGCTGGTCCTCGTGGGGCTCGGGCTGGCGGTGCGGATCGTCAAGCAGTACGAGCGGGGCGTGCTGTTCCGGCTGGGCCGGGTCATCGGGGCCCGAGAACCCGGGCTGCGGCTGCTCATCCCCGTCGTCGACGTCCTGCACCGGGTGTCGCTGCGCATCGTCACCATGCCAATCCAGTCCCAAGGCATCATCACCCGCGACAACGTCAGCGTCGACGTGTCCGCCGTCGCCTACTTCCGGGTGGTCGACGCGGTGAAGTCGGTCGTCGCGATCGAGAACGTACACGCAGCGATCAACCAGATCGCCCAGACGACGCTGCGCAAGGTCGTCGGTCAACACACCCTGGACGAGACGCTGTCCGAAACCGACCGCATCAACGTCGACATCCGCGAGATCCTCGAGGTCACGACCGACGACTGGGGCGTGGAAGTGACCCTCGTCGAACTCAAGGACATCCAACTGCCCGACAGCATGAAGCGGGCGATGGCCCGCCAGGCAGAAGCCGAACGCGAGAAGCGAGCGAAGATCATCAACGCCGAGGGTGAGGCGCTGGCCGCCGCCGCGCTCGGGGACGCCTCGGACACCATGATGGCCCACCCGTTGGCGCTACAGCTGCGCAACCTGCAGAGCCTCGTCGAGATCGGCGTGGACAAGAACACCACCGTGGTGTTCCCCGCCCCCCTGATGAGCACCATCGGGGAACTCGGCTCCTTCCTGGCCCGGGAGTCGGCCGCCGCCGCACCCCGGACCACGCCGTCCGACCTACCCAAACTGACCGCGGCGGTCGCCACCCCGAACGGCGGCTCCGACACCGCCTCCACACCCGCGAGTTAGCACCCACAGACAACCGATCGCGTTCGGTGGCCGCTGCGCACCCTGCCATGTCGCCAGGTAACCAACCTCCGGAAATCGGGGGACCACTATCAGGAACTGTCCGTTGACACGACCGTTGGCGGCGGTCGTCGGATGACCTTCATTCGCACGTGGCAACCAGTCCTACCGACGGGATCCTTGACGATATGACCAGCAGGCGATCTGGACCGTGCCGGTGTGAAGTCCCTGGAGATCGTTGACGGTCCGGCGGTCAGCTTCGGCGCGGCGCTGGACACCGGCCTCGGCATCGTGGTCGCGGCCGTCGCACCGGAGGCCGTCGCCCTGGGCACGGTGTCCGGCGCGACGGCCGGTCTGACGGTCGGCGCCGCGGTCGAGGCGACGCGCATCCGGACCGATGCGGGTGAAGGGGCGAGGGTGGCCAAGGCGGTGGCCCTAGGACCAAGTCCTTCCACCCACACGAAAGGTCCGCAACGAGATCCCCCCACTGCGCAAGACCGAGTCGCTACATCATCGTCATGGCTTGGGCAGCGGCCGTGGTGTCAGGCAATCTCGTATGCCAACCGCCGCGGCGAGTCGCTGACCGGCAACCGCCGTATCAGGCGCCACGGTCGGCGGAAGCGCTTTCCGCGGCGAGGGTGTCGGCCAGCCGCTGGCCCCATTGCTGTGACCGGGTCGTCCCATCGGGTCGAGCTGGTTGGCTCGATGCCGGGGTTCGTAGCCGATCTGCGTTGCGGTCGTCGGCGAACCGATAGAAAAGGCGGCAATCCGGCGTATCGGGCCCGCCCGCTTCTTGACAGCGCCGCGGAGGCCGACGCACACCCGCGGCCCGCGGCAACCCGTGACAATTCATCGCTATCCGTGTAGCCCGAGCACCGGCAGTCAAGCTCACGGGCCTGGAGCGGGTTCGTCTATCGGTGCCGGGCGTAGAGTGATGTTGTCGCTCGGGACCCCGGTGGCGTGGCATCTGCGCTGATGGCTGGCGTCCACGAGTCGAGGTTGTGATGGCCGAGCAGTTCCCGCCCCCCAAGGCCGGACCGGTGCGCCGGCTGCTTGCCGCGCTGTGGGCGGGGCCGGATGAGCAGATCTTTCCGGATCGCGGGCGACGGCCGCCGCGATGGACCCTGCTGTGGTCCGGCGCGGCTCGTGGCACCGCGCGCAGGCGCCGCGGCCGTCACCGAGCGCCGGTTCGGGGGATACGGGCCGGCGGCAGCTCTCCGGGTCAGGGGCGGTGGTCGGCATGAGTGAGGATGTTGGCCGGCGGCAGCGGGACGCCAGCGGCGCACGGTCGACTGATGCCGTCGCGGGCACGGTGTTTTCGCAGGTGGCCCGGCTGGAACTCGATGAGCTGCTCGAACAGCTGGTGGTGCGGGCCCACGATGTGCAGGACAGCCAGGGCCGGCTGCGTGGGCTGTTGCGCGCCTACCTGGCGGTCGCCCACGCCGATGATCTCGACACGGTGCTGCGGCACGTCGTGGAAGCCGCCCGGGAACTGGTCAACGCCGGCTACGCCGCACTCGGCGTGGTCAGCCGCGGCCGGCTGATCCGGTTCGTGCATACCGGCATGGCCCCCGACGTGGTGGCGCGGGTCGGGCAGCTGCCGGACGGGAAGGGCCTGTTGGGGCTGCTGGTGGACTACCCCCAGACGCTGCGGCTGCGCGATATCGCCGAGCATGTCGCGTCGGTCGGCTTCCCCGAGCACCACCCGCCGATGCGCTCGTTCCTCGGGGTGCCGATCCGGGTCGCCGAGCGGGTCTTCGGCAATCTGTACCTGACCGGCAAGCAGGGCGTGGACGAGTTCACCGGCGACGACGAGGAGTTGGTGCAGGCGCTGGCCGCCGCCGCAGCGGCGGCGATCGAGAACGCGACCCTGCTGGTCGAAAGCCGCCGCCGGCACACCTGGCAGTCCGCGATGGTCGAGGTCAGCACCCAACTGCTGGCCGGCGCCGACCCCGACGAGGTGCTGCGGCGGCTGCTGCACCACGCGAGGGCGACACTGCGCGGCGACGGGGCCGGCGTGAGCGTGCCCACCGATGATCCTGGTGTGGTGCGCATGGCGGTCACCGAAGGAACCTACACGCCGTGGCAGGGCGCGGCCGTTGCGGTGGACGGCACGGTCACCGGCGCCGCGATCGCCGCCCGGGACCTCGTCGTGGTCGCCGACCCGTCCAACGACCCACGCACCACGGCCACGGCCGACCGCGCGGACGAACCCTTCGACGACCTGGACCGCGGCCTGATCACCGCGGTCGCCGCGCACGCCGGGCTGGCACTGCAACTGTACGGGTGCCGAAAACCGCGTCCGTGCAGGTCAAGCGGCATGTTCGTACTCATGGAGGACACCGCGCAGACGATCACGTCGACGGATGTCGAGACGCGTAATCGTGTCTGGATCGGTGATCGGCTCCGGCAGAGGATGCAGCGGCCGGGCGTTCGAGATACCCCGATGGGGCCGATGCGCGTTGTAGTGCCGCTCGTACTCGTGCAAGGCGTGCAGTAGATGGCGTTTATTCCAGATCAACGTGCGGTCGAGCAACTCGTGGCGGCAGCTTTGGATCCAGCGTTCCATGATGGAGTTCATGCGGGGCATCTGGACGCCGCTGAGCACGACCTTGATATTGGCGTCGGCGAGGATCGTGTCGAACAGGGCGGAGAACTTGCCGTCGCGGTCACGGATAAGGTACCGCGCTGTGCAGCCGGTGTCGTCGAGGTCCATGGCGAGGTTTCGTATGGCTTGCGTTACCCAGGCGGCGGTGGGATGGGCGGTGGCGCCCAGGATCTGGATCCGGCGGCTGGCGTGCTCAATGATGGCCAGGACGTAGAGCCGTGCCCCGGTCAACGTGACTAATTCGAAGAAGTCGGCGGCCAGGATCGCGTCAGCCTGGGAGCGCAGGAAGGCGGCCCATGTGCTGGCGGTCCGTTCGGGCGCTGGTTCGATTCCAGCATCCCGCAGGATCTCCCAGACGGTGGATGCGGCGACCTTGACGCCCAGCACGAGCAGTTCGCCGTGGATGCGCCGGTAGCCCCAGGAGCTGTTGTCTCGTGCCAGGCGTAGCACCAACGTGCGGATGGACCGCACCGTATGGGGCCGGCCGGCTCGTTTAGGACGGGACGCGAGCGCGTGGCGATGAGTCACCAGGTCACGGTGCCAGCGCAGGACCGTGTCGGGGCGCACCAGCAGGCGTACCCGGTGCAGCACGTCGCGGGGGAGTCGGTGCAGTAGCGCGGCGAGGACGGCTCGGTCGGAGGGATCGAACCGCACCCTCTCCCCGTTCAGTTGGCGCTGCAGGACCACGAGCTGGTGGCGGAGGGAGAGGATCTCCGCGTCCTTGGCCTGATTGCTCATCGGCAGGAGCCGCAGCATCGCGAACGCGTTCGTCATGCCCAGGTACGCGAGTCGTAGCAGCATGAGGAGCCATCATCGCGCAGCGACTGTCAGCGATGCGATGTGCCTGAGAACGTCGACAGGAACAAGATCTCGCTGTGGTGCGAAACCCGGCCATCACCAGGGCGGACGACATTGTCGGCACCCGCACCCGCAACGGGTGAGGTCCGGTTGGGGGGACCACACCCGTTGCTGCTACAGGTCGTTGCCGGCGTAAGACAGGTTGAAGCTCTTATTCGCCAGGGGGAAGTCGGGCACGATGGTGCCCGCTAGCGCTACGGGCAGGGCGGGCCAGTTGAAGAACGACGGGTCGACGACCTTGACCCGGGTCAGGCGCTGGTCGGGGCCGAGTTCGACGCGGTGCACGATGGTGCCGCGCCAGCCCTCCACGATTCCGACGCCGGAGGCCACGGGGCCGGCTGCGGGCGAAACGGCTCCGGCGACGGTGGGCCCGCTGGTGATGGTGCCGGGCGTGACGGTGCGGACGACGGTGGCCAGGACGGTGAGGGAGGCGTCGATCTCGACGGCGCGCTGCTGGAACCGGGCCAGCACGTCGCCGCCGGTGTGGGTGGGGACGGTGAGCAGGTCGCCCAGGTGCCGGCCGTCGTCGGTGAGGATCCCGGTGGGGTGGTCACGACGGGCGTCGGTGTCGATGCCGCTGGCGCGGGCGACGTAGCCGAGGGTACCGAGGTCGCGGGCCTGCGCGGTGGTGAGCACGGCGGTGCCGGTGAAGCGTTCGGCGACCAGTGAATTGCCGAGGGCGAGGTGGACGATCTCGCGGATGTCCGCACCGATACGGGCCAGCTGCTCGGGGGCTGGGACCCGGTGCAGGGCGGCACCGCCGGGCGTGATGCCGCCGCGCAGCAGCCGGTGCCCGGTGGTGTCCTTGTTCAGCCGCAGCAGGGTTTCCTTGATGCGCAGCGCGTGGGCGTTGAGGACGCTGTGGCCGACGTCGTTGCACAGGGCGCCGAGGTCGCCGACGTGGTTGTAGAGGCGTTCCAGTTCCAGCAGGATCGCGCGCATCCGCCGGGCCTCGAAGGGCACCTCGACGTGCAGGGCGTCCTCGACGGCGCGGGCGTAGGCCAGGGCGTGCCCGACCGCGGTGTCCCCGGAGATCCGCTCGGCCAGCGGCAGGCCAGCGGCGATGTCGCGGCCCTGGAAGAGTTTCTCGATGCCTTTGTGCACGTACCACAGGCGGGCCTTGAGTTTGAGGATGGTCTCCCCGACCACGGAGAAGCGGAAGTGGCCGGGCTCGATCAGGCCGGCGTGGACGGGCCCGACGGGGATTTCGTACACTCCGGGGCCTTCGACGGTCAGGAACGGGAACGGCCCGTCGGTGTCAGCGAAGTCTGGGGGTGGGCCGGCGTCGTGGCGCATCGGGTACCAGCCCGACGGCCAGTGCCGGTGCCGGACCAGGCGGCGCGGCAGCGGGTGGCCCTGGGGTTGGATGCCGTACAGGTCGTGCATCTCGCGTTCGAAGCGGCTGGCGGGGAAGGACAGAGCGGCCAGGGTCGGCACGGTGGGCCGTTCCCGGTCGATGGGCAGGTGCAGCTCCACCCGCCGGTCCGGCTCCGCCGCGGTGTAGAGATACACCGCGCGTAGCGCGTCGTGGTCGTGGTGGGCGGCGACCAGGGCGAGCCGGAACCCGCGCTGGTGCAGGGTGGCGGCGTGTTCGGCCAGGGTGGCGGCAGTGGTGGGGATGGCGATCCGGTGGTGGCCGGCGCGCTGGCCGTCGGGCAGCGGCGGCGGGCCGGTGG
>WNFV01011319.1_pt1 | contig 12806 bp, 11 predicted proteins | sample 5400101 | NCBI WGS metagenome assembly WNFV01 (sample SAMN13153361, study PRJNA577476) | soil metagenome | isolation source: 115 cm soil or saprolite under grassland replicate 1 | place: USA:California | collected 2016-06-15
ATTCCCAGGCGTATTCGATCGCTTCCTTCTTGAAGTAGTCGCCGAAGGAAAAGTTGCCGAGCATCTCGAAAAACGTGTGGTGGCGCGCCGTGTGGCCGACCTGCTCCAGGTCGTTGTGCTTCCCGCCCGCGCGGACGCATTTCTGGCAGGTCACCGCGCGGGCATAGTCACGCCGTTCCAGGCCCTGAAACACGCGTTTGAACTGCACCATGCCGGCGTTGGTGAACAGCAGCGTGGGGTCGTCGGCCGGGACGAGGGGACCGCTGGGGACCTCTTGGTGCCCACGCTGCTTGAAGAAGGCGAGGAATTTGCTTCGGATATCGGCTGACTTCATGGCCGAAATATGTACCCGGGGTAGCGCAACTGAAAGGATGGATAGGAGTTAAGGGCGCTGAGGAAGGGAAAGATTCGGGAAAGGCCAGTTCGGGTAGCGAGCCCCGCGGCCATGCCGCGGGGCTAAAGACCTTCCACTACCGAACGGATGTCAGAACCTTGAAATCCCCGCCTCACCAGAAACGCCACCAGCCGTCTCTTCCTCACCGGCGCCGGCAGGCCGGCGAGCTGCCGCGCCCGCTTCTCCGCCAGCGCGCGCACCGCTTGCTCCGGATCGATGCCCTCCGCCGCCAGCGACGTGCGCACGGCGTCCTCGGCAATGCGTCGATCGATACCTTGAGATTGGAGATCGCGCACCAGGCGAGCCGGCCCGCGGCCGCGTCGAGCTTTTGCCGCGGCAAAATCGCGCGCGAACTGCGCGTCATTCAACAGCCCGGCCGCGCCCAACCGATCGAGCGCGCCATCGACGGCTGCGGGGGGATGCTGTTTCTGGAGCAGGCGTCGCCGCAAGTCGAAGCGCGCGTGGGCGCGACGCGCGAGTGCGCGGAGCGCGGCGCGGTGTGCCGCCTCGAGATCGGCGAGCTCCTGAAGCCGCTCGAGCACGAGCGGCCCGATCTCCTGCCCGACCACCAGGTCCAGGCCCGCCAGCGCCTCGACCGGGAGGGAGGCAAAACGCCCCCGATCCACTTCGACCAGCCTATAGTCTGGCCGGCGCGGATCGGAGGCGAGTCCGGTGAGAATCACTCTTCGCTCACGGCGCTCTCCTCGTCGGCGACTGCTCCCCCCGCACCAGGTTCCACGGTACTGACGCCGAGGTGCTGCTTCACGCGTGCCTCGACTTCGGCCGACATGTCCGGGTGGTCCTTCAGGTACATCTTGGCGTTCTCACGCCCCTGTCCGATTCGCTCTTTGCCGTACGAGTACCAAGCGCCTGACTTCTCGATGATGCCGGCCTCCGCCGCGATATCCACCAGCAACGACTCGTGGCTGATGCCTTCGTCGAACATGATGTCGAACTCCGCCTGGCGGAACGGCGGCGCCACCTTGTTCTTCACCACCTTCACGCGGACGTGGTTGCCGATGACGACCTCGCGCTCTTTCACCGGCGCGATGCGCCGCATGTCGAGCCGCACCGATGCATAAAACTTCAGCGCGCGCCCACCGCTCGTCGTCTCCGGGTTGCCGAACATGACCCCGATCTTCTCGCGCAGCTGATTGATGAAGATGACCGACGTGCGCGAGCGGTTGATCGCCCCGGCGAGCTTACGCAGCGCTTGACTCATGAGCCGAGCCTGGAGACCCGGGAGTGAGTCGCCCATTTCCCCTTCGATTTCGGCCTTGGGCACGAGCGCCGCCACCGAATCGACGACCACCACGTCCACCGCGCCCGAGCGCACCAGGATCTCGCAGATTTCGAGGCCCTGTTCGCCCGTGTCCGGCTGGGACACGAGCAGATTCTCGATGTCCACGCCCAGCTTCTTGGCGTACTCGACGTCGAGCGCGTGCTCGGCATCGATGTAAGCGGCCGCGCCCCCTGCCCGCTGGGCGTGCGCCACGACGTGCAGCGCCAACGTCGTCTTGCCGCTCGACTCGGGGCCAAAGATCTCCGTCACCCGGCCGCGCGGGATCCCGCCGATCCCGATCGCCGCGTCGAGATTGATGGCGCCGGTCGAGATCCCGGCCACGCGCACCTGCGGTGTGTCGGCGCCCATCCGCATGATGGACCCTTTGCCGCACGTCTTCTCGATCTGCGTGATCGCGAGGTTCAGCGCTTTACGGCGGTCGTCCGTGAGCGACGGAGCGGGGGAGGACTTGGCCGGTTGCTGTTCTGCCATGGTTGACCTCGACATAGTGTGGCGAGCCTCCTGGTTGAGGCCCGAATATAAACCGAAACCGCTGTCACCGCCATCCGGGACGGAACGCGTCCTCCAGATGCTCTAACTTATTGTCAACAATCGCGATACAGTCAAAGCGATAGACGTCGGAACGGTGTCCGTAGCGGTCCATCCAAACGCGCGCGGCTTTCACGATTTCTCTCCGTTTGGCGCCGGTCACCGCCTCGAAGGGGCTCCCGAACGCCGTGCCGCGACGCGTTTTGACCTCGAGGAACGCGACGAGATGACCTCGCCGGGCGACCAGGTCCAGCTCGATCCGGCCGACGCGAAACCGGTGCGCGACGACTTCCCAGCCACGACTCTGCAGAAAGCGGATCGCCTGTTCTTCACCGGCAAGACCACGCTTGTGGCGCGGGTCCGACCAACTCGCTGGATCGCTGCGAACACCGTCCGACATGCGCGGAAATTATCTGGTCCGCCGCGTCGCACGTAATCGGAAAACCGCTCGCCGGTGCGAAACGCCGCACTAGCCAGTCGAGTTGGCGCTCTCCGGACCAGTCAGGTCGTCCAATTCCTCGAGGCCGAGCAGGACATCCCTCGGCTTCGAGCCGTTTGGCGGTCCCAGCACGCCAGCCAGCTCGAGCTGGTCGATGATCCGAGCTGCGCGCCCGTAGCCAATGCTCATGCGCCGCTGCAGCAGCGACGTGGATCCGAGCTGATTCTGGATGCAGACCTCGGCGGCCTGGCGGAACAGCGGATCGCGGTCGCCGGCGTCCCCCTCCCCAGTCCCCCGTCCCTCTTCCCCCTCTTTTTCTGCTTTCTCGAGCGCCGCGACCTGTTCGTCGATCGAGGTCCCGGGGACCGCGGCCGGCGCAGGTGCGTGCTTCTTGTACCACTCCATCAACTTCTCGGTCTCGTCGGTGGAGATGAATGCGCCTTGCACGCGGAGCGGCTCGCTCTTGCCCGGCGGCAGAAACAACATGTCGCCGTTTCCGAGCAACGTTTCGGCGCCGTTCTGATCGAGAATCGTGCGACTGTCGACCTTCGCCGAAACGCGAAATGCGATCCGGCACGGAAAGTTCGCCTTGATCAATCCCGTGATGACGTTCACGGACGGGCGCTGCGTGGCGAGGACCAAGTGGATCCCGATGGCGCGCGCCTTCTGTGCGAGCACGGCGAGCGGCGTCTCGATCTCGCCCTGCACGGTGAGCATCAGGTCGGCGAGCTCGTCCACGATGAGCACGATGTACGGCAGAATGCCGCCGGCGTAGACCGCGTCGAATGGCAGCTCTTTCTGAATGCCCGCCTGGGTCGCCAGCGTTTCGCGCGGGCCTTTCAGCGGCGCCTTGGTTTCGACTTTCTTGTTGAAGTCCATGATGTTGCGCGCGTGGTTGGCGTGCAACAGCCGGTAGCGCCGCTCCATCTCCCACACGGCCCACTTCAAAACGTTCGCCGCCTTGTGATGACTCGTCACTACGGGGAGGCCGAGATGTGGCAGCGCGCTGTACATCGATAATTCGACCATCTTCGGGTCGATCATCAGGAGCTTGAGCTTGTCCGGTCCATGCGCGTACACGAGGCTCGTGATGATGGCATTGATGCAGACCGATTTTCCCGAACCCGTCGCGCCGGCGATGAGGAGGTGCGGCATCTTGGTGAGGTCGTCCACCACTTCGTCGCCCTCCAGGTTGCGGCCGAGGACGACGGGCAGCACGCGCGCCGCGCGCCGGAATTCCGCGCTGTCGATCATGTCGCGGACGTGCACCAGGCGGGGCGTCGGATTCGGCACCTCGATTCCGATCGCGGCCTTCCCCGGAATCGGTGCCACGATGCGGAGCGACTGCGCGCGCATCGCGAGCGCCAGATCGTCGGCGAGCGAGGAGACGCGCCCCACCTTCACGCCACGCCCCGGCTCCAGCTCGAAGCGCGTGACCACGGGACCCACGGTCTTGTTCGTGATCTGCGCGCCCACGCGGAACGTCTCGAGCGTGTTCACGAGCCGCCGGCCCATGTCCTCGATCTGTGCTGCGTCCACATCTTCGACCGCTCCTGGTCCTTCCGTGAGCAGCTCGATGGGCGGGATCAGGAAGCCCGGAGGAGGGGGCGGAGCGGGTCTAGGAGGCGGTGCGGGCTTGGGCTTGCGCTCGACCAGCTTGGTGCGCGGTGAGCGGTCCGCGGTACGCGGGACTTCCCGGTGTTCGGCATCCTCGTCCTCCCGCGCACCGCGCACCGCGACCCGCGCACCTTCTTCCCTGCGTACCGCGGACCGCGCACGCAGTACCGTCAGTGGATGCCAACCCACCGTCAGGATGCCGACGGCGGACAGCGCGAAGACACCAGCAAGCACCGCCCCCGCCGTGCCGATTGCGCCTTCGATCCCGTTCGCCAGAAACCCCGGAAACAGCCCGACCAAGCGTTCGCTGCGTGTCCAGCTCGCGTAATCGGGGGGGAAGATCGGGCCAATCGCGACAGCGATGCCGTAGGGAATGAGGAGAGTGAGGCCCGCGCCGAGCACAGCCGCTCGGCCCCACGACAGCGCGCCGAGGCGGTCAAACGCGGCGAGCGCCCACCCCACGCCGAGGATAGGCAAGACGATCGCGCCCACGCCGAACATCTGCCACAGCGTGTGGCCGAGCGCCCGTCCCCAGCTTCCTGTCAACGCCACCGGCAGCAGCGTCAGCCCCAGGAAGAACCCCACCAGCAGGGCCGCGATGCCGATGAGCTCCTGGCGAGCTTTGGAATTCATGCCGCGATGCGTCGATCCGCGTAGACGGGAACGATCGCCACCCGGTCGGGATTGGCGCAGAACTTCACGTCGTCCGCGAGGCCCGCCTCGCCGAGCTGCCGGGCGGCGTCGCTGGCGGCGAGCGCGTCCTGCCACCCGCCCAGCGCCGCGAGATCGAGCGAGACCTGCGCGGCGTCGTTGAGGCTGAGCTTCTTCGGCGGGACGCCCTTTTTCACGGCCTTGATCAACCGCCCGGCGGTGTAGGCATCCTCGAGCGCGAATTGCTTCTCGCGCCCCGCGCAGATGATGACCAGATCGCCGCGCTCGGTGAACAAATGGCGGGCGCGGTCGGCCACCGCGCTGAAATTCAGCGCTGCCGCGACCAGCACCGGGTCGCCGCCTTGCGCCGCCAGCAGCGCGGGCGTGCCGTTGGTGGTGGCCAGAAACAGCGTCTTGCCGCCGACGGCTTCCTTCGTCATCTCGCGGGGAGAGTTCCCCAGATTGAACCCTTCGATCTTCAGCAGCCGGCGCTCGCCCGCGAGCACGATCCCGTTCTTTTCGAGATTCGCGGTGACCCGGACGACCTCTTCCGAGCTGGCCGCGGGGACGATCGCCTTGGCGCCGGCGGCCAGCGCGGTGACGATCGTGCTCGTCGCGCGGAGCACATCAATGACGACCACCGCTCGGCCGGTCAGATCCCCCGCATTCAGGCCGAGTGGTGTATGGTAGACGTCGATCTTCATGTCGGGTCTTTGAGAAGGTGCGGCTCGCGCTCCAGGAATTTCGTGTCGATCTTGCCCGCGACAAAGTCCGGGTGGCGCATGACCCGGCCCAGGAACGGAATCGTCGTTGTCACGCCCTCAATGATAAACGAGTCGAGTGCCTGGCGCATGCGGGCGAGCGCCTCGGTCCGCGTATTGCCGTGCACGATCACCTTGGCAAGCAGGGAGTCGTAATAGGGCGGGACGGTGTACCCCGCGTAGATGTGCGTGTCCACGCGCACGCCCGGCCCGCCGGGTGGGTGATACGCGGTAATCAATCCCGGTGAGGGCTGGAAGTTCCGGCTCGGGTCCTCGGCGTTGACGCGGCACTCGATCGCATGGCCGCGCAGCCGGTGGCCGTTCATGACGAACGACAGCGGGGCCCCCGCCGCGACCGCGATCTGCTCCTTCACGAGATCGAAGTTCGTGCACATCTCGGTCACCGGATGCTCGACCTGGATGCGCGTGTTCATCTCCATAAAGTAGAAGGACCCGTCCGCGTCCAGCAGGAACTCGATCGTTCCCGCACCCACGTAGCCGATCGACTCAGCGAGCCTCACCGCCGCGTCGCCGATGTCCTGGCGCAGCGTCTGGTCCACCGCGGGCGACGGCGCTTCCTCCACGAGCTTCTGGTGGCGGCGCTGCACCGAGCAGTCGCGCTCGCACAGATGCATCACCTTGCCGTGGGTGTCGCCCATGATCTGGATCTCGATGTGGCGCGGGCGCGCAAGATACTTCTCGATGTAGACCTCGTCGGAATTGAATGCCGCGAGCGCTTCCTGTTTGGCCAGCGTAAACGACTGGGTGAACTGATCGACATCGTTGGCGACACGCATCCCCTTGCCGCCACCGCCGGCCGCGGCCTTGATGATCACCGGGAACCCGATCTCCCCGGCGACCTGCTGGCCTTCCTCGAGCGACGCCACGGGGCCGGCCGAACCCGGCACTGTCGGCACGCCCTGCTCCTTCGCGAGCTTGCGCGCCGCCGCCTTGTCGCCCATCTGCCGGATTTGTTCCGGACTCGGCCCGATGAACGCGATGTTGGAGGCACTGACTTTTTCGGCGAACTCGGGGTTCTCGGCGAGGAATCCGTACCCGGGATGGATCGCGTCGGCGCCGGTGATTTCGGCCGCCGCGATCAGGCGCGGGATGTTGAGATAGCTGTCGCGGCTCGGCGCGCGGCCAATGCAGACGTCGTCGTCGGCGAACCGGACGTGCAGCGACTCCCGGTCCGCCTCCGAATACACCGCCACCGTCTCGACGCCCAGCTCTTTGCACGCGCGGATCACCCGCAGGGCGATCTCCCCGCGGTTCGCGATCAGCACTTTCTTGAACATTACGGCGTTAGCTCGATCGCCCCGGCCGCGTCGGAGCCACCCAGCCGATTCCCGGACGAATCCACGCCCGACACCTTCAGGGCGAACTCGCTCGGGTTCGTCGCGTAGAAGATCGCGCTCTCGTAGCTGATGACACCTTGGGTGTACCAGTGAAAGAGCGACTGGTCGAAGCTCTGCATGCCGTACTGCACCGAGCCCTCGGCGATGAGATCGGGAATGTTGAGCTGCTTGGACAGATCCCGGATGTTGTCGGCCACCGCGGCCGTATTGATCAGTACCTCGGCGGCCGGAACGCGGCCGCGGCCGTCCTTCCGCGGCACCAGGCGGAGCGAGACGATCGCCTGCAGGGCCGTGGACAGGAGGTGGCGGATCTCGTCGTGCTGGTGCGGCGGGAAGAACGAGATCACGCGGCTGACCGTCTGCGTGGCGTCCGTCGTGTGCAGCGTCGAGAACACCATGTGCCCCGTGTCCGCCGCCTTGAGCGCGGTGTCGAGCGTCTCCATGTCGCGGATCTCGCCGATCAGGATCAGGTCGGGATCCTGCCGTAGCACGTGCCGCAGCGCCGAGTTGAATGTGAGCGTATCGTTGCCGACTTCGCGCTGCGAGATGTTGGCGTGCTGGTCGCGGTGCAGGAACTCGATCGGGTCCTCGATCGTGATGATGTTCACGCGCCGGTTGGTGTTCACGTGATTGATCATCGCGGCCAAGGCGGTCGACTTCCCCGACCCCGTCACGCCTGTGACCAGGACCAACCCACGCGGCTTGAGCGCGATTTCCTCCAGAACGCCTGGCAGATTCAACTCCCGGATCTGCTTCACCTCGTAGGGGATCGCGCGGAACGCGAACGCCACCGTGCCACGCTGCTGGTAGACGTTGGTCCGGAACCGGCCCACGCCGGGCACGCCGATCGCGAAATCCGCCTCCTTGTGCTCGGCGAACTCCTTGACCTGCCGCGGCGTCATGATCTGCTCGGCCAGCGACTTCAGCTCCTCCGGTTTGAGCGGCGCGGTTTCGAGCGCCACGAGATCGCCGTTCACGCGAATCGTCGCCGGCCGGCCAACCTTGAGCAGCAGGTCGGAGCCGTTGCGCTGCACCATGTGCGTGATTGCTTGCTTGAAGTTGAACTGCGGCAGATTGCTCTGCGTCGCCTCACCCATGCGGATCCACCCGGAAAAGGACCTGGCCGAACTCCACCGGCTGTGCGTTTTGTGCGCTGACTTCCCGAATGACGCCCCCGACTTCGGACTCGATCTCGTTCATGATCTTCATGGCTTCGATGATGCAGACCACTTGCCCCACGTTCACCCGGGAACCGACCTTCACGTACGGCTGCGCGGCAGGCTCCGGCGACTGGTAGAACGTCCCCACCATGGGAGACTTGATCTCGAGGAGCTGGGGGCCTGCGGACGGCGCTTCCCCAGTCCCCATTCCCCTGGCAGCCGGGACTTGGGACTGGGGAATGGTAGGTCCTTGCGTCACCACCACATGGTCACCGGTGGCGTTCCCCCCGTGGCCCGCCTTCGAAACCCGCACGGACGACCACGCCCCAAACAGACCGCGCCGGATCTCGATGGCCCCCACTTCGGGCGCATCTTTCAAGATCTGCACGATTTGGGCGATGATGTCGAGCTTCATACCGTGAAGATACCCCCCAAGAGGCCCTACACCAGTTCCAGGAGCTCCGTACAGCCATCCGTCAGCAGCACGGGCCCATCGGCCGACAGATGCACATCGTCTTCGATCCGCACGCCGCCCCGCCCTGCGACGTACACACCCGGCTCGATCGTCACCACGGCGCCTTCGGGCAGCGGGTCGGCGGCGGTGCGCGCGAGCCGCGGCGCCTCGTGCACTTCGAGACCCAGGCCGTGACCCGTCGAATGCCCGAACGCGGCGCCAAAACCCCGAGCTTCGATCGGATCGCGCGCGAGCGCGTCCGCTTCACGCCCGGTCATCCCGGCGCGCACGCCTTCGCGCGCCCGCCGCTGCGCTTCCTGCACCAGCGCGTACAGCGCCCGCTGCGACTCGTCGGCCCGCGCGCCGACAACCACCGTGCGCGTCATGTCGGCGCAGTACCCGTCGACAACGGCGCCAAAGTCTAGCAGCAGCCACTCGCCTGCCGCTACGGCGCGGCTGCTCGTGTGCGCGTGCGGGAGCGCGCTGCGCGGCCCGCTCGCCACGATCGTCGGGAACGGGTGCGCCTCGCTGCCGTGCCGCCGCAACGCCCGTTCGAGCACTCCGGCGATTTCCAGCTCGGTCAGCCCAGGCCGGACCTCGGCCAGCGCGTCTCGCAATCCGGCCGTCGCGACCGTCGCAGCGGCGCGTATGGCGGCGACTTCACCCGCATCTTTGCGTACGCGCAGCCGCTCGACCAGTTCACCGGCCACTTTCCAGCGCCACGCCGTGCCGGGTCCCGTCGAAAACCGCGCCGCATCCTTCACGCTTATCGTATGTGCTTCGAAACCGATCGAACCCCCAGGCACGAGGCCCGAAACCCCAGCCCCGAGTTCCTTGAGCAGCCGGTCCCAGACGCTCGTCCCTTCGATTTCGACCCGCGCGACGGCGCCACACTCCTGCCGTGCCTGCTCGTCGTAGCGAAAATCGGTGACCTCCCGTCAAGTATCGGATGTTGGACCGCGACGTCACGAGCAGCGCGTCCAGACCTTCCGCTTCGAGCATCGCGGCCAGCGCCGCATGTCGCTCGCCGCGCTTATCGCGACTCGAGGTACCTGGCAAGCGCCTCGAATCCCAGCCGATAACTGTCCGCGCCGAACCCCGTGACCACGCCCACCGCGAGATCGGCGAGCATCGACCGCCGCCGCTCCGGCTCGCGGGCGAAGATGTTGGAGAGATGGACTTCCACGAACGGCACGCGCACGGCGAGCAACGCATCGCGCACGGCCAGACTGGTATGCGTAAACGCTGCGGCGTTGATCAGCGCGCCGTCGGCCCGGCCCTTCAAATTCTGGATCGCTTCGACCAGCTCGCCTTCATGGTTCGTTTGCACCCAGCTGCACTCGACCCCCAGCGTGCGCGCGCGCTCCTTCGTGGCGCGCTCGATTTCCGCGAGACTGGTGCGGCCGTAAATGTCAGGCTCGCGCTCTCCCAACAGATTCAGATTGGGGCCGTTCAGCACAGCGATGTGGCGAGACACTAGGACTTGAGCTTCTTCAACCACTGCTGGAATTGATCCGCCTCCACCTCGTCCTCGGGCGCCCGCTGGTTCCGGCCGGACGAACGACTGCCGCCGGGAGTTCGGGGCGACGCCGCTTCAGCACCCTCGGGCGCAGCGCCAGTGCCACCCTGCTTCCCGGCGAAGAATTCGTCGAACGAGAAACCGCCCGTCTTGGACCCGTCCGCGGGCGCGGCTGGAGCGGGCGCTTCGGCCGGCTGGACGTTTGTGCGTCTTCCCGCTTCGTCGCCGAAGACCGACTCGAGCGAGATGTGGTCTTCAGCCGGGCGGGACGGCTCACCTGGTGGCGGCCCGGCAGCATCGAACGCAGCCGCCAACGTGCTCTGCTCCTCCGCGGCTGGCGGAGTAGCGCCCCGTCCCGACCATATCCCCTTGAGGAATGCCTGAGCCGAAATGCCGGATTTCTTTCTGCCGCCCGGTGACAGATGCTCGACCTTGCTCTTCAGTCTCGCATCATTGGGACGCGCTGCGAGCAGCGCCTGGTACACGCGCAACGCGTCCTGTTGATGGCCCTGCTTGAGGTAGAGCTCCGCCATCGTTTCCGTAAGCACCGGCTCCGCCTGCGACAGCGTCGCCGTATCGGCTGCGCCGTCGTCGTCGGACAGGGCGACCGCCGCGGGCACCCGTGCCCGGGGTGGAGCGGGTGGAGGTGCTGGAGGTGCAGGAGGTGGTGGAGGTTGTGGTGGAGGCGGTGGCGAGGGAGCAGCCGCCTTGGCGGGGCTGCTAATCTCGTCATCCGGCATGATGAGCGGCAGGTAGACCTCGGAGGGTAGGTCATCGAGGTCCGGCCCGTCTGGCGATGCGGCAGGCCCCGGCGCATCCAGCTTGAACATCCCACTGCCTTCGTACTGCGTACGCGCCAGTCCTTCGACCTCCACCTGTTCGATCTGCTGCGAATTCAGCTCGACATCTTCCTGGACTTCGAGCCCATCGGCTCGCGCGGCGGCGTGGGCGCTCGGGTTGAAGCTGATTGGATTCTCAAAGTTCTCGACTTCTGGTGCCGCCGCCGATGGTCGCGACGGCCTCTTCAGCTCGACCGCCGTTGGCTCCTCGTGCTCAACCGCAAAATCCGGCTTGGTCATCGGCGTCGTGGCAGCCTTGCCTTTGGCGCGCGCCAGCGCTTCGGCGGCATCCCCATTCATCGGGTCCGCGTTCAGGAGCCGCACCAGCCACTCGACCTCTTCGGCGTACTTGCCGTTCCGCTCCGCGAGCTCGGCGAGTCCGCGCAGGGCGATGATGTTTTCACCGTCGAGGCCGAGGACCTGCTTGAAGACGCCCAGCGCCGCGCCATCGTCTTTCTTGTCGACGAGGCAGCGGGCGTAGACGATGTAGGCGCTGACGTAGTCGGGGTGGAGCTTGAGACCGTTCTGGCAGAGATCAATCGCGTTATCTATAAGCCCTGCTTTACGATAGGCGTCCGCCAAGGGGGCAAAATTCCTGCCCTTGGGGTTGTCGCGAAAACGCGCTTCGAGCTTGTCGATCTCGCTGGTGTAGGCCACGCCCTAAGTCTATGTGGGAATTGGACGAAGATAGTGTTTGGCCGGCGCCGCTGTCAAATGACCCGAACACCTGTGCGCTTGAGTTTGTGCGTTGTCGTTTTTAGACTTATGCCCTCTTCACCCCTCCTCATTAAGCGGAGTCGGAAGTCGCCATGCTGCGCACGATGCGCTCCAACGCCAAGTGGATCTTTTACATCCTCGCCATCGCCTTCGTGGCATGGCTCGCCGTCGGTCAAGTGATGAGCATCCTCGGTCCCAGCGGCAATGTCGTGCTGCGCGTGAACCGCAAAGAATTCCCAGTCACCGAGTTCCAGCAGCGCGTACAGCTCGCGACCGAACAGTACCGCCAGCAATACGGCACGGCTCCGATGTCGCGCGAAGAGGACCGTCAGATTCAGGATCAGGTCATCAATCAGATGATCCAGGATGCGCTGCTCGAGCAGGAGTACCGCCGTCTCGGGATTCGCGTCAGCGCCGAGGAGATCATTGCGATGGCGCAGAATTCGCCGTTGCCTGAGGTGACGCGCGACCCCCAGTTCCAGACCGACGGCCAGTTCGACATTCGGAAATGGCAACAGTTCCTCTCGACCACGACTGACCGCAACCTGCTCCTGCAGATCGAGGCGGTCTATCGCCAGCAGATTCCGCGCATCAAGCTGTTCGAGTACCTCGCCAGCGACGTCTACATTCCGGACGCCAAGCTATGGCGGCTGTACAAGGATCAACACGACTCAGTGCGGGTCACCTCGCTCGTCGTATCGCCCTACACGATCACCGACTCGATTCCAGTGAGCGACGCGGAGCTGCGGTCGTACATCGACAAGCATCCCGATGACTTCAAGCGGTCCGCCGTCGCCCACGTGCGGTTCATCACGATTCCCAGGCTTCCGAACGCCGCCGACACCGCTGCGGCACGGGCGCACGTCGCCCGGGTCCGGGGCGAGCTCGCGCGCGGGGCGAAATTCGAAGACGTCGCGCGCCGAGAGTCGACCGATTCCAGCAGCGGGCAACGCGGCGGAGATCTGGGCTGGCTCAAGCGGAACGACACCACCCTGGTAGCTCCCTTCATGCAGGCCGTGCGGAGCCTGAAGCCCGGCCAGCTGTCTGCCCCGGTGCAGACGCGGTT
>WNFV01013902.1_pt1 | contig 12804 bp, 16 predicted proteins | sample 5400101 | NCBI WGS metagenome assembly WNFV01 (sample SAMN13153361, study PRJNA577476) | soil metagenome | isolation source: 115 cm soil or saprolite under grassland replicate 1 | place: USA:California | collected 2016-06-15
CCCGGACCGCCCCGAACGAACTCGACGAGGGCGTCCACCGCCTCGTCCTCCCCCTCGAAGGCGGCCTCGACCCGTCCGTCGGGGAGGTTGCGCACGAAGCCGCCGACGCCCATGGCCCGCGCGCGTTGCGCCGTGACGTAGCGGAACCCCACGCCCTGCACCCGCCCCGACGCAAACACCCGCACCCGCTTCGTGGCGGTCACGATTGGCACTGCGGGCAGTAGTACGAGGTGCGGCCGGAGATCAGCACCGTGGCGATCGGGGTCCGGCAGCGGTAGCAGGGGCGGCCCTTGCGGCCGTAGACGCGCAGCTCGTTCTGGTACTCGCCCGGCTTGCCGTACAGGTCGAGGTACGCCTCGTCGTCGAGCGTGGTCCCGCGGTAGCGGATCGAGTCCTGCAGCACCTCCTGCATCCCGCGGTACAGGCGGCGTACCTCCTGGCTGGACAGCGCGTCGGACATGCGCTCGTGGCGCAGTCCCGCCGCCCACAGCACCTCGTCGGAGTAGATGTTGCCGAGCCCCGAGACGAACTTCTGGTCCATCAACAGCGGCTTCAGCTTGGCCTTGCGCTGCACCAGCACCTCGGAGAACTGCGGCCAGGTGAACGTGTCCTCCAACGGGTCGATCGCCACGTGGGCCAGCTCCTTGATCTTGCCGAGCTCGTCGCGCGTGGCGACGAACAGCTCGCCGAACGTACGCGGGTCGACGAAGCGCAGGTCGCCGCCCTGCTGGAAATCGATCACCACGTGGGTGTGCAGCGGCAGTGGGTTGCGCTTGGTCCCGCGCAGCAGCTGCCCGCTCATCCCGAAGTGGATCACCAGGACGTCCTCGCCCTCGAGCATCAGCAGGATGTACTTGCCCTTGCGGTCGACCTTCAGGATCTTCTTGGCGGCCAGGCGGTCGGCGAACTCCTTGCGCCGGCCGTGGCGGCGGATGGCGCGCATGGCGTTCTTGTGGGGCTTGACGTCGACGGACTTGATGCGCTTGCCGACGACGTCCTTCTCCAGGTCCCGGCGCATCACCTCGACCTCGGGGAGCTCCATCAGCCCTCCTTGGCCAGGGTGTCGGTCGAGCCCGTGAGCACACCGAACGCCTCACGCGCGGCTTCCTGCTCGGCCTCCTTCTTCGAACGTCCGCGTCCGCGCCCGTACGGCTTCCCGGACAGGAACACGATCGCCGTGAACTCCTTCGCGTGGTCGGGGCCGCGCTCGGTGATCTGGTAGCGCGGCGCGTCGCCGAGGTCCTGCGCCGCCAGCTCCTGCAGGCCGGTCTTGAAGTCGCGGTCACCCTCGCCGCGCGCGTAGGCGGCCATGCGCGGCCAGAAGAGCCGCTCGATCAGCCGGCGAGCGGGGCGCAGGCCGCGGTCGATGTATACGGCGCCGAGCACGGCCTCCAGCGCGTCGGCCAGGATGCTCGCCTTGTCGCGGCCGCCGGACAGCTCCTCGCCCCGCCCGAGCAGTACGTGCTCGCCGAGGCCGAGCGCGCGGGCCACCTCCGCCAGCGTCGTCATGTTCACCGTCGCCGCGCGGAGCTTGGCCAGGTCGCCCTCACTATGATGCGGGAACTGCCGGTAGGCGAGGTCGGTGACCACCAGCCCGAGGACCGCGTCGCCGAGGAACTCCAGGCGCTCGTTCGTCGGCGCCACCCCGGTCTCGAAGGCGTAGGAGCGATGGGTCAGCGCGTGCTGCAGGATGTCCCGGTTGGCGAAGCGGACGCGCAGGGCGCGCTCAAGCGCCGCCCGGGCAGGAACCGTGCGCCGTTCCGATCCGGTCGCGATCGCAGGCCCTCCGGCGCCCCTACTCGACCTCGAGGACCGGCTTGCCCGCGTAGTAGCCGCAGTTCGCGCACACGCGGTGCGGGACCTTCGGCTGGTGGCACTGCGGGCACTCCGCGTACGTCGGTGGCGCCGCCTTCCAGGTCGAACGGCGGGCCCGGGTGTTGGCTCGGGACTTCTTGCGCTTCGGAACGGCCACGGGTGGGTCTTCCTCTCTCTTCTCTCTCGATCAGGTGTCGGATCGCGTCTCGTGGTTCCCCTCGTCCTGTAGGAGCCGCTCGAGCTCCGCGAGGCCGGCCCAGCGCGGGTCGGCCTCGGGTCCGCAGGTGCATTCCCCGAGGTTGCGGTCGCCACCGCATCGCGGGCACAGGCCCCGGCAGTCCGGGCGGCACAGTGGGGAGAACGGCAAGTCGAGGACGATGGCGTCGCGGACCATCGGCACCAGGTCGAGGTAGCCCTCAGTGCCGAGCGGATACCGGTCCTCGTCCTCCTCCTCGTCGTCCGGAGTGAACAGCTCGCGCACCTCGGGTGCGACGTGGCGCTCGAACTCGGTCAGGCATCGCGCGCAGCGGAACGTCACGGTCCCGGCGACCCGGCCCGACACGAGGATGCCCTCGACCACGCTCTCGAGCAGGACGTCCACGACGACCGGCGCGTCCGAGGGCACCTCTGCCACCGGCGTCTCGACGGCCCCGACCGGCTCGGCGAGGTGGACCTCGCGCGCGGCGCCGGGGTGGTCGATCAGGTCCCGCACGTCGACGTGGGAGATCACTGCCCCTCGCCCCCCTCCTCGCGCGCCAGTTGCTCCTGGGCCCGGGTAGTGCCGCGCAGCTTGTCGCGGCCCCGCTGCACCTGCGCCAGCGTCCGATCCAGCTCCTCGCGCGTCTTGGTCAGCGCGATCTCGAACGCCGCGAGCTTGGCGTCCACGTAGTCCTCGGCCTCCAGGCGGATCTGCCGGGCCTCGTCGCGGGCCTCGGACAGGATCCGCTCGGCCTCCTCCTGGGACTTCATCACCACCGACTCGCGGGCCACGAGGCGGCCCTGCTCCTGGTGCGCCTTCTCGATCAGCGCTTCGGCGTCGCGGCGCGCCTTCAGCAGCAGCTCCTCGCGGTCCTTCACCACCCAGCGCGCCTGCTTGATCTCCTCGGGCATGGCCTGGCGCAGCCCCTGGATCAGCTCCAGGACCTCCTCCCGGTTGACCAGGGCCGAGGACGACAGCGGCATCGACTTGGCCTCGGTGATCAGCTCCTCGAGCTGCTGGATCCGGGCGGCGACGTCCACTAGGACCCCCCCAGCTTCTCGGTCAGGCGGTCGCGCACGAAGTCGGGGACCAGGCCGTCCACGGACCCCCCGAACCGGACGACCTCCTTCATCAGCGAGGACGACAGGTACGACCACGCCGGGTTCGTGGCGACGAAGAACGTCTCCACGCCGGCCATCCGCATGTTCATCTGTGCCATCTGCATCTCGAACTCGAGGTCGGTCACCGCGCGCAGGCCCTTGACCACCACCGACGCCCCGCGGGCCCGGGCGAAGGCGACCAGCAACCCGCCGAAGGAGTCCACCTCCACGTTCGGCAGGTCGGCCACGGCCTCCTTCATCATCGCCACGCGCTCGTCGGCGGTGAACAGCGGGGTCTGGGCCGGGTTGTCCAGCACGGTGACGACCACGGCACCGAAGACCCGGGCGGCCCGGCCGATGATGTCGAGGTGTCCGGTGGTGACCGGGTCAAACGTCCCCGGACAGAGCGCGGTCTCGCGCACGATCCGCCTCCCGGGAGATCAGGACGAGCGTGTCGCCGTAGCCCAGACGCTTGGCGACGGGGAAGTCTAGCGGAATCACACCGGTGTCAGCCTGAGCCGGCCGGGTCAGCACCAGCAGACCCCCGGGGGCAAGAACGCCTCTCCCGGACAAAAGCGACAGGACCCGCTCGAGGTCCGCCGCCGGAGTGGCGTAGGGAGGGTCGGCCAGCACCAGGTCGAAGGCCCCCGGCCCGGAGGCCAGGTAGCGCGCGACCTCTCGGTGGACGACCCGGGCCCGCCCCGCCACCTTCGCCCGGGCCAGATTCGCCCGGATGGCGCGGATCGCCGGCGCGGCGGAATCCACGAACACCGCGCTGGCCGCCCCCCGCGAGAGCGCCTCGATCCCCATCGCCCCACTCCCCGCGTAGAGGTCGAGGACGCGCGCGTCCACCACGTGCTCCCCGAGGCTCGAGAACACGCCCTCTCGGGCCCGGTCGGAGACCGGACGGGTGCCGGCCGGCACCGGCGCCAGCCGCGTCCCCTTGGCGGAGCCGGCGATCACGCGCACGCCTGCCTCCGAAATAACCCGATCGGGCTATCAAGGCGCGGAGGCCGTCGTCCGATGCTCCACCCGCGGCGATCGGAACGGACCGGAGGAGTGGCCACGGTGGAGGCGGAGCTCGACAGAGGGAGGGAGCCGGCCGGCGGCCCGGACGCGGCGAGCTCCCGGGCGCGCCCTTCGATCACCGACGCGGGCGCGCTGGTCGAGCAGGTGGTCGCGGAGCTCCCGCCGGACTGCTCGGTCGAGGTCCGTTGCCGCGGCACCACCACCCTGGCCCTCGACCGCGCCACGGCCGGAGAGGCGATCGCCTCCCTCGTCGAGCAGGCGCTGACCGCGCCCGGGGCGAGCACCTGGCCGATCCTCGTCGACGTGGTCGGCGACGCGGCCGGCGTCTGCATCACGGTGAACGACCCCTCGGGGTCGTGCTCCGCGCTCACCCTTCCGCGGGTCCCAGCCGCGGACTGACCGACGGGCCGGCGCCGCCTCCGTCATCCGGCACGGCCTCGCCGACCACGTGCGGCCCTGCCAGCCAGGCGTTCGGCATCCGGAAGGGGTGGAAGCGGTCGAACGTCGCGTCCGGGAAGGGCAGCGCCTCCGCGGCCGCCCGAACCACGAGGGTGCCCGGCCGCTCAGCCCGCGCCCGCCGGGCCAGGCGGCGGAGCATGTTCGGCTCGGGCTCGGTGGCCATCACCTTCGCGTCCGGCCGGTAGAACGCCAGGTTGGCCCCGGTCCCCGCCCCGACCTCGAGCACCCGTCCCTCGGCCCGCCCCGCCGTCTCCTCCCGGTACTCGCGCTCGCCCTCGGCGACGGCGCGCTCGAGCGCCGTGTAGAACCGCGCGAAGATCGGATGGGCCTTCACGCGCCCATTCTCCCGCCGAACGCGGATCAGGCCTCGCTGCGCCGGGCTCGTGATCAGCGACGGCTGGCCAGCATCGTGGCCAGCTCGGGTCCGGCGGGATCGAACCGTCGCAGGCCGCGGATCCCATCGAATCCGGCATCGGCCGTGGCCAACCCTTCCGTCTCGCGTCCGAGGGTGGCTGCCGCGAGCACGGCGTCGAAGCAGTCCAGGCCCTCGTGCCGCTCGAAGAGTGCGAGCCCGCGCGCGAGGTCATCGGCATCGGCGACCAGAAGCGGGGTCAGCAGGTTCGTGAAATCTCCTCCGTCGCGGACAGCCCGTCGCCGGCCGACGCGACGGGCGCGGACGTGCACGAACTCCTGGATCACCTCCACGGTCGTGGATGCGTCGATGGCGCCGTCCCGGATCGCCCCGACGATCCGGCGGCACGGGTCTCGCAGCCGGTGATCCGCGCCCACTGCGTAAACCAACACGTTGGTGTCGAGGACGATCACAGGCCTCGTTCGTGCGCTTCCTGGATCTCGCGCCTCAGGTCCCGAGGATCCTCCGGCACCTCCATCGGGGGCGCCGACAGGATCCGCTGGGCCGCCGCTCGCTTCCGCACTAGGTCAGCCGGGTAGGCGCGGTCGATCGCCTCACGGATCACTGCGGCCACCGACGTCCCACGCCGCCGCGCCTCCGCCTCGACACGCCGGTAGCGCGGCTCGTCCATCAGGATCTGCACTCGTCGTTCCAACATGCTCATACAGTAGCATGCTTAGCCAAGAAGGCTCGTTGGCATCCTTTGGCATCGAGTCAGGGGCACGAGGCAATCAGGACCGCGTTCATGCCTCTGCTGGACGGAGGCGAGGAGCCCCCATTCCTCGACTTTGGATGGGTCAGCGAACCGACCGACTCGGGTTTCTGGTCAGAGGTTTCCGCGACGTGCGCTTCGAGGACTCCCCGACGGCCAGGGCCAGTCAGCATGGAGTCCGATAGGCGGGCTCAGGAGTGGAACAGCCACTCGATGGCGTCGGCGAAGCGGCGCTCCAGCTCGACCCGGAGGTCGGGGTGGCGCTCGAGCTGCGGGTCGTCCTCGATCAGCGCGAATGCCTCGGTACGGGCACGCTTCACGAGCGGGGCGTCATACGCGAGACGCGCGAGCTTCAGGTCGGGCATGCCCGACTGGCGAACGTCGAACAGGGTGCCCTCGCCCCGCAGCCGGAGGTCCTCGTCGGCCAGGTCGAAGCCGTCCGTGGTCCGGACCATCGCCGCCAGACGGGCCCGGGCCTCCTCGTTCTCCTCCGCGCTCTCGTCGAACAGCACGCAGTACGAGCGGTGCGCCCCGCGACCGATCCGTCCGCGGAGCTGGTGCAGCTGGGCCAGGCCGAATCGCTCCGCGTTCTCGACGAGCATCACGGTCGCGTTCGGCACGTCGACGCCCACTTCGATCACGGTGGTCGAGATCAGCACGTCGGTCTCGCTGGCGCGGAACGCCGCCATCCGCGCCTGCTTCTCTGCCGGGCGCATCCGGCCGTGCAGCAGCGCCACCCGAAGGTCCGGGAACACCTCGGTCGCCAGCCGATCGGCCTCGGCCTCGGCCGATCTCACCTCGACCCGGTTCGACTCGTCGATCGCCGCGCAGACCACGAACGCCTGCCGCCCCGCCGCCACCTCCTCGCGTACCAGATCGTAGGAGCGCTGCCGCTCGGCGTCGGTCCGGGCCAGGCGCGTCTCGATCGGCTGGCGGCCGGCGGGGAGCTCGGAGAGGATCGAGACGTCGAGGTCACCGTAATACGTCAGCGCGAGCGTCCGCGGGATCGGGGTGGCGGTCATGATCAGCACGTCCGGGTGCGCTCCCTTCTCCTTGAGCACCATCCGCTGGTGCACGCCGAAGCGGTGCTGCTCGTCGATCACCGCCAGCGAAAGGTCGTGGAACGCCACGCCCTCCTGCACCAGCGCGTGCGTGCCGATCACGAGGTCGATCCCCGCGGAGGCCACGCCGTCCAGGACGCGCTGGCGCTCCTTCCCGGTGACCGCCGCGGTCAGGAGGGCGTAGGCCAGCTCGGGCTCGGGGCGGCCGTCGCCGAGCGCCAGCTGCCCGCCGGGCGCGGCCTCACCGACCTCGTACGCGCCGAGGGGCGCCAGGAACTCGCGCACCTTCAGCAGGTGCTGCCCGGCGAGCACTTCGGTCGGGGCCATGATCGCGGCCTGGTGGCCGGACTGGATCGCCACCATCGCTGCGTACAGCGCGACCACGGTCTTCCCGGACCCGACGTCACCCTGCAGCAGCCGGTTCATCGGGCGCGGCCGGACCATGTCCCCTTCGATCTCCGCGATCGCCGCGCGCTGCCCCTCGGTCGGCTCGAACGGCAGCGCGGCCAGGAAGCGCTTCGCGAGGGTTCCCGAGAGATCGTGGGCCACGCCCTTCGTCTCGCGCTCCACGCGATGCTTGCGGAAGGCGACCCCGAGCTCGAGCGTGAACATCTCGTCGAACTTCAAGCGCTGGCGCGCCCGCGACAGCTGCACCTCGTCCTCGGGGAAGTGGATCGCGCGGAGCGCCTCGCCGCGCCCCAGGGCGCCGTCGGCGGGGCGCAGGTCCGGCGGGACCGGGTCGGCGAGCGCCACCCGCCCCAGGGCATCGTGGACCAGGCGCCGGATCATGCCCGGCGACACGCCCTCGGTGGCCGGGTGGATCGGGATGATGCGGCCGACGTGGATGCTCTCGCCGTCGTCGCCGCGGAGCACGTCGACGGTCGGGTTCTGCATCCGGAGACGGCCGCGGAACGCGCCGAGCTTCCCGAAGGCCATCACCTCCATGCCCGCGCGGAAGCGCCGGAAGGGCCAGGCCTGGTTGAACCAGAAGAGGTCGAGGACCCCGCGATGCTCGTCGCGGATGATCACGGTGACCATCGCCTGACGCCGCCGCGTGAACACGCGGCTCGTCTTCTCGACCCTCCCGATGACCGTGGCCTCCTCGTTGATCTTCAGATCGCGGATCGGGACGGTCTTCGAGCGGTCCAGGTAGCGGCGCGGATAGTGGTGCAGCAGATCGTCTACCGTCTCGACGCCGAGCCGGCGGGCGAGGAGCTCGTGGACCGGCGAGCCTCCCCGGCGGCCAGGCCCGGTGGGCATCGAGGCCACACCGCCGACCTCTCGAACCGCGGCGTCGAGCGACAATGCCTTCGCGGGGCTCACTCGATCCCGATCAGGTACGGGTAGTTCGGCTGGCCGCCGCGGACGACCTCGACGTCCAGGCCCGGCGCGGCGGCGCGGACGGCCGCCTCCACCGCGGCCGCCTCCGAGGGGACCGCGTCCGCGCCGGTGACGACCGTCAGCAGCTCGCGGTCCGCGCCGAGGGCCGCGACGAGCGCCGCGGCCAGCGGAGCCGGGTCGTCGCCGATCCCCTGAACGCCCCCCTCGGCGAGCGCCAGCCACTGGCCGCTCCGGACCGGGCCGGCCTCGGTCTCGGCGTCGCGGACGGCGCGGGTGAGCTCCCCCCAGCGGCACGCCGCCGCCGCCTCGATCAGGGCGGCGTGGGCGTCGGCCGGATCTGCCATCGGGTTGTGCGCCGCCGCCGCGGCGATCCCCTGCGGGATCGAGCGCGTCATCAGGACGTGGACCTCCCGGGCGCTCTCGGCGGCGGCCCGTTCCGCGGCGGGGATCGCGTTCGGGTGGTTCGGAAGCACCAGCACCGAGTCTGCCGGTGCCGCGTCGATGGCGGCGACCAGCTCGCCGACCGACGGGTTGCTGCCCGGGCCACCCTCGACCACCCGCGCGCCGAGGGAGCGGAAGAGCTCGGCGAGCCCGCCGCCGAGGGCCACCGCCACCAGGGAGACCCGCTCGTCCACCCGCACGCCCCGGGCCTGGCCGGAGAGGCAGTGCTCGGCGACGTCGCGCTCGAGCGAGGTGATCCGGACCTCGCGCAGGGTACCGGCCCCTCGCCCGGCGTCGACGGCGGCCTCGGGGTCGTTCACGTGGACGTGCACGTTGTAGAGCCCGCCGCCGCCGACCACCACCAGGGAGTCCCCGAGCGCGGCCAGCCGGGCCTGGAGCGGCGGGACTGCCGCGTCATCCGCCTCGAGCAGGTACATCACCTCGTGGCTGAACGCCAGGGACGCCGGCTCGAGGGCGGCGTCGAGGGGCGTGTGGCCGACCGGCCCGAGCGGTCCCACCGGCACCGAGAGCGGCTCCCCCGACACCACCGCGAGCAGCGCGTCGAACAGCAGCAGAAGGCCTCGGCCGCCGGCATCGACCACCCCGGCCCGCTTCAGCTCGGGGAGCAGCTCCGGCGTGCGCGCCAGCGCCTCCTCCCCGGCGGAGAGCGCCGCGGCGGCCACCGTCGGCAGGTCGCCCCCGCCGGTGGCGGCGGCCCGCGCGGCGGCCGCAGCCTCGTCCAGGACCGTCAGCACGGTCCCCGGCTGGGGCCTGGCCACGGCACGGGTCGCCTCGACGCTCGCCTCGGTCAGCGCCTCGGCCAGCGCGGTCCCACCGGCGCCCTCCTCCCGGCACAGGCGGTCGGAGAGCCCACGGAGGACCTGCGACAGGATCACGCCGGAGTTCCCGCGCGCGCCCATGAGGGATGCCCGGGCGATCGCCTCGCCCATCGCGCCGAGGTCGCCGTCCGTCCCCTCGAGCGCGTGCGTGACGGCCTCCTGCGTCAGCAGCATGTTCGTGCCGGTGTCGCCGTCCGGAACCGGGAAGACGTTCAGGGAGTTGAGCTCCTCCCGGTGCGCCCGGAGGGCCTCGCCGAACAGCCGCATCACCGCGCCGAGCGTCCGCGCGTCGACCGCTTCGACCATCGTCGCAGGATAGCCCGCCTGCTACCATCGTTCGGCCATGGCCGCCGTCTGCGACATCTGCGGGAAGACGCCCGGGTTCGGGATGAACGTCTCCCACTCCCATCGCCGCACCAAGCGACGGTGGGATCCGAACGTGCAGCGTGTGCGGGCCCTGATCGACGGGTCACCGCGCCGCGTGAACGTCTGCACGAAGTGCTTGAAGGCCGGCAAGGTCCTGCGGGCGGTCTGACCGCGCCACGAATCGTTGGTCTGTTCCGACGCCCCCGGACGTGGCAGACTGAGGGGGTCGATGCCCGACCCGCGCGCCCGCGGTCCGAAGGCCCCGTCTCCCGACCGCCTCGAGGAGACGCGCCTGCTGCTGCGGCTGGCCCGCGAGGTCACCGGGACCCTCGATCTCCAGGAGGTCCTGGACCGCAGCCTGGCGGCGCTGCGCACCCTGATCGACTTCGGCGGCGGGGCGATCCAGCTCATCGAGGAAGGAGCGCTCGCGGCGGCGGCCACCGACCCGCCGGCGAGCCCGGAGGCCAAACGGGTGCGGATCCCGGTCGGTGAGGGCGTCTCCGGCGGCATCGCCGCGACCGGCGAGCCGGTCTACATCCCCGACATCACCATCGACCCCCGCGTCCCAGCCGCCCGGCGCAGAGCGGGCGTCAGCAGCGGCGTGCGCAGCTACTTCGGCGCGCCGCTGATCGTGCACGGGCAACCGATCGGCGTCCTGCAGATCGACGCGCCGCGCGTGGACGCGTTCCCGCCGGACGTCCAGGCGCTCGTGCTGTCGTTCGTCCCGACGATCACCGCCGCCGTCCAGAACGCGAGGCTCTACGCGAAGGAGCGCGACGCCGCCGAGCGTCTGCGGGAGGCGCAGCAGCCGAAGCGCGACTTCGTCTCGATGGTCTCGCACGAGCTGCGCAATCCGCTGGCGACGGTGGCCGGGTTCGCCGAGACGCTCTCCCGGCACCTCGACCGGCTCGACCCGGAGACCGCGCGCGATGCCGCCCGGCGAATCCGCGCCGGCGTCACACGGATCGAGCGGCTGGTGGACGACCTGCTCGACCTGTCCCAGGTCGAGCGCGGGCGGCTGGCCCTTTCGCTCGGCCCGACCGACGTCGGCGCCGTGGTGCGCACTGTCGCCGCGGAGCAGGCGGACGTGACGCCGGTCGAGGTCGAGGTGCAGGAGGACCTGCCGGCGGTGGTCGCCGACGAGGACCGACTGCACCAGGTGGTGTCGAACCTGATCGTCAATGCCCGCAGGTACTCGCCGAGCGGGAGTGCGGTGCGCGTCGACGCCCGGTCGCTGGAGGGCTGGGTGCTGGTGTCGGTCGAAGATCACGGGAAGGGCATCCCGGCCGACATGCTCGACCGGGTCTTCGAGCCGTTCTTCCGCGTGGACGACGGCGAGCGCTCCGGCGGCCTCGGCCTCGGGCTGCACCTCTCCCGAGCGCTGATCCAGGCGATGGGCGGCGACGTCGGCGTCGAGAGCGAGGTCGGACGCGGGAGCCGCTTCACGGTGCGGCTGCCGGCTCGCGCCGGGGCCCGCTAGACGACCTGCGTTCCCTCCACGCGGTCGCCCGGACCCTGTTCGCGGACCGCCCGGACCTGCTCCAGCGCCTCGCGGAGGTCCTTCAGCCACTCCTCCTGCTTCTTGGACACGAGCTCGACGCACCACGCGAGGGCTCCGCTGCGGCTGCGGGCCACCCCGGCGTCGACCAGCGTGTCGAGCACCTGGCGCTCCGGCTGGCGCAACCGGGTCATCACCGGCACCGAGAGGTGGGTGAACAGGAGCCCGGTGTCGCCGCACCGCGCACCCCAGGACACCTTGCGCCCGAAGCGGTGCTCCGCCTCACGGGCGATCTTCATCCGGGCCTGCCGGGTGTCCTCCCGGAACTGCCGGATCCTTCCCTCGCGGGCCGCCTCGGCCGACCCGCCCTCGCCGACCTCGGGCTCGGCGAGCCGCCCGATCACCAGGATCTCCTCGCGGTCGACCCGCACCTCGGGCGCCTCCGTGAACCACTCCCCGGGCAGCCGCCCGGCGAACCAACCCCGGATCTCCTCCGACTCCTCCACGGGATCCCTCCTTCGCTCGGCCCGCGGAAGTGAGATTACATCATTACTCTCATTACGCGCTGCGCACGGTGGATCAGGGCCGGTCGCGCAGGGACCAGGCGGGGTCGGCCGGGCCGATCCCCTGGCCGAGGGCGAGCGCGTGGCGGATGGCCTCCGTGACGAACGCCTTCCCCCGCCGGACGGCCTCGCGCAGCGGCCGGCCGTGCGCCAGGTGGGCCGCGATGGCCGCGGAGAGGATGCACCCCGTGCCGTGGGTGTGCCGCGTGTCGACGCGCGAGCCCTCGAGCCACTCGACGTCGCCCTCGGCCGTCAGGAACAGGTCGGAGGCGTCGCGCTCGAGGTGCCCACCCTTCATCAGCACCGACCGGGCCCCGAGCTCCAGGATCGCCCGCCCGGCGCGCTCCATGTCAGCCAGATCCACCACCCGGAACCCGGCCAGTCCGCCGGCCTCGTGCAGGTTCGGGGTGACCACGGTCGCCAGCGGGAGGATCCGTTCGCGCAGCGCGTCCACGGCGTCCTCCGCGAGCAGCGAATGGCCGTGCTTCGAGACGAACACCGGGTCGACCACCAGGTTCGGGACCCGCGTCTCGGCCACAGCGTCGGCGACCGCCTCGACGATCGGGGCCGACGCGAGCATTCCGGTCTTCGCCGCGTCGACCCCGATGTCGGTGACCACGGCGCGGATCTGTTCGGCGACGGTATCGGGGGACAGCTCCTCGTAGCGGCTGACCCCCTCCGTGTTCTGCACCGTCACCGCCGTGATCGCCGTGGTGCCGAACACGCCGAGCGCGGTGAACGTCTTCAGGTCGGCCTGGATCCCGGCTCCGCCGCCCGAGTCCGACCCCGCGATCGAGAGGGCCCGCGGCGGGGGTGCCGCGTCAGGCAAAGTGGTCCCATCCCGCCGGCTCGAGCGGGCGTCCGCGGCCGTCGCCCCCGAGCAGCGTCACCCGGCCGGCGAGTCCCGCCCGGTCGCCTTCGCCCTCGCCGGTGGGTTCGTCGACGGCCACCACCTCACCGATCTCCGAC
>WNFV01011950.1_pt1 | contig 12797 bp, 11 predicted proteins | sample 5400101 | NCBI WGS metagenome assembly WNFV01 (sample SAMN13153361, study PRJNA577476) | soil metagenome | isolation source: 115 cm soil or saprolite under grassland replicate 1 | place: USA:California | collected 2016-06-15
GCCACCCGGCGGACGGTGTGGGTGGACCTCGCCGCCGAGCAGGGGGGGGACATCTATGTCGCGGCGATGGGCTTCGCGGGGTCGCCCGCCGAGATCTGGCTCACCCGCCTCAATCGCCACCAGAACCGTCTCGACCTGCTGCTCGCGGACGCCGCCACTGGCGCCGCGCGTGTCGTCATGACCGACAGCGACTCGGCGTGGGTGGACGCGCACGAGCCGCGGTGGATCAACGGTGGCCGGCAGTTCCTGTTCCTGTCCGAGCGGGACGGCTACGCGCAGGCGTACCTGTTCAACCGCGACGGCACGCTCATCCAGCGCGTTACGCCCGGGGGCTGGGACGTGCTCGAGCTGTACGGCGTGGACGAGAAGACGAAGACACTCTACTTCACGGGGGCGATCGACGGCCCGCTCGCCCGGCCGCTGCTGCGCATCGGCCTCGACGGCCGGGGCCTCGCCCGGATCTCGAGCGAGCCGGGGGCGCACGGCGTCGAGTTCGACCCGACGTTCCAGCTCTACGTGGACACCTATTCGCGCGCCGGCGTGCCGCCCGTCCAGACACTGCGGCGCGCGAGCGGCAGGCTGGTGCGGAGCATCGCCGACAACCTCGCGCTGGCGCGCAAGACGGACGCGCTGCGGCTCCGGCCCCCCGAGTTCCTGAAGGTGCCGACGCCCGACGGCGTGGAGCTGAACGCCTGGATCGTGAAGCCGAGGGACTTCGACCCGGCGAAGCGGTACCCGCTGCTCATGTTCGTGTACGGCGGGCCGGGATCGCAGACGGTGGCCGACGCGTGGGGCGGGGCGCAGTACCTGTGGCACCAGATGCTGGCGCAGGACGGGTACCTGGTCGCCAGCGTCGACAACCGCGGCACCGGGGCGCGCGGGGCGAAGTTCAAAAAGGTCACGTACCTCCAGCTCGGCCGGTACGAGTCGGCCGATCAGATCGCCGCGGCGCGCTGGTTCGCGAAGCAGGCCTACGTGGACCCCGACCGCATCGGCCTGTGGGGCTGGAGCTACGGCGGCTACATGGCGTCCCGCACCATGTTCCTGGGCGGCGGCCTCTTCAAGGCCGCGCTGGCGGTCGCGCCCGTCACGGACTGGCGCTTCTACGACACGATCTACACGGAGCGCTACATGCGAACGCCCCAGGAGAACCCCGCCGGGTACGACCAGGGCGCGCCGCTCGCGTACGCCGACAGCCTCAAAGGGGCTTTCCTGTTGGTGCACGGCACCGGCGACGACAACGTGCACTTCCAGAACAGCGTGCGGCTGGTGGAGCGTCTCGAGGCCGCCAACCGGCAGTTCGACATGCGGATCTACCCGAACAAGACCCACGCCATCGTGGGCGGGAACACGCGGGAGAACCTGTACGGGCTGTTCACGGCGTGGCTGAAGAGAAATCTCTAGCGCGGACCGCGCTCGCGGTCCTCACGCTGCTCAACCTGTTCAACTACCTGGACCGGTGGATCGTCGCCGCGCTCGCCGAGAGCATGAAGCACTCCGAGCTGCAGCTGTCCGACGCGCAGCTCGGCTCCCTCATGACGGGATTCATCGTCGTGTACATGCTCGCCGCGCCCCTGTTCGGCGCGCTCGGCGACACGCGGTCCCGGACGCGCCTCGTCGGCCTGGGGGTCGGCATCTGGAGCCTCGCCACGGCCCTCGCGGGGTTCGCGCGGAGCTACGGCTCGCTGTTCGCCGCCCGCGCCGCCGTCGGGATCGGCGAGGCGGCCTACGGCACGATCTCGCCGGCGCTCCTCGCCGACTACTTCCCCCGGGAGCGGCGCGGGCGGGTGTTCGCCATCTTCTTCGCCGCCATCCCCATCGGCTCGGCGCTCGGTTACGTCGTGGGCGGGCTGGTGGATCACTACTGGGGCTGGCGGTCTGCCTTCTTCGTGGCCGGCGTCCCGGGGTTGGTGCTCGCGGTCCTCGTGACGCGGCTGTACGAGCCCCCCCGCGGCGCGCAGGATCCAGACGCGCCTAAGGCCTCCGGCGCGCGCGCCACGGCGCTCGGCCATGCCGCCCGTGCCGCCTATGCCGCCCTGCTCCGAAACCGTCCCTATGTGCTCACGGTGTTGGGGTACGCCGCCTACACCTTCGCGATCGGCGCGCTCGCCTTCTGGACCCCGGCCTTCCTCGAGCGGTCGCGCGGCATCCCCAAGGCCGAGGCGACCGTCCAGTTCGGGGCGATCGTGGTCGCGACCGGCTTCCTCGGCACCTACGGCGGCGGCTGGATCGGCGACCGGGTCCTTCGGGTGTCGAAACAGGCGTACCTCTGGGTCTCGGGGGTCGCGACCCTCGTCGCCGCGCCGCTCACGCTGTGCGCCCTCGCGGCGCCCGCGCCCGCCGTGTACTGGCCCGCTATCGTGGCGGCGGAGCTGTGCCTCTTCGCGTCCACCGGCCCGATCAATTCCGCGATCGTCAACCTGGTCTCGCCGCACATGCGCGCCACGGCGGTGGCGTTGAGCATCTTCACGATTCACCTCCTGGGCGACGTGCCGTCTCCCTACCTCGTCGGCGTGCTGTCGGACGCGCACTCGCTCGCCCGGGCGATGCTGATCATCCCGGTCGCCGTGCTGGTGGGCGGCCTCATCTGGAGCTACGCCGCCTGGCGGGGCGACCGGGCGATCGGAGGGTAAGTGGCCCGCGCCTAGGAGCGCGGTTTCCGCATCATCAGCGCCAGCACGTTCCCCTCGCTGTCCCTGAAATCGGCCAGCCAGAGCTCGTAATCCGGCGCCCGGTGCACGAGATGCGGCTCGGTGATGAACTCCACGCCCCGAGCACGCAGCGTCGTGTGCGCTGCCGCGATGTCCGGGACGAGGTAGTAGACGAGCGACGCCGGATGGTCGAATTCCGCCGTCTCGGGGACTCCCAGCATCAGGGTCGTGGCGCCGCACTGGAAGAAAGCCATCTGTGGCGGTGCTTGGAAGAGGAACTGCATGCCGAGCGTGTCCTTGTAGAAGCGGACGGCCCGGTCCAAGTCACGGGCGCGGACGAAGATCTGGCCGATGGACGAGAGGCCGAATTTCTGTTCCGAGACGGTCATGAACTCCCCCGGTCGACTGCTGGTTCCTGTTGTGTCAGACAGTGGATTGTCCCGAGTCCCCACACCAGATCCACCGCGTGGATCCCCACGACCGGGCGGTCGGCGATCAGCTCGGCGAGAGTCCCGAGCGCCACGCGGTCCTGGGGATCGTTGAAGGTCGGCACCAGCACGGCGGCGTTCGCGATGTAGAAGTTGGCATAACTCGCGGGCAGCCGCTGCCCGTCGAAGGTGAGCGGGGCGGGCATCGGCAGGTCGATCACCTCGGGCTTCGAGCCGTCCTCGAGCCGCATCCCCTGCAGCCGCTCGCGGTTCTCCGCGAGCGCGCGGTAGTTCGCGTCGCGGGGATCCGTCTCGCGGCACAGCACGACCGTGCGCGGGTTGACGAAGCGGCACAGGTCGTCCACGTGCCCGTGGGTGTCGTCCCCCGCGATGCCCCGCCCGAGCCACAGCACGTTCGTGGCGCCGAGGTAGTCCCGCAGCACCGCTTCGAGATCGGCGCGCGACAGTCCCGGGTTGCGCACCTGGATCTTCTGGTCGAGCAGGCACTCCTCGGTCGTGAGGACGGTCCCGCGGCCGTTCACGTCGATGCTTCCGCCTTCGAGCACCACGTCGCGGTCCCCGGCGCGGGCGCGGAACAGGCGCAGCTTCAGCTTCGCCGCGGCCAGCTCGGGGATTCGGTCGTCCTTCTTCCAGTCGGGATACTTGGCCCAGGCGTTGAACCGGAACCGGGCAATCGCGGCCTCCCGCCGGGGCGCCGCCCGTCGCACGAACAGCGGCCCGAAGTCGCGGGTCCAGCCCCGGTTGGTGGGAAAGCGGAAGAACTCGATGCGCGCCAGGTCGGCACCGGCGCGCTCGAGCACGCGGCGCGCCTGGCGCGCGTGCGCGGCGGAGTTCACGAGGATGCGTACGGTCTCGCCCGGCGCGAGCTTGCGCACGATCTCCCCGTAGACCCACGGGATCGGGGCGATCTTCCCGGGCCAGTCGCTCGCGTTGTGAGGCCACCCGATCCACGTAGCGTGGTGGGGCTCCCACTCGGCGGGCATGCGGAAGCCGAGGGCCGCTGGTGAGGCGCGGTCAGCCATCAGCCGTCAGCGGTCAACGATCCAGGAACCGCTCGCCGATCCCGGCGTATGCGTCGATCCGGCGGTCGCGCAGGAACGGCCATCCGCGGCGCACCTCCTCGATCCGCGCGAGGTCGACCTCGCCGATGAGGATCGCCTCGCGGTCCGGCGGGGCCTCGGCCACGACGATGCCGAACGGGTCGGCGAGGAACGACGAGCCCCAGAACTCGATCCCCCCTCCCTCCCCGTCACCCGCTCCTCCCCCTTCCGCGGGCCGCTCGTGGCCCACGCGGTTCACCGCCGCGACGTAGCATCCGTTCGCGATCGCGTGGCCGCGTTGGACCGTCCGCCAGGCGTCGAGCTGGGCGGCGCCGTGGCCCGCCTTCTCCTGCGGGTGCCAGCCGATCGCCGTCGGATAGAGGAGGATGTTGGCGCCCTGGAGGGCGGTGAGCCGGGCGCCCTCCGGGTACCATTGGTCCCAGCAGACGAGCGTGCCGATCCGCCCCACGCGCGTGTCGAAGGCGCGGAACCCGAGGTCCCCCGGGGTGAAGTAGAACTTCTCGTAGTAGGCGGGGTCGTCGGGGATGTGCATCTTGCGGTAGATCCCGGCCACGCGCCCGTCCGCGTCGATCACGGCGGCGCTGTTGTGATACAGGCCGGCGGCCCGGCGCTCGAACACGGGAGCGATCACGACGACGCCGGCGCGCCGCGCGACCTCGCCCAGGATGTCGGTGGTCGGTCCCGGCACGGGCTCCGCCAGGTCGAAGACGGCCGCGTCCTCGGTCTGCGCGAAATAGCGCGAGCGGAACAGCTCCGGGAGGCAGACCAGCCGGGCGCCGGCTGCCGCCGCCTCCTCGACCCGCGCGACCGCCTTCTTCAGGTTCGCGGCGGGATCGGCGGACATCGCCATCTGGACGAGCCCGATCTTGTATTTCGCCGGGGGCTGCGAGTTGGTCGACGTCATCTCCTGGCCTGCTTCCACTGCCGCGGGTCGAACAACGCATCCTTGAGCGGGGCGTCCGTCTGGATCTCGGTGTACTCTTCCAGCCAGCGCAGCTGCCCATCCACCAGGAAGGCCACCTCGGCCGACAGCCAGGCGCCACCCGCCGCCTGATACCTGTTGAAGCGGATGTCGCTGGTCCGGCTCGTGTCGCGCTGCCCCGGCTCGAGCAGCCGCAGGAACACGAGGCGCTCCCGGTCCACCCAGAACTGACGGGTGCGCAGGTCGCCGGCCCTGGCGCCGACGACGTACACCGGGCGCCCCTCCCACGTGTCCTCGTGCACCGTGGCGAGATCGAACTTGAGCCGCTCGAGCCGCGCTACGGTCCGCTCCGCGGGATCGAAGTACACATCGAAGCCGAGTACCATCAGCGGATGAATGAACGCGGTAGCGTCCGCGATCGAGTCCGCGTGGAACACGAATTGGGAGTCGTTCGCGAACAGCAGGCCGTTGCCGGCGTCGGCCGGCACGAATTCGATGCGGAGCTTGCCGGGCAGCGCGGCGTACTCGCGCCAGACGGAGTGCTCCTTGGAGCCGTCCGGGCGCGTCGCGGTGTTCTTCTGAATGAAGTTGAGTGTCCGATACCACTTGCCGGCATAGCGGTCGTGCATCGCCTGGATGATCTGGCGACCGCCCGGCGGAGAAGCGACGAGCGCGGACGCGAACACGAGGTGCTGCAGCACACATCCCCCTTTGATGTCCGACATCGAAAATAACCTGCGGCGGGGCTGGTGCGCGCCGGAGAGCGGTGCTCTGACGCCTACCGCACCTCGAATTCCGTCGTGATGTCGTAGTCGTCCACCTGGCAAATGCCCACGCGCGCGGTGTAGCGCCCCCGCGTGGGAGCCGCGTCCTGCGGCAGCTGCAGCGCATCACGGTAGTGACCGGCGTGCGTGACCACGAACCGCCGGGCGGCGGGCCTCGGGACCTGCGTCGCGTAGTGCCACTCGCCGCCGCTGGCGGCGTTCCGGACGGTGATGCACAACAGGTCGTTGTTTTGCAGCAGGAAGATGATCGGCGCCTGCCGTTGGTTCAGGATGGTGTAGAGAACGGTCGGGTTGACGCCGGTCGGGTTCCCCTGCGCGTCGCTCCAGGCGAATCGATTGGGGATCACGGCGGCCGCGATCTTGGCGTGCAACGTCAGGCCGCGATCGAGCGTGCGGTGGGCGGTCCCAGGCGGCTCGACCTCTTTCATCTTCTCCACCTCGAAGCCGACGCCGGGGACGCCCCCGGACGGCAGGCGGGAGAGCCGGCCCGTGGCCTCGATGTACCGGCTGACGAACCAGCTCCAGCGATCCGCTTTCCCCACGAGCGGGACCACGAAGGTCCGTACGCCCAACGCCTGGACGTGCAGCGGCACCACGATCGTCCAGAGGTCGAACTGATCGTCCCGCTGGAGGAACCCCTGCACGGTGAGCGCGGTGTCGGAGGTCGCGGTATCGGAGGCGTGCTGGGCTGCGACGGGAGCGACGACGCACGCCAGGAGCGCGTGGGCCAGGGAGAGTCGACGCATCGGAATCCTCCTACTTCTCGAGCCGATAACCCGCCTTGCGAACGGTGAGAATATGCTGCGGCACCGCCGGGTCCGCTTCGAGCTTGCGCCGCAGCTCGGCGACGTGCGTGTCCACCGTGCGGCTCAGCACCGCCGCGCTGTAGCCCCACACCTCGCGCAACAGGTCCATCCGGCTCGCGACGGCGCCGCGCCGCTTGAGCAGCGCGAGCAGCAGGTCGAACTCCTTGGGCGTGAGGCCGACCGGCCGGCCGCTCCGGAACACCGTGCGCGACGCGGGGACCACGTCCACGTCGCCGAACCGCTCGGGCGGGCCCGCGCCGTCGCCGTGTGGAGGAGTGGGGGGGGTGGTGCGGCGGAGCAGGGCCTCGACCCGGGCGAGCAGCTCCAGCACCCCAAACGGCTTGGTGACGTAGTCGTCCGCGCCGAGCCGCAGGCCGCGAACCTTGTCCGACTCCTCGCCCCGCGCCGTGAGAATGAGGACCGGCATGCGCCGGCCTTCGTCGCGCAGCGCCCGCAGGACGCGGTAGCCGTCCATCCCCGGCAGCATCAGGTCGAGGATGATCAGGTCCGGGCCCCCCCCGCGGCGTGCCCGGGCGAGGCCCTGGGTCCCGTCCTCCACCACGTCGACCTCGTAGCCCTCGATCTCGAGGTTGTTGCGCAGACCGTAGGCGAGGTCGGGGTTGTCCTCGACCACGAGGATGCGCGTCATGCGGTGACTCCCGCCTGCATTGGGGCCGGGCCGGGCGCGGGGTGCGCCGCGTGCGTGAGCGGTAGCTCGATGACGAACCGGGCCCCCCCGCCCCCCCCGCCCCCCCCGCCGGTGGCGGCGTCTTCGGCCCAGGCGCGGCCGCCGTGCAGCGCCACCAGCTCGCGCACGACCGACAGGCCGATGCCGGTGCCCGCCACCGCCGAGCCGCGGTCGCGCTCCAGCCGCCAGAAGCGCTCCCAGATGCGCTCCCGGTCGGCGGCCGGGATGCCCGGCCCCTGGTCGTCCACCCAGAGGCGCGCCCGGCCGTCGCGCACGGCGAGCCCGACCGTGACGGTCTGCCCCTGCGGGCCGTACTTCACCGCGTTGTCGAGCAGGTTGAGGAGCAGCTGGCGCAGGGCGTCGGCGTCGACGGGCGCGACGACGCTGTCCGCGAGCTCGGTGCGGACGGCCACGCCGCGCGCCGCTGCGAGGGGGGCGAAGCACTCCACGGCCTCGCCGACGAGCGGCGCGAGCGGCGCCGGCGCGGGCGACAGCCGCGCCACTTGGCGCTCCGAGCGGGAGAAGTGCAGCAGGTTCTCGACTAGGTGCGTGAGCCGGCGCGCCTCCTGATCGACGATCTCGAGCGAGCGCACGCGCTCGTCGTCGGAGCGCACGCGGCCGAGCAGCAGGGTCTCCGAGAACATGCGGATCTGGGCCAGCGGGGTGCGTAGCTCGTGCGACACGCCGGACACGAAGTCGGCCCGCAGGCGCGCGAGCTCGTACTCGCGGCGCAGCTGCAGCAGCGCGGCCACGATCAGCGCCGCCGTGAGGGCGAGCAGCGCGAGCAGGAGCGGCAGCCGGGAGCGCGGCATCCCGCCGATGATCAGCTTCGGCGCCATGTCGGGGCGCAGCGCGACCTGTACCTGCATCGCGCCCATCATCGCCTCGACCGAATCGCGCGCGGAGTAGGTGGGCGGGTACTGGACCGGCGAGCGGTACAGCTCCCGCCCGTCCGCCTCCGTGACGATGACCGAGCCCAGCGAATCGTAGATGACCCCGCCGGTGAGCGGGCGCGGGAGCAGGGGGAATTTGTCCTCGCCCATCGTGTAGAACGGCTCGAAGCCCTTCGGGTCCGCTTCGAAACCGAGCACGAGTCGCCCCTCACCGGCCTTGTCCTTGACCACGGTGTAGACGATCGTGCGCGGCAGGCCCTCCACGGTGCGCACGATCGCGGCGAGCTTCTCCTTGGGCTCGTACACCGTGCGGCTGTGGGTCCGCAACGTGTCGAGCAGCCACCGGCGCGCGGCGGCCGACGGGGCGTCCCCTGCGGTCTCGAGCCGACCGGTGCGGAGATCGTAGCGGAACGTATAGCGCGCGAGCTTCAGGAATTCGGCGCCGGGCGGCTCCAGGCCGGCCGCGAGCCGCGCCGGCGGTGGCAGCGGACCGCCCGGCGTCCCGGCCTTGGCGTGCGACAGCGCGTCCACCGCCGGCCAGAACGCCATGTACCAGAGCTCCTGGGTCACGCGCGACGCGAACCGCGCGGCGGCGAGGCGCGCGTAGTCCCGCAGGATGCGCTCGGCGGTGGCCCGGTGGTACAGGAACGTGCGGTGCGCCTGCAGCGTGATCACGGCCGCGAGCACCAGCGTGAGCAGCAGCAGGACAGCCACGAAGAGGCCGCGCGGGCGCGTCTTGGAGATCGGGACGCTCATGCCGCAGGAGAAATGCACCGGATTCGGAGGAGTTTCAAGGGAATGACGCGTTCCTGACATGCTCCGCACGGCGTCTTCACCCGCGCGGCGCACCGATCCGGTAGCTTCCTGACTCAAGGCCGCGGTCGAAGTGTGACGGCCACTTCGCCCGGCTGGTCAGCCCGGGGAGCACTACGTGCCCCGGGTTTGGCTTTTTCATGTATGATTGAAGATGGCGTTCTCCCTCACCAGCACGGCCTTCACGGATGGGGCCGCACGGAGCCGACGTGTCACCGCCGCTCGCCTGGAGCGGCGCGCCGGCGGGGACGCGGGCGTTCGCCCTGATCGCCGATGACCCGGACGCTCCGGCCGGCACGTGGGTGCACTGGGTGCTGTATGATCTGCCGGCCGCCGCCTCCGAGCTCCCCGAGAATGTCGCCAAGGTCGAGACGCTCGATCTGGGTGGGGCGCGCCAGGGACGAAACGATTTCCGCCGCCCGGGCTACGGCGGGCCCTGCCCACCGCCCGGCCCGGCGCACCGCTACTTCTTCAAGCTGTATGCACTGGACGGGGCGTTACGCCTCAAGGCGGGAGCGCAGAAAAGGGATGTGGAGGCGGCGATGCAGGGCCACGTGCTCGGCACGGCGCAGCTCATGGGGACGTACGCGAGGCAGAAACGGTGAGGCGCCTGCTCGCCCTCCTGGCGATCGGCCTACCACTCCCCGCTGCCAGCTCACCGCCGTTTCGAGCCATCGTCCTTCCCGCCGGGATCCGCGGCATGATGAGCGCCGTCTGGGTGACGAACAACCGGCACTGGGACGAGGTCGGGGATGAGAACACGCTGACCCAGCTGCTCGGGACGGGCAAGCCGACGCAGCTCGAGTATCTGGGCTGCCTCGCCGGGGACGTCGTCCACGACACCCTCTTCGTGCGCCGCCTGGCGCCGGCGGCGGACCTGAAGCAGCTGCAGTTCGCGGTCGCGGGGAACTGCGATCACGTCGAGGGGTTCGTCGGCACCTGGCACACGCATCCGTACCGGGCCGACTCGAGCGGGCACGCCGTCAAGGAGCGCGGCCTGTCGGCCATGGACCTCGAGACCTTCGCGGCCGCGCGCGATCTCGTCAGCGTCGTGATGTGGGACGTGGATTCACTGGATGCGGCGGCCAAGGGGCCGGACGGCGCGGTGCGCCACCCGGCCCCGATCATCCTGCGATAGGCCGTGAGGAGGGCGGCCTAGCGGTCGCCCGAGCCTCCCGCGACCAGTCCCTTGGCGCGCCACTTCTCGAAGATCTTCTTCGCCTGCTCGTGCGCTTCGTCCAGCGCCTGCTTGGCGCTCATCCGGCCCGTCGCCGCGCTGGCGAACATCGTGGGGAGGACGAAGGTGTCGAAGATCTCGCTCTCCGCCGGATTGGCGGGGCCCGGGTGGCCGATGTTCGTCGCCCACTCGAGGGCCGTGCTGATCGGCTTCAGCTTGGACGGCGGGTTCGACCCGAACGGGTCGTTCGCCGTGGCCTCCTCCAGCCATTTCTTGCCGGCCGCAGGCTTCTGGCCGACCGCTAGCCCTGGGTCCGCGACCGATCCGGGGAAGGAGGGGAAGTTGTAGAGCTTGCTCCCCATGACCGCGTCGCGATAGTGCGCGATGAGGTCGGTGAGGAACTGCTTCGCGACGTCAGGGCTCTGGGCGAACTTCCAGATCACGTAGATCCCCATCACGTGCTCGCTCGCCCAGCGCGTGCCGCGCGGCCCCTTGAGCGCCGGGACGAAGAAAATGTCGTCCGCCACCGGTAGCTTGTTGTCCTGCGCCGTGCGGTAGGCGGAGATCGAGTTGAGGATGTAGCCCGTCTGGCGCGCGTTCAGGGCCTGGTTGTTCGATGCGGCGTTCCAGCTCAACACCGACGGGTTCATCCCCGCCTTGTAGAGGCGCACGCCGAACTCCAGGGCCTCGCGCGCGTGGTCCGATTTCAGGACGACGTTCTCGTTCTTGTCCTGCACCGACCCGTCGAACGACCACAGCATGGCGCGGGCGGCCATGTTGGAGTCGAGTTCCTGCGACATACCGATGCCGATCGGTATCTGGATCTCGGGATGCTTGTCCTTGATGAGCGGGGCCGCCTTGACCAGATCCTCCCACTTCGCAGGGCCGTCGGGCATCCCGATCTCGGTCCAGACGCTTTTCAGGTAGTCGCCGGGGTCGGGCACGTAGTTGTCGCTGAACCCGAACCACTTGCGGGTGACGGGGTTGTAGGTGCTGCGCTTGCACAGGTCGAGGATCGGCCCGTGCTGGCGCTCGGCTTCCTGGACGACGTCCGCCATGTCGAGCACCTGCGGCTCGAACGCGCCCGGCGGCGAGAGAAACTGGAACAGATCGTGACCCTGCTGGGCCGCGACCTCCGCGTTGGCCCGCGTCCCCAGATCGGCGAGGGCGATGTGATCGACGGTCACCTCGACGCCCTTGGCCGTCCCCCAGTCCTTGGCGTACTTATCGAACCAGACGTCGTACGCGGGGACGAAGTGGCTCCACTGGAGGATCCTCAGGGTCTTCTGCGGGCGCTTGATCCAGACGGTGGGACCGAGGGCGGCGGCCAGGGCGACCCCGGTCGTCGTGGACACGAAGTCGCGCCGATTGATGCTCTTACGCTTGGTCATTGAAATGCCTCCAATGGCTCAAAGAAGCAGGTGTCAGGTGTCGGGTGCCGGGTGTCACGGTCCCGGCACCTGGCGCCCGACCCTGGCACCTATCACAGCGTGTACAGCACGCTGAGGGCCAGTTGCTCGGCGTTGGTCAGGCCGGTGCTCCACCGCGTCATCGCGCGGAAGTACTCGAGCCCGAGGGCGTAGCGACCCGCCCGGAAGCGCAGCATGGCGGAGCCATCCTGATTCTCCTTGCGGAGGAGAACCGCCCCGGCGTTGTCCTGCGCGAAGCGATCCTCATCCGGGTTGTCGATCCCGTAAAACAGGAAGTAGCTCCACCGCGGCGTGAAGTCGTAGCCGACTTGGGCCCACGCGCCGTAGCCCCGGATGTTCCCCACTCGCTGGGACTGCGTGATGTGGCCGAACTGCTGGCCGAGCGCCTTCCCGAAGTAGACGTTGCCGCGCAGCGACAACTTGGCGCGCGCGACGCTGCCGCCGGCCTCGAACCCCCACGCCGACATGTTGTCCCCGCCGACGCCCGTACCGGTGGTGTCCTTCCAGTCGAGGTGACCGACAAGGTACCCGCTCCAGCTCAGCTTCGGGGAGCGCTTGGTGAAGTTGAGACGCGCCTCGAGCTGCGGAAGCCCGGATGCCTCGCCGTTGCCGATGCTGTTCGTGGAATCTCGTCCATTTCCTGCCGTAAACGGCCCCGAGCCCTTGAAGACCGCCAGTTGGAGCTGGAGCGCGATGGGCTTGCCGGGGTTCAAGTCGTGGTAGACGTATATCCCCGGGAACCGCCAGCCGATCTTGCCGGCCGCGCCGTACCCCAGCGGGAACGCGAGGTGCGTCGTCGACACCGGCGTCTCACCGAACAGCGGGCACCAGAACTGGCCGATCCGGACGGTCGTGCGGCCGTTCGACAGGTCGACGTAGGCGAAGCGCACGCGGAGCTGCGGCTGCTCATCCGCGAACGGCGGTGCAGGGGTGGCCGGGAACGCGCCGAAGAAGTCGGCCTCGAGCATGGCCTTCGGGGCCCACTTGCCGAGCACGGGCTGACCGCTGAACTCGAAGGCGATGCGCGTGTTCCGCACGTCGGCGTCCGTGAAGAGCTTGTCCGACGAAGGCTGGTTCGCTGGCGACGCCGCGAACTCGGCGTTCTGTCCCTGTCCGAACGAC
>WNFV01007310.1_pt1 | contig 12793 bp, 16 predicted proteins | sample 5400101 | NCBI WGS metagenome assembly WNFV01 (sample SAMN13153361, study PRJNA577476) | soil metagenome | isolation source: 115 cm soil or saprolite under grassland replicate 1 | place: USA:California | collected 2016-06-15
AACAACGGCTACCTGGGCATGGTCCGCCAGTGGCAGGAGCTGTTCTACGACCGGCGCGAGTCGCAGGTGTACCTCTCCCACGACGTCCCGGACTACGCGAAGCTCGCCGAGGCGTACGGAGCCGTCGGCCTGCGCGCGGAGACCCCCGATGACGTCGATCCGGTCCTGGAGAAGGCGCTGTCGGTCGAGGGCCGCAGCGTCGTCATCGATTTCCGCGTCGACCAGAAGGAGATGTGCTTCCCGATGGTCCCGGCCGGCGCGTCGAACGACGAGATCATCCTCGGCCCCGAGTTCGCCGAGCCGGTCTGCGACCCGGCCGAGGCTCCGGTCGCCTGACCATGAGCCTGCACACGATCTCGGTGCTGGTCCAGGACCGCCCGGGCGTGCTGGCGCGGGTGGCCGGCCTCTTCGCCCGTCGCGGCTTCAACATCCACTCGCTGGCGGTCGGGAACACCGAGGAGGCCGGGCTCTCGCGGATGACGATCGTCGTCGAGATCACCACGAAGCCGCTCGAGCAGGTCACCAAGCAGCTGAACAAGCTGGTGAACGTGCTGAAGGTGGTCGAGCTCGACGCCGAAGGCTCGGTGGAGCGCGAGCTGGCGCTGATCAAGGTTCGGGCCAAGCCCGGCGCGCGGGCCGAGGTGATGGAGGTCGCCGGGATCTTCCGCCCCCGGATCGTTGACGTCGCGCGCGACGCCCTGACGATCGAAGCGACCGGCGCGCCGGCGAAGGTCGAGGCGCTGCGTGAGCTGCTCGAGCCCTACGGCATCGTCGAGCTGGTGCGCACCGGCCGCATCGCCCTCGCCCGCGGCGACGGCGCGATCAAGGAGCGCCGTCTCCGATCGCTGAAGGAGGCGAGCGCGTGATCCGCTTCCTTCCCATCCCCTGACCGCCTCGAAAGGAGGCCACCCATGGCAACCGTCCTCTACGACGCCGACATCGACCGCTCCGCTCTGGAGGGCCGGCGCGTCGCGGTCCTCGGCTACGGCTCGCAGGGGCACGCGCACGCGCTGAACCTGCGGGACTCCGGGCACGACGTGGTGGTCGGGCTGCGCGAAGGGTCCTCGTCGCGGGCGAAGGCCGAGGAGGCCGGCCTGCGGGTGACGACCACCGCGGCGGCCGTCCGGGAGGCGGACGTCGTGATGATGCTGCTGCCAGACACGGCGCAGGCCACGGCGTACGCCGCCGACGTGGAGGCGAACCTCGAGCCGGGGAACCTGCTGATGTTCGCGCACGGGTTCAACATCCACTTCGGCCAGATCGACCCGCCCGAGGGCGTGGACGTCGGGATGGTGGCGCCCAAGGCGCCGGGGCACCTGGTCCGCCGGACCTTCACCGAAGGGAGCGGCACGCCGGCGCTGTGCGCCGTGCACCGCGACGCGTCGGGTGAGGCCCGGGACGGCGTCCTGGCCTACGCCTCCGGGATCGGCGCCGGCCGGGCGGGCGTGATCGAGACGACGTTCGCCGAGGAGACCGAGACCGACCTGTTCGGCGAGCAGTCCGTGCTGTGCGGCGGCGTCTCGGCGCTGGTCCAGGCCGGGTTCGACACGCTGGTCGAGGCCGGCTACCAGCCGGAGATCGCGTACTTCGAGTGCCTGCACGAGCTGAAGCTGATCGTGGACCTGCTGTACGAGGGCGGGTTCGGATTCATGCGCTACTCCGTGTCGGACACCGCCGAGTACGGCGACTACACCCGCGGCCCGCGGATCGTCGACGAGGGCACGCGCAAGGAGATGCGCCAGATCCTGGAGGACATCCGCTCCGGCGCGTTCGCCCGGGAGTGGGTGGCCGAGGCGAGGGCCGGCTACCCGCGCTTCTCCCAGCTGCGCGAGGCGGCGGCGCGCCACCCGATCGAGGAGGTCGGCGAGCGCCTGCGGGCGATGATGCCGTGGCTGGGCTCGGGTGCGGCGAAGGGCCGGGAGGCCTCCGGAGGGTCCGGAGGTGCTTCCGATGCCCGATGACGTAGTCCGGTTCTTCGACACCACGCTGCGCGACGGGGAGCAGGCGCCGGGCATCGCGCTGACCGCCCCGGAGAAGGTCGAGATCGCCGAGCAGCTGGCGCGCCTCGGCGTGGACGTCCTCGAGGCCGGGTTCCCGGCCTCATCGCCGGGCGACTTCGACGCTGTTTCCCGGATCGCCGCGAGCGTGAAGGGGCCGGTGATCGCGGCGCTCTGCCGCACCGACCCGCGCGACGTCGACCGGGGGTGGGAGGCCGTCTCCCGGGCCCAGCGCGGCCGCCTGCACCTGTTCGTCTCGACCAGCAACATCCACAGGGAGTCGATGCTCCGGATGAGCGAGGCGGACGTGGTCTCGCTCACCCGGGCGATGGTCGAGCGCGCCCGCCGCCACACGGACGACGTGGAGTTCTCGGCGCAGGACGCCACGCGGACCACGCCCGAGTTCCTGCTCGAGGTGTTCCGCGCGGCGGTCCGGGCCGGCGCCACCACGATCAACGTACCCGACACCCGTTGGCTACGCCCTGCCGCACGAGTTCGGCGAGCTGGTCCGCACGGTCCGCCAGGCCATCCCCGACGAGGTGGTGATCTCCGTGCACTGTCACAACGATCTCGGGCTGGCCGTGGCCAACTCGATGGCCGGGATGCGGGGCGGTGCTCGGCAGGTCGAGGTGGCGGTGAACGGGATCGGCGAGCGGGGCCGGGAACTGCTCGCTGGAGGAGGTGGCGATGATCGTCGCCACCCGGGGACCGTCGCTCGGACTGACCCACGAGCTGAGCCTGCGTGAGATCGCCCGGACCTCGCGGCTGGTGTCGATGCTCACCGGCTACGTCGTCCAGCCGAACAAGGCCGTGGTCGGGGCGAACGCGTTCGCGCACGAGTCCGGCATCCACCAGCACGGCGTGCTCTCGAACCGCGAGACGTACGAGATCATGGACCCGGCCGAGATCGGGCTGGACGGCTCGCGGATCGTGCTCGGCAAGCACTCGGGACGTCACGCGTTCGCCGAGGCGCTGGTGAAGCTCGGGATGGAGCTGGAACGCGACGTGCTCGACCGGACGTTCGCCCGCTTCAAGGACCTCGCCGACCGGAAGCTCTCGCTGACCGACGCCGACCTCGCGGCGCTGGTGGCCGACGAGCTCGGCGTGACCGACGACGCGTTCGTGCTGGAGTCGCTGGCGGTGACCGGCGGGACGCACCTGTCGCCGACGGCCACGGTGCGCCTGCGCCGCGGCGACGAGGTCGTCGAGGACTCGGCGATGGGCGACGGGATGATCGACGCGGCGTGCGGCGCGATCGGCCGGGCGACCGGCGTCGCGGCCCGCCTTGGTGCAGTTCGGGGTGTCCTCGGTCACGCCGGGCACCGACGCGCTCGGCGACGTCGTGGTCCAGCTCGAGGTGGTCGGTCGTCGCGTCACCGGCCGCGGCCTGGCGGCCGACGTGGTCGAGGCGAGCGCCCGCGCCTACCTCTCGGCGATCAACCGTGCGCTCGCGGACCGGGACGGAGGGCGGGGCGAGATAGTGGGTGGCCTCACCATCACCGAGAAGATCCTGGCCCGCGCGGCGGGGGAGGCGAGCGTCCGGCCGGGCGACCTGATCATGGCGGAGGTCGACCTGGCCATGGGGAACGACGTCACCGCGCCGGTGGCCATCGCCCGATTCCGCGAGCTCGGGCTGGCACGCGTCTGGGATCCCGGGAAGGTGGCGCTGGTGCCGTCGCACTTCGCCCCGGCGAAGGACATCGCCTCGGCGAAGCTCGGCATGACGATGCGCGACTTCGCCCGCGAGCAGGGGATCGAGCACTACTTCGAGCTCGGGCGAGGCGGGATCGAGCACATCCTGCTCCCGGAGCAGGCCCTGGCGCTGCCGGGGCAGGTGATCATCGGGGCCGACTCGCACTCGTGCACGTACGGGGCGCTCGGGGCGTTCTCCACCGGCGTCGGATCGACCGACCTGGCCGCCGTGCTGGCCACCGGCCGGATCTGGCTGCGCGTCCCCGAGTCGGTGAGGTTCGTCTACACCGGCCGTCCGGGACCCTGGGTGATCGGCAAGGACGTGATCCTGTCGGTGATCGGACGGGTCGGGGACGACGGCTGCGCGTATCAGGCCATGGAGCACACGGGGCCGGCGCTCGCGCAGCTGTCGATGGACTCACGGTTCACGATGACGAACATGGCCATCGAGGCCGGCGCCAAGTCGGGGATCGTCCCGCCCGACGAGACCACGGTGGCCTGGGTCCGGCACCGGCAGGAGGTCACCGGGCGGGTCCGGCCCTTCGAGGTCCCGGCCAGCGACCCGGACGCCGAGTACGCCGCGGAGCACACGGTCGACCTCGACGACCTGGAGCCGCAGGTGTCGCTCCCGTCGCTCCCCTCGAAGGCCGAGCCGGTCTCCGCGGCCGAGAAAGTGGCCGTGGACCAGGTCTTCATCGGCTCGTGCACCAACGCGAAGCTCGAGGACCTGCGCATCGCGGCGCACATCCTGCGCGGGCGGCGGGCCGATCCGCGGGTCCGGCTGATGGTCATCCCGGCCACGCAGGACATCTGGCTGCGGGCGAACGAGGAGGGCCTGCTGCAGGTCTTCGCCGAGGCCGGGGCGACCGTCTCCACGCCGACGTGCGGGGCCTGCCTGGGCGGCCACATGGGCGTGCTCGGCCCCGACGAGGTGTGCGTCTCGACCTCCAACCGCAACTACGTCGGGCGGATGGGGCACACGACCGCCAGGGTCTACCTGGCAAATCCGGCCGTCGCCGCCGCGACCGCCGTCCTGGGCCGCCTGGCCCATCCCGACGAAGTCGGCGTCGCGCCGCTCGAGCTGGTGCCCACGTGATCATCGAAGGGGTGGCGCACGCGTACGGGGACAACGTCGACACCGACGTGATCATCCCGGCCCGTTACCTGACCACCACCGACCCCGCCGAGCTGGCCCGCCACTGCATGGAGGACCTCGACGCGAACTTCGCGAACCGGGTCAAACCGGGGGACGTGATCGTCGCCGGGCGGAACTTCGGGTCGGGGTCGTCCCGCGAGCACGCCGCGATCGCGATCAAGGCGTCGGGCGTGGCGTGCGTGGTCGCCGAGTCGTTCGCGCGCATCTTCTTCCGCAACTCGATTAACGTCGGCCTGCCGATCGTGGAGTGTCCGGGGGTCTCGGGCGACCTCCGAACGGGGGACCTCGTTCGCGTAGACTTCGGCCGCGGGGTGGTTCTCGACGTGGCTCAGGGGCGCAGCCACGAGGCCACCCCGCTTCCTCCTTTCATGCAGGAGATCCTGGAGTTCGGCGGGCTGATGCGCTGGGTCCGCCGCTCGCTCGACGCGGGCGGCCGGGTTGAGGTTGAGGTTGGGGTCTCGGACCAGGAGCCGGTCCAGGCGGATTGGCGGCTGGATTGACCCCGCGCACGCACCGCGTGGCGGTCATCCCGGGGGACGGGACCGGCCCGGAGGTGGTCCGCGAGGGCCTGAAGGTCCTGGCGGCGGTGTCCGACGGGTTCGCCGTCGAGAGGACCGTCTTCGACCTCGGGGGCGAGCGGTACCTGCGTACCGGGGAGACCCTCCCGCACGCCGCCCTGGCCGAGCTGCGGGGCCACGACGCGGTCTACCTCGGCGCGATCGGGCACCCCGACGTGGCGCCGGGGGTCCTGGAGCGCGAGCTCCTCCTGCGGATCCGCGTCGCGCTCGACCAGTACGTCAACCTCCGGCCGGTGCGGCTCTACCCCGGGGTCCGATCGCCGATAGCCGGCCTGGAGCCGGGCGACGTGGACCTGGTCTTCGTCCGCGAGAACACCGAAGGCCTCTACGTCGGGCGCGGCTCGTTCACGGCCCGCGACACGGCCGGCGAGGTCGCCGTGCAGGAGAGCGTGAACACTCGCCGCGGGGTGGAGCGGTGCCTGCGCTACGCGTTCGGCCTCGCCGGACGTCGCCGCCGGCACGTGACGATGGTGCACAAGACGAACGTCCTGAACTTCGGGGGGGACCTGTGGAGCCGGGCCTTCGCCGCCGTCGCCGCGGAGCACCCGACCATCGAGACCGCCTACGTCCACGTGGACGCGGCCTGCGTCTACCTGGTCGAGGACCCCGGGCGGTTCGACGTGGTGGTGACGGAGAGCTGCGGTGGCCGGTCGCCGCGCCGCCGACCTGTACGGACTGACGGTGCTGGCCGACGGCATCCAGACCTACCCTGAGAACCACACGAAGTTCGGCGTGGTCGGCCAGCCCACCGCTCGTTTCGGACGGCCCGACAAGACCTCGATCGTGTTCGCCGGGAACGACGTGCCCGGCTCGCTGCTGCGCTGCCTGCAGCCGTTCGCAGACCGCCGCATCAACCTGCTGAAGCTCGAGTCGCGCCCGCAAGGAGCGCGCCCCTGGAACTACGTCTTCTACCTGGACCTCGAGGCGGCCGCGGACGACCCGCCCGCCGCCGAGGCGCTGTCGGAGCTCTCCGAGCACACGTCGTTCGTCCGCGTCCTCGGGACGTACCCCGCGTGGCGGGACTGAGCCCGGAGGTCCGTGCCGAGCGCCGGGGAGGACCGTAGACTCTCTCCGCAATCCGACCTCCCCCCAACCACGTGCCCAGGCGCCGGTCTCTCTACCGCTCCCGTTCGCACTCGGCCTCGGGCCGGGGCTTTGCGGCGTTCGTCCTGCTGATGGTGCTCTTGACCGGCGGGGTGATCGTCTGGCGCACCGGCCTGCTCGGGTTCGGCGGCGGGGGGCAAGCCTCTGCGACCGGGCCGACCGGCAGGCCGCCGGGGCCGTTCGACTCCGAGCGGCCGACGGAGTCCCCGACCCCGTCCCCCTCACCGTCTCCCACCATCGAGGGCGGCGGGCCGATCAACCCCGACTTCCCGAACCTGACGACCTTCCGCGGCAACGCCACCCGCACGTACTACGGCGAGGGCCCGTTCCCGAAGAACCCCACGGTCCGCTGGACGTACCCGTCCTCGGGCGGGCTGTGCAGCGTCTCCGACGGTGGGTCCGGGCCGAAGACCTGGTGCGGCACGGGATGGACCGGGCAGCCGAACGTCATCGAGAAGCCGAACGGGAGCGTCGAGATCCGGATCGGCGCGTACGACGCGCACTACCACTTCCTGGCCGGGCGGAGCGGCGAGCCGGTGCGGCCCGACCTGGTCACCGGCGACCTGGCCAAGGGCTCCGCGACCTCGGACCCGGACGGGTATCCTCTCTACTACGCGGGCTCGCGCGACAATCAGCTGCGCGTCGTGGCCCTCGACCGGCCCGAGCCGACCGAGCTCTGGTCGATCGACGCCAACACCAGCGTCCCCGACCCCACCTGGAACGACGACTGGGACGGCGCGCCACTGATCATCGGCGACTACCTGCTCGAGGGCGGCGAGAACTCGTGGTTCTACGTGATCAAGCTGAACCGCGGCTACGACGGAGCCGGCAAGGTGACGGTCGACCCCACGGTGGTGCTCACGGTTCCGGGCTACGACGACCAGCTGATCCAGGACCTCGGGGACACCGACATCTCGATCGAGTCCTCGGTCGCGTTCTTCGACGGCGTGGCCTACTTCTCGAACTCGGGCGGTCTGGTCCAGGGCTGGGACCTGCACGACATCCTGCGGGGAGGGACCGAGGCGACGCGCGTCTTCCGCTACTGGGTGGGTGACGACGTCGACGCCACCATCGCCATCGACCAGCAGGGGTACCTGTACGTGGCCCGGCACAAGGAGCACAACGTCACCAGCCGCGTGAACCCGTTCGCCGGCAGCCTCGGGAACCTGGTCAAGCTCGACCCCCGCAAGCGGCAGAAGCCCGTGGTGTGGTCGGCGTGGATCGGGTCGTCCTCCGGCGGGGGGGACATCCTCGGCACGCCGGCGCTGTACGAGGGCTACGTCTACATCGGCTCGGTGGACGGCGAGCTGACCGCGGTGAACATGAAGAACGGCAGGAAGGCGTGGTCCGAGACGCTGCCGGGCCCGCTGAACGCCTCGCCCGTCGTGATCGACGATCGGCTACTGATGGGGGACTGCCTGGGCGGGCTGCACCTCTACGACGTCTCCGACCCTACGGCCTCGCCCCGGAAGCTGTGGACGCTGCAGCTCGAAGGGTGCGTCGAGTCCACGCCCGCGGTGTGGAAGGGCTGGATCTGGGTGGGGACCCGCGCCGGTCCGATCTACGGGATCGCCGACCCCGGCGCCTGAGTCCGTGCCGCCGACGGGCCTCTCCTTCCGCCCGCGGACGCGGGTGCGCTACGGCCGCATCCTGGTCGTGCTGGCGGCTCTCGGCGGACTGGTGGCCTTCGTCTGGCTCGGGCCCTTCCGCGGCGACGGATCGCCCGCCGTCGATGCCTCACCGTCGGCCGGGGGTGCGAGCGATCGTCCGCCGATGTGCGCGCAGGCGGACGCGCCGGCCCGGCTCGCCGCGGTGGGCGACTGGGAGCACACCCTCGTCGACACTCGGTTCACGCTCCCGGCGGCCTACGTTCCGCCCGGCCTGGTCTCCACGACCGAGGCCGGGTTCGACGGCGCGTTCCTGGTGCGCGACTTCGTCGTGCCCGACCTGATCGCGCTGCGCCGGGCCGCCGAGGCCGCCGGCAACCCGGTCGAGGTGATCGCTTCCTACCGCTCGTACGACGACCAGGCCGAGCTGTTCCAGCGGCAGGTGGACCGATTCGGCGAGGAGGTGGCGCTGCAGCGCACGGCACGGCCCGGCCACTCGGAGCACCAGCTCGGGACGACGGTCGACTTCAAGACCAGGGGGGAGGACGACGTCAGTCCGTACTGGGAGGACACCCCCGCCGGGGCGTGGATGGCCGGGCACGCCGTCCAGTACGGCTTCGTGATGTCATACCCGCGCGGGAAGGACGCGGTGACCTGCTACGCGTACGAGCCGTGGCACTTCCGATACTTCGGCCGCGGGCGCGCCGCGAAGATCGCCGCCAGCGGCCTCACCGTCCGCGAGTTCCTGTGGCGCGAGCAGCGCCCCGCCACCCGGGCGACGCCGTCGCCCTCCGCCTCGCCCTGAGCGAGCCGGCGCCGGGCCAGCGGTGAGCGTTCCGCGATCTCCCCCGCCGGGTTCGGCTTGACAGGCAAGCAACAACTTGCCTATCATCCGGGTGGTGGGGGACGTGTATCGGGCGCTGGCCGACCCGACACGGCGGACGATCCTCGACGAGCTGACCGAGCGTGACGGCCAAACGCTCTTCGAGATCTGCACCCGGTTGACGATGAAGCACGGGCTGAGCTCGTCCCGCCAGGCGATCTCACAGCATCTCGAGGTGCTCGAGGCGGCCGGTCTGGTCCGGACGAAGCGGGAGGGCCGCTACAAGTTCCATTTCATCGAGACGACGCCGCTGAGGGCCGTGGTCGAGCGATGGCCGATCGACCGAGGGGAGGACCACCGATGAGGATCAACGTCACGGGCGTGTACGTGGACGATCAGCACAAGGCGCTGCGGTTCTACACCGAGGTGCTCGGGTTCGTGAAGAAGACCGAGATCCCGCTGGGGGAGGCGAGCTGGCTTACCGTCGTGTCGCCGGACGAGCCCCACGGCACGGAGCTGATCCTCGAGCCGGACGCCCACCCCGCCGTCCGGCCGTTCAAGGAAGCGCTCGTGGACGACGGGATCCCGTTCACCTCGTTCGCCGTCGACGACGTGCGGACGGAGTGCGAGCGACTGCGATCGCTCGGTGTCCGGTTCACGCAGGAGCCGCTCGCGATGGGGCCCGTCACCACCGCGGTCTTCGATGACACGTGCGGGAACCTCATCCAGATCGCGACGGCGCGTGAGGCGACCGGCTAGCCGCGGAGGTGGCGGCGGAGCGCGGCCAGGCGCTCGTCCCACTCGGCGCCGACCCCGGCCATCCAGCCCATCGCCTCCGCCATCGGTCGCGGCGTGAGGCGGTAGCGCACCGCCCGGCCGATCCGCTCCGACTCGACCAGGCCGGCCTCGGCCAGTGCCGCGAGGTGCTTCGACACGGCCTGTCGCGTCACCAGGAACTCGCCGGCCAGCTCCGTCGCCGTGGCCCCCTCGCCGTGCTCCGACAGCGCCCGCACCACGGCTCGCCGGGTGGGATCCGACAGCGCCTGGAACACGGCGGCCACGCGCTCGTCGCGTCCGCTCACGGCCGGGCTCCCGCTGGCGATGCCTCGACGACGGTCTCGGTGACCGTGAGCCGGGTTCCGCCGTGGTCCTCCTCCAGCTCGAACGCCACGCGCGTCGGCTCGGTCGGCTCCGCGGACCCGTCCGGGCGGCGCCTGAACGGAGCCCAGCGGAAGGCGAACCGGCGTGGTCGATCCGACTCTTCGACCATCATCGCCCGCTCGGAGCCGTCGGGGAAGCGGAAGCGGCCGTGGCCGCCCGGCCTGGGATCGAGCTCCACGTTGGCCCCGAACCACGCGCCGAGGCGGCCGGGATCGGTCAGCGCCCGCCATACCTCGCCGGGCGGGACGGGGAGGACGATCTCCCGTTCCACGCGTCCCCGGCTCAACGCGCAACTCCCCGGTTGCGGATCATGCGCCACCACGCTAGAGTGCAACCCATCGGTTGCGAGTCTACACCGAGCGGAGGTGACGCCGTGAGCCAGGGCCTGGTGCCGTACGTCGTGGAGGAGACCGCCCGCGGCGAGCGCTCGTTCGACATCTACTCCCGTCTGCTCAAGGAGCGGGTCGTGTTCCTCGGCCGCGAGGTCGACGACGACCTGGCGAACCTGCTGACCGCGCAGCTGCTGCACCTCGAGGCCGAGGACCCGGAGCGCGACATCAATCTGTACATCAACTCGCCGGGTGGCTCGGCCACGGCGCTGTTCGCGATCTACGACACGATGCAATTCGTCAAGCCCGACGTCGCGACGACCTGCGTCGGCCAGGCCGCCAGCGCCGCCGCCGTTCTGCTCGCAGCCGGCGCGCTCGGGAAGCGCGCCTGCCTGCCGAACGCGCGCGTCCTGATTCACCAGCCCTGGGGCCAGGTCGGCGGCCAGGCGGTGGACATGGAGATCCACGCCCGCGAGGCGATCCGCCACCGCCGGCTGATGGACGAGATCCTGGCGCGCCACACCGGCCAGCCCGTCGAGAAGGTGTCGCACGACACCGACCGCGACTTCATCCTCACCGCGGAGCAGGCCAAGGACTACGGCCTGGTCGACATGATCCTGGCCCGCCGCGTCGGCCCCCTCGCCGCCTTCGAGCCCGACGAGACGGCCCCCGAGAACGGCGACCGCGCGGGGTGACTCGCCGGATCTGCCGTAGGCTGCCGGGATGGCGCCGATCCAGCCCGGAACGAAAGCCCCGCCGGCTCCCGGAGTCGCGTTCGACGGGCCCACGGCGCTGATCTTCTACAAGGTGACCTGCCCTGTCTGCCAGCTGGCCGGGCCGCCGCTCGACCGGTTGCGCAACGCGTTCCCGGACGCGGTGATCGCGGTCGGCCAGGACCCGCCGGAGAAGCTCGAGGCATTCGCACGCGAGTGGCGTTTCCGAGTCCCGGCGGTCAGCGACCCGCCGCCGTATCCGATCTCGGACGCGTACGGGATCCGCACGGTGCCGACCGTGTTCCTGGTGGACCGCGACGGGACCGTGCTCGAGACGGTCGAGTCGTGGGACCGCGAGGGCTTCAACCGCGTGTCGCGACGCCTGGCTGAGCTGACCGGGACCGAGTATGCGGAGGTGTCGCACCCGTCCGACGGGCTGCCCGCCTTCCGTCCGGGGTGAGGGTCGCGCAACGCCCACTAGGTCAGTGGGTGTCAGGATTCGGGGCCGATCCGCTCCTGTGTGGTAGGAGGGCCGGACGTGCTCGTGGACTCGAGACCCCAGGACGAGCTGGAGCGTCTGTACCGGGACCAGCGGGACCGGATGTGGCAGGCCGTGTTCGCGTTCGCCGGCGATCGAGACGTGGCGAGCGATGCGGTGGCCGAGGCATTCGCCCAGGCGCTCCGACGAGGCGACGCCGTCCGCTCGCCGGAGCGGTGGATCTGGCGGACGATCTTCCGGATCGCCGCAGGAGACCTGAAGGAGCGGCGCCGTCACCAGTCACACCCGGTGGAGCGCACCTACGAGATGGAAGAGCTGGCGCGGGACCTGGTGGCGGCGCTGGGGAAGCTCCCCCCCAGGCAACGGGCCGCCGTGGTGCTCCATCACGCGGTCGGGTATCCGGCGGCCGAGGTGGCCCGGATCCTCGGCTCCACGACGGCCGCGATCCACGTGCAGATCAGCCGGGGGCGGAAGCGCCTGCGCGAGCTCCTGGAGACAGATGATGCCTAGCCTGGACGATCACTTCCGCGCCCTGACCGAGGTCCGCCCACCGAGTAACTGGCCCGATCTGGACCCGCGTGGACCGCGCCCCCCGTATGCACGGTCGCTCTTCCGACGTCGGATCGGCGTGGCTGCCCTGGCCGTTCTCATCGCGGCCGCGGGATTCGTCGTCGCGGTGCTGGCGTTCCAGCGGCCGGCCCCCGGACCGGCGACGAGCTCATCGGTCCCGGTACCTCCTCACCCTCCACCGAGCCCGACGACCGGTTCACCGACGCCGACGGCGATGGACGGCGTGTTCGCCGCCATGCTCGATGCCATTCGAAGCTCCAGCCCCCCCGGCTGGCTGTTCGCCCTGCAGCCCGACCGGCTGGACGGTGACTGGCGGATGGACGGCGCGGTGGACGATGGCTCCGGGCCGGGGCGGCTGTTCGTGGTCGTGACCATCCGCCCGGGCATGATTCAGGCACACCCGTGCACGGACATGGAGTTTCGGCAGAGAGGTCGATGCGTCGAGCGGACGCTTCCCGGTGGCGACCGGCTCGTGCTCCGGGACGTCGTCGTCGAGGCCGGCGGGATGAAGACCATCGTCGCCGTGCTCGTCCACCCCGACGGCTCGGGTGTCTCGGCGGAGGC
>WNFV01015517.1_pt1 | contig 12791 bp, 12 predicted proteins | sample 5400101 | NCBI WGS metagenome assembly WNFV01 (sample SAMN13153361, study PRJNA577476) | soil metagenome | isolation source: 115 cm soil or saprolite under grassland replicate 1 | place: USA:California | collected 2016-06-15
CGCAGCGATCAAATCCCCATAGTCGAGCGCGCGGCACGATTGGCGGCTTCTCTCCCGCGGTTTCCTCCCTTGGAGGTTTTCGTACGCCGGCCGCCGGAGTGCGCGGCACCGTCCGTGAGCGGCCGGCATCCGAAAACCTACACATTAAACCTTCACATTAGCGGACCTAGCGAACCGTCCCCGACATGTCCGCTGTTACCCCGATAGCAGACATTGCTCAGCGCCATTCGCAGGCACGAGCGCCATTAAAGCTCAACCCATCCTGCGCGGCTCAACCACTCGCCTTGTCGGGAGCTGCACGATGGCCGCGGTGCGAAGGACGATCGCTATCGTGTCCCTTCCCTTGCGCCGCCAGCTCAGAAAGCTGGTGGCGATAGAAGTCGAGCACGAAGAGGCGGATGGCCGACGATAGATTGCCGTATTGCCGCTCTGAATCGATCACGGCGACGAGGTCGCGCCGGGTCATGCCGCGCTCGTCGGCGATCTCCTTCAGCGACCTCCAGAATGCATCCTCGAGGCTCACGCTCGTCTTATGGCCGGAGAGCACGACGGAGCGCTTGACGACTGGAGATTTCATTGCGCGTCTCCCACGCTGACATCAATCGTCGGAGCGAGGCCGAAGGGCGTCGGCCGCCAACACAAACGCCGTCCGCGCTCGAGTGCCGATCTGACCGCTCATGGATGGGCGGCGTCTACCGAGGCCGACCAATCCGGCAGAATCTTATGTGAGTCGAGAAACGCCCGGCGGTACTCTGCGACTTCGCCGGTAAGAAATGCTCAACCTGATCGATCAGTGCGCAAACGTCATCATCGCCGGCCTTGCCGAAATATCGGCCAATCAATCACGTCGGAATTGAACTAATTTCGCTGCATCGCGCCAGTCAGTCGGATGTCGATCTCGCCCGTCTGGTTGCGGATGACATCGATGACGCCGCAAGCGAGCCGCCGGTCGAGCAACTTGCCGAGCCGCTCATCGCTGATGCGCGGGTGCCGCTTGCGCAAGGCGCGAATGAGCTCTTCGCGGGTCGGCGCGAGCACCGTCGGTGCCTTGGTACCGGTCACATTAGTGGTCATGCTTCTTCCTTAATGGCCCTTCGGTCGCACGCGGCATCCGGTGCAAAGCCTGCGGCGATTTTCTCGAGAGGTATTTTTTTGCCGGTAAATTGTCCGGCCCGCCGTTCCAAGCGTTTCGGGAATGGGTCGCCGCGCGGGCGAACCAGGTTCAAACGTCCGCTTTGGAAACTTGGAAAGTCGCTGCTAACTGGCGGGTCATGAACAAGCGCAAAAACGTAGAATGATACCGATGCGTCGACTCAATGCATCTGGAAATATGCGCACGCCGTGGTTCAATAAACAGGCAAGGCGGACGTCCGCTCCGAAGCGAACTTCAATGAACCCCCACTCGCACCTAGTGCCGCGAACCCGAAGTTCGCACACATCGTGCGGCAAGTGCGGTTGCGAACTTCGGGTTCAAAAGCGGCACTAGAATCATAGAGTTGCTAGTGTCCCTGTGATTCCGAAGTTCGCATCAGAGGGCACCGCAAGGGTTTGCGAACTTCGGAATCGGGACACTAGAGAGGGATCGTCATGAAACTTCCGCGCCGTCGATTTCTGCAGCTGGCGGCGGGTGCCGCCGCGCTTCCGGCCGTGGGGCGAATAGCACGGGCGCAAGACGTCTCCTGGAATTCGCTCGGTGGCGGGCTTACCTCGGCGCCCGCGCTGTGCACGTGGGGAGGGCAGGTGTCACCTGCGGCGGCTTACCGGCGGGACGTCTTCGCCCGCGGCGAGGACTTCGCGCTCTGGCACAAGTGGTACGGGTGGTTCCCGGATCGGAATGTCTTCACCTGGAGCGAGTGGGAGTCGCTCGGCGGCGGGCTGACCTCGCCGCCGGCCGCGGTGTCGTGGGGCGAGGGAAGGATCGACGTCTTCGTTCGCGGGACCGACCGCGCGCTCTGGCACAGGTGGTTCACCGACGGCGACTGGAGCGACTGGGAGTCGCTCGGCGGCGTGCTGAACTTCGGTCCGGCGGTCTCCTCCTGGGGACCCCGGCGCCTCGACGTCTTCGCCCGCGGCACCGACAACACGATCTTCCAGCGCACGTTCGACCAGGGCTGGCGCGCCTGGACGTCGATCGCGGAGCCGGAAACGACGGTCGCCCTGCCGGGGATCGCGGCGGTCTCCTCCGCCCCCGGCAAGATCGACCTCTTCACCTGGGGGGCGACCCACGTGAACAACCAGGGGACCCCCATCAACTTCCTGCAACACAAGTCCTACCGCGACGGCTGGAAGGCCGCCCAGACGATCGGCCTCGGCGGCGCGGCGGTCTCGCTGAGCACCTCGCTGGCGGTGGCCTCGTGGCGGGAGGACCGTCTCGATTGGTTCCTGCGGGGCGCCGACAATGCGTTGCAGCACAGCGCCGGCCTCGTCGGCGGCGGCGGCCAGCTGGGCGTGAATTTTTGGGAGAAGTCGCGCGGCGGCTTCCTCACCTCGGGCCCGGCGGCTGTCGCGGCGGGACGATCGGGTTTCGAAGAGGCTCGGCTAATCAACGTCGCCGTCCGCGGCTCGGACAACGCACTCTGGTACGCGCGGCTGCTAAGTGAGTCGCCCGACTGAGCGACATTCGCCCGAAGGGCTCGCGAACACGGCCGCAATCGCAAATCGCAACGAACGGACTCAACTCATCAGCCGACTGTTAGCACGTAGGGCCGATTAGCGTAGCGTATTCCGCCGTTTGCCCGAGCGGCGGGTTACGCCTTCGGCTAACCCGCCCTACCCGTGCACTGGGGAGCCCCGCTCACACCCGTTGCCGCCTTGGCAATTGCGGCCGACTCAGAAAAACATCGGAACCTATCGGCCGGATCGACGTTGAGCCGGACAAATTTACCATCGGAGCCGCACAAGTGACCTTTCTCGAACGTCTGCTGCTGCATTATCGAGTCTACCGGCGCTATCCGCTGGCCCCCTGGCCGGCCTTTAAGAACGCCTGCCGCATCGTCTTGCGTTGAGGGGGCACGGACCGCCGTGTCCGATCGTCCGGGGCGCGGCCCTGCACCGAGCGCGAAGCCGACCGGCCGCGTGTGCGTGTGCGGAGGTTCGCGTGCTTGGCCGATGGCCGCGAATAAACGGCTCGCGTCCGCGCAAGATCCGGCGTAGGGTTGTTCCATCACCGATAGGTGCGGATCCGAGGCGTCGGTGGCTGAGAGACCGCTCGCGCTCCCGCCTGCAAATCAGGGAACGTGGTCATGCCGTTGAATCGACTGCTCGCCAAGGAAACCTTCGATCCCGCCCGCACCCGCGTCATCTGCGACGCGTTCGAGGCGGCGTGGAAAATCTTGCAGAAGTCGCGCAGCAGGTTCACCGAGCCGGCGCTGTCGTCCGCCGCCCGCACCATCCTCGCCAAGCGCATTCTCGAGATGGCCCGCGACCGCGCGATCGACCAGACCGACCTGCGCAACGACGCCTTGGAGCACCTGCACAAGCACCCGCCTGCGAGCAACCCGGCACGCGAACGACGAGCATGAAATCATGAACGAGGGGGCGGCCCCGTGGAGCCGCCCCCTTTTACGCCGGGGTCGATCGGGTCGATCTAGACCACAATGACCGCGATGATCCGGTGATTGCGGTCGACGATGATGATCTGGTCACCCACCACGAAATACAGGTATCCGCTCCATTCGGGATAGATCTCGATGAGCAACGCCGGTACCGCGACGACGCGCACGCTGGTCGGCACGACGGTGCCGACCGTGAGCGAGAAGTTCACGCTGCTCACGCGCGGCGCACTGCCGACCAGCACCGTCTCTCTGATCTTGGTGCGCTGCTCGGTGGTCAGGTTGACGGTCGTGCCGCCGCTCTTCTGGCCTTGCTGAGCCTGGCCCTGCGGTGCCTGTCCGGTCTGACCCTGTTGACTCGGCTGGGTCTGTTGACGCTGCGGGGACTGGCCCTGTTGCGTCGGGCTCTGCTGGGTCTGCGACGGGCTCTGGCTCTGATCACGCTGGCCCTGACCCGTCGTGCCCTGGTCGCGCTGCCCGCGTTGGGTCTGGCCCTGCTTGCCTTGATCCTTCGGGCCTTGATCTTTCTGGCCCTGCTTGCCTTGATCCTTCTGGCCTTGATCCTTCTGACCCTGCTTGCCCTGCTCCTGCTGGCCCTGGCCGGTGGTTTCGCGCGAGCCCTGACCGCGCTGCGGCTGGCCCTGCTTGCCTTGGTCTTGCGCGCCCTGCTGCGCCTTGCCGGCGCCGCCGCCCGGCGTGCCCTGGCTTTGGGCGGCACCGCCGGATTGGGCGCCGCCCGATTGGCCGCCGCCCGGCATGTTCTGGGCTGACGCCAAGGCGATGCTCGCCAGCAGCGCAGCCGTACTGAGTAGAAGCTTCCGCATCAGAAAGGTCTCCTTGTGTGTTCCCCATGCAGCCGAATGCTTGGGTTTGATCGCTTCGGCCTTATGAGACAGAACAAGCGAATCACAATTGCGGTTCCACACGATGTTCCGATTTGACGCGCATCTGCGATATTTATCGTGAATGGATGTTAATCGTTGCACGAATAAAAGCGCGTGCTTGCGCGTGCGCTCGGGTTCCGCACGTGCGGCGTCGCGCGACTAAACACTCGCTTGCCGGACCGTCCGCAGGGCGGTGATTATCGGACGATCCGTTCGCCACCGTGATTCGCAAGGCCTGGAAGACGATCGAGGACGGTGGCCCCGAGCGCGGCATCATCAACCGCCTTGCGGCTTTTCTGGATTGCGCCGAGCTCAACGATGCTCTGGCCACGGATGATCGCGACGAGCAGCTCGATAACCTCGTGCGGCTGATGCTCGAAGGCCCCTACCGGCGGGATGCGGTGACGCCGTAACGGCACGTTCCGCGGGCGGTTCGGGCGCTGGCCGCGCCGGGCGAAGAAACCAAAGGCCATTCAAAGCGTTGTCAGGGGTGAGGAGGCGGGCTGCCTGGAGGGCCTGCCATGTCCGGATTGCATAAGATCGTCGAGGCCAGGGTCATCAACTGGCGCGACGGCGCGTTCGGCGTCCTCTACCGCTTCGACAGCGGCTGGCTCGACGCCCACCGGGTCGGGACCCGGCAGGCGGCCGAGCGTGCGGCGCAGAGAGTTGGCGAGTCGGAACCGATTCCCGGATACCAGCCGAGACTCCACCCGGCTCCCAGGCACTTGCCGCTGAAGAATGCGGGCTGACCTTAATCGGCTTCGGCGCCGTTCTGGCGCTCGACCTTCTCGGCCAGCTCGCGCCACTTCTGCGCCATCTCGAGCATCATTTTCTTGTCGTTCGGATTGCCGCTCGTCTGTGCCACCCGTACTGGAACTCCGGGAACTCGCCCCGCGTTGGCCCTCCGAGAATGGGGACGATGATCATGGGTGACGTGACATGCAGAGCCCGACCCAATATCGACACTATGCTGAGGAGTGTGAACGAATCGCGCGGGAAAGTGCGCCCGAGCACCGCGCCATTCTTTTCGACATCGCCAAGGCATGGCGCACCTGCGCCGAGGAGGCGGAGCGACAGGCAAGCGCGAAAGGCCAGGGGCCCGGCGAAGAGCGAAAGGCCCTGTGACCGGCGACAAGATGGGTCGCGCGCTTGGAAGGAACAGCTGACTGTCAGGGATGCAGATGACGCGTATCATCCGACGATGCCGTCGGACCTTTGCCGACCGATTATCCAGGCCGCCCCGCCAATCGCGCCCGTTCCGCGACCATCAGGACCTTGAGCGGCTGCCAGGGCTTCGGCATGTATAGAACGCCGGGCGGCAGCTGCTCGAGGCGGTCGCCGGGATTTCCGGACGTGAGCACCACCGTGAGGTGCGGCCAGCGCATCTTGACCTCGCGCGCCAGGTCGACCCCGTCCATCACGCCCGGCAGCCGGATGTCGGCGAAGATCATCGTCACCTCCGGCCCGCGCATCAGCATGACCGCCAGCGCGGCTTCCGCGCTCTCGCATTCGATGATGTCGAGCTCGCTTTCCTCCAGCAGCGTGGCCGTGAGCCAGCGCAGCTCGTCGTCATCCTCGACCACCAGCGCGGTGCGCCGTCTAGGTTGTGCTTGGCCCATGGCCGCTCTCCTCCGTTGCGCCTGCGCCAGGCTCGGCGTCCAATTTGTGCATGAGTGCGGCGAGCGGTGCGGGAACAGGCTCTTCAACGACGTCGGCAAAAAGCTGCCGCAGCGCCGGCGCGATCGCCTCCGACACGCCGGTTCCTTCAGCGACGATCGATTGGACGAGATGGCGATCGAACGGCGGCATCGCAGTCGATCCCTCGGCGGAAACCGCCCCGCGCAGCCGACCGGGCGCACGGGCGCTTTAGGGTCAACCCGCCAGCGGGCCTTTCGTTCAATGTCCGGTGCGAGGGCTACATCTCGTTGGACGAGACGGCCTCGACCACCATCGGTGATGTTCCAACAGGCTTTCTTATCTTCAGGTGGTCGCGAGTTCCGTAGTTCCGTAGCCCGTTGGCTCCATCCGGGCTACGACGCACCATGCTCGCGCGCGAGCGCTGCGAAAGCGCTGTGACCGGCGCGCTTGACTCGATCTTTCGAAACATTTACTTGGCGAAATGCGATTCGACGAGCTGCGCCCGCCGGCCTCCCGCCGCGCGGGTTTTTGATTCGGGCGCGCCCTATTCCCGCGGCGCTCGCGTTCGCGGCGCTCTTGATCTCGGCCCGCCGAGCTTCGCGACTGAAAGGTGACGGTACGGACTATGGTCCGAACCTCACCGTCAGACCGCCGCCGGCGTACCAGCTGGTCTCCTCCTCGAACTTGATGCTGGCGGGAATCTGTTGTGTTCCGGGGAAAGGAATCGTCACGATGACCGGCGCCGCAACGCCGGGCACTCGGCTGTCGTAGTTGAGGCCGACAAAGCCCTTCATTGCCAGGTATGACGTCGGCCGCACCGTAAGGTTCGCTTCGACATTCGCAAGCAGCGGCTTCACGCCGGCAGCAACGTTGATGCTGCTCGCGTTTACTGCAAGGCCGCAGACGGTGCAAAGGTCGTTCCCGGCCAGAGAGGCATCGCGAGCGGCAGCGCCGACGTATCCGCCCCAGACCGAGCGTGACGATCGAGGTCACGTCGAGCTTGGCCTCGAGACCGAGCTTTGCGCCGAAATCGGTCCAATGCAGCGCGGTGTTGGCATTGTATGGGGTGAGGAGAGCCCCCGAGGGGAAGAAGAGCAGCTGCGTGAAATTCTGGTTGTTGTGCGCCCTGCCGCCGAAGATGGATAGCGAGGGCGTAACGGTGATCGGGCCTGCCCTGAAGTCACCGGCCGCCTTTCCGGCAATTTGCCAAGCGACGTAATCGGTGGCGAGCGTCGAGGTCGAGGTCAATCCTGCGTTGACAAAATTCGTCGACGGGCCGCTCAACAAGGCAAGGCCGGAAAAGACGCCGGGAGCTACAGCTCCGGCGCCGGCGGTGGTGACGTCGGCGTGTACGTTGAACCGCCGATCTCGACCCTGATATTGGAGCCGAAAACTGCCGGCAACGCGCCGTGAGGCAGGAAATATCCGAGCGCTCCGGCGATCCCCCAACCCTTGGCGCGCGGCTCATGCGGGCTTTCAAACGGACCTCGATCGAGCGGCGCCAAGGTGAGCCGCACACCGCGCTCGCCGCAACCAACAGACCGACAATCACCCGACCGCACGACATGTTATGCCCCGCAACCGCCGCCTGAACCCGCCCAGCCTATCGCGCTGAAGAGGGCAGTTGAGCAACAACGACATTATCCCCGCCCCCACGGCCAATTTTCGGTACACTGTTGCAAACCGGTCACAGCGCGTAGCGCGTAGGGCGGATTAGTGACCCGGCGGGATACGGCGAAGACGCTTAACCCGCCCTACGGGATCGCTTGACACGATTGCGCGAAACACTTAGTTGGCGAAATGCGATTCGAGGTACTGCGCCCGCCGGCCTCCGCTGCGCGGGTTTTTGATTCTGGCTGAGATGTAGGGTGGGCAAGATCGCTGCCGCACCGGCGCCGCGCAACAACGCTCACGTGCGATCCCCGCTTTCGCGCGGACAGGCTTTGCCCACGCGTCGAGCTCGCGGCACGGCGCGCGCGTGGGCAAAGGCGCGCAATGCCGTGCTCGATCGAAGCGCACGTCAGGCGCCTTTGCCCACCCTACGGGCTCGCTTGACTCGTTTCGCCGAAACAGTTACTTGGCGAAATGCGATTCGACGAACTGCGCCCGCCGGCCTCCCGCCGCGCGGGTTTTTGATTCTGGCTGAGATGTAGGGTGGGCAAAATCGCCTGCCGCACCGGCGCCGCGCAACAACGCTCGCGCGCGATCCCCGCTTTCGCGGGGACAGGCTTTGCCCACGCGTCGAGCTCGCGGCACGGTGCGCGCGTGGGCACCCGCCTTCGCTAACGCTTCGGCGGGCAAGCGACAAGCCCGCCATAGCCTCTTGACCGACGAAGCCCGCCTTCGCGGGCGAAGGCGGTTGGCGACGGTGGGCAAAGGCGCGCAATGCCGTGCTCGATCGAAGCGCGCGTCAGGCGCCTTTGCCCACCCTACGGGCTAGAACGCGCTTGACTCGATTTCGCGAAACACTTACTTGGCGAAATGCGATTCGGACTTCTGCGCCCGCCGGCCCCCGCCGCGCGGGTTTTTCGATTCTCGCGGCGCCCGGATTCGCATCACGCCCTCGCTCCTTACGCTGACCGGTCATCACTCATGCCCAAGACAATGTCGCCGTCCAATCTCAAGGCGCTGCTGGCGGCCGAGAAGGCCGACGCGCTCGCCGCGACCAGCGCGGCCAGTCCCGCGCCTTTCATTGGTCTCGACTGTCGCCGCGACCGTGCCGCGGCAATTCCCACACGCGTCAAGGACACATCGCAATGACTACGTTCCCGCCTCCCGGCTGGTACCTGCGACCGGAACCCTCGCTGTACTGGATGCCGAGCTCGGCGCTAAGCACAGTTCCGTTGCCCGCGCTCTCCGCCAGTCCTTGGGATCGAAGTCCCTCCGCGTGGCCGGAATCGGCAAGGCCGTTCAGCCCGAGTGGCGGAATTCTCGGCTCGTTCCCGGAGCCGAACGATGCTTGGGATGCAGACACCTCCAGTTCGGCGACACCATCTCGCGTAGGCGGCGGGTTGCTCGCGTCCCTCTCGCAGCAGGTCGATGAACCGGCGAACGATCCATGGCCAAAAATGAAGGGTCCGGCGTGGGATGTGCCGACGCCGAACCCATCAGCGGCGCCGCGCACATTCCCGTCCACGCCGACGATTCCAGCGCCGCAACCGTTCGAGTTCCCGCCCAGCCCACCGGTCCAATATCTCGATTCCGCCAAGTATTGGGGGACCGCGCAAACGCCGTCGAGCTCCGAGTCGTCGGCGGGCGGCTTATACCTCTCACCCGTCCCGCAGGCGCCGCGTTGGGATCAGATCCCGACGGACTCAACCAGTAGCGCTGCGCAAATCTTTCAGGAGCCGCCGAGTCCAACGTCATGGAGCGCGCCGGCGTCAATGTATGTGCCCTCGGCGCCGGACAAGGAGCCGAATAGGCTTCGGTTGGCGGGAATGGCTAACTCAATTCCCGGAATATTACCGCTCCCACCTGTGCCGTTTCCCGGCCCCCCGGATTGGACGTCACTTCATCCGGGGCGTGCAAGGCCTGATCCACGCGTTTAGATCGGGAGGCAGAGGACGCGGCCGCGGCCGCCGTGGAGACGATGACGATTACTGCCATGATAAGGTTGTCTGCGGAGATAACCAGATGTGATAAGCGGTATGATGAGTATGCGCATCCGCATTTCTGGCCAGCGTGCAAAGAGCGCGCCAGGTATCGTTGGGGTTTATGCAATCGGAATGGCGGGCGACCCGATCCAAACGAGCCGAACGAGTGGAGCCGCAAAGATGAGGAAATCTGGTTGAATTTGGGCAGGTGAGGACCTCGAAAATGGACGACGATAAAATCACGCGGCGCAGGAAGTGGGAGAGAAGGGTGGAACTTGATCGATGGTCCATGGAATTGCTGAGAACACTTCCGTTGACTGATGTCATCAAGGCCGTCGATGAGCGAAGGCGTGACGCAGACAGCGATGACTACTACACCCTGACGCATGAATTGACCGGTCTGTTGACCGCAGCTAGACGCGAGCCTGAAGCTGAGCGGATCATTGATGAAATGATTGCTCGCCTGCCGGACGATATGCGCTTTCCGATCCAGAAGGCATCATTGCATCTGTACTTCACCAATGAGCCGAATAAAGCGCTGGAGGCGATCGAGGTGGCATTGGCTCGCGCCTACCGCACCGGCTTTTTCCGTCGGGAGGCTCTTGGAGTGAAGGCGCGAATCCTCTTGAAGCTTGGACTCGGTGACCAATTGTCGCGGACCCTCGAAGAGATCATGGCGCTCAAGGTGAAGCGCGACATTCCAGACAGCGGGCGCGAACGTGACTTTGTCGATCGCGCGCCGCCCGGTATGATCAGGGAGGACGTGCTCGCTCGATACAACGTCTTTTGCCCCAGGGAGGATGGCGACTGAACTTACATCGAAGGTCCCGTGCCCGACTTCATGAGCGCCTGCCGCGTGGCGCTTTCGCCGACCTCCGCCAGGAGTTTTCCAAACTGAACACGGCCTGCTAGACATCGCTTGACTCGAATCGCCAGGCTGCCTAATTTGGCGAAATGCGATTCGACGAACTGCGCCCGCCGGCGTCCGCCGCGCGGGTTTTTTGATTCCCGCGCGCCTTCGGCGCGCTTCACATCGCAACCCTTCATCTGTGCGCAAGCACCCGCCCTCACCGAAGTTTCGGCGGGCGAGCGTGCAAGTTCGCCATCGGCTGGTCCTCTCCCATGTCCAAGACAATGTCGCCCTCTGACCTCAAGGCGCTGCTGGCGGCCGAGAAGGCCGACGCGCTGGCCGCGACCAGTGCCGCCAAGCTCTCGGCCGAGCGCAGCGATGCGATGGACTATTACCTCGGCGACATGTCGAAGGACCTGCCGGCGGGGGATGGCCGCTCGACCGCGGTCTCGACCGACGTCGCCGACACCGTCGAAGGGCTGCTGCCGGCGCTGATGGATATTTTCGCGAGCAGCGACGAGGTGGTGCGCTTCGAGCCGGTCGGCAAGGAGGACGTCAGGGCGGCCGAGCAGGAGACCGATTACGTCAATCATGTCTTCATGCAGAAGAACCCGGGCTTCCTGATTCTCTACAGCTTCATCAAGGATGCGCTGCTCTCCAAGGTCGGCATCGTCAAGGTGTGGTGGGAAGACAAGGAGCAGGAGGAGCGCGAGACCTATCTCGACCAGCCGGATGAAACCTTCGCGCTGCTCGTCGCCGATCCCGAGATCGAGGTGGTCGAGCACACGGAGCACGGACGACAGACGGCCGAGGACGGCGAAGTAGCCGATCCGTCCTCCGTCGTCCGTCCGCCGTCGTCCGTCTTGCATGACGTGACCGTGGTCACCCGGCGCCGGTATCAATGCGCGCGGGTCGAGGGCGTGCCGCCCGAGGAGTTCGGGATCGCGCGCAATGCCCGCTGCATCCGCGATGCCGACTATTGCTTTCACGAGGTGCTCAAGTCCGAGCACGCGCTGATCGCCCAGGGCTACGATGCCGAGCAGATCCGGCGGCTGCCGAGCTACGCCGCGCCGGCGAGCACGGAGGCGCAAGCGCGCGACACCGTCGACGAGAGCGTCGGCGGGGACGGCGACGGCAACCGCGCCAACCGGCTGATCAAGATCACCGAGCATTACGTTCGGATGGACTACGAGGACCGCAATAAGGCCGCGCTCTACCGGGTGACCACCGCCGGCGACGAGGGCGACATCCTCGAGCGCGACGGCGAACCGGACGTCGTGCAGGAGGACATGATCCCGTTCGCCGCCATGACGCCGGTGATCATCACGCACCGGTTCTTCGGCCGCTCGATCGCCGACCTGGTGATGGATATCCAGCGCATCAAGACCTCGCTCATCCGCGCCGTGCTCGACAACGCCTATCTGGCCAACAACCCGCGGGTCGAGGTGGCGGAGACGCACACCACGGAAAGCACTTTGGACGATCTCTTGGTATCGCGCCCGGGCGGGATCGTGCGCACCAAGATGCCGGGCGGCGTCAATTGGCAGGCCGTGCCGACGATCGGCAATCACGTCTTCCCGCTGCTCGAATATGCCGACGCCGCGCGCGAGTGGCGCACCGGGGTCAGCCGGGCCGGGCAGGGGCTCGACGCCAACGCCCTGCAGAACCAATCGGCGACGGCGGCCAATCAGCTGTTCAACGCGGCGCAGGCGCGCATGAAGCTGATCGCGCGCATCTTCGCCGAGACCGGCATTCGCGACTTGTTCGCGCTGCTGCACGCGACGATCCGCAAGCACGGCTCGCAGCCGGCGACGGTTCGGCTGCGCAACGAATGGGTCACGATCGATCCGCGCGAATGGAAGACCCGCAACGACCTCACCATCAATGTCGGGCTCGGCAGCGGCGGCAAGAGCGAGCGCCTCGCCCATGTGATGGCGGTGGTGGGACTGCAGAAGGAGGCGCTGGCGGGCGGGATGACCGATCTGGTCACCCCGAAGAACCTCTACAACTCGGCCAAAGAGGTGGTCAAGCTGGTGGACCTCAAGGACGTCGACCGGTTCTTCACCGATCCGACCGCGCCCGACGATCCGCAGAACCCGAGAATCGCGCCGCCGCAAAAGCCCGATCCGATGCTGCTCGAGCTCAAGCTCAAGGCCGAGATCGAGAAGCTGCAGGCGCAGGCCGACATCGACACCCAGCGCCAGAAGGTGCAATCCGAGATCGCGCTGGCCGAGCGCAAGTTCGAGCTCGAGCGCGAGCTCAAGATCATGGACGC
>WNFV01010436.1_pt1 | contig 12789 bp, 9 predicted proteins | sample 5400101 | NCBI WGS metagenome assembly WNFV01 (sample SAMN13153361, study PRJNA577476) | soil metagenome | isolation source: 115 cm soil or saprolite under grassland replicate 1 | place: USA:California | collected 2016-06-15
TCCGCCGCGGAGAGGTCCTGTGCTGCGGGCTCGGGCTCGGGCTCCGGCTCCGGAGACGGCTCGGGCGTCGGAGGCGGACGGTTCCTGAGGCCCGCCGGCAAGAGCGAGTCGCGCAGCTGCGCGGCCGCGGCGTTCACGTCGAAGCCCGCGCGGACGCGGCCCGCGCCCAGCTCCGGGGCCATGAGGTCCCGCAGGCGCGCGAAGCGGGCCTCCTCGTCCGGCGTGAGGCCCTCGGCGAGACGCTTCTCGTCGAGGTGGCGGTACTCCTTCATCACGCTGCGCTGGTCGGACATGGGGTGACCGCCGGAAGCCGAGGATCCTGGGGCGACGCTGAGACGCGAGGGATGATACCTCGACCGCGAGGGTGGAAAAAGGCGAGGTCCGCTTGATTTCCCCTGGCCCGGCGGCCATGTATGGCCCCGCCATGGTCCGCTCCCCCGCCGCGCCGGAGCGCCCGCGTCCCGCGGGCGGACCCGGCCCCTCGCGCCGCGGCGGACGAGCGCCCGGCCCGACCCCAGCGGCATTCCTCCCGATGTTCGAGGACGAGGTGCGCGCGCGCGGCTGGGCGGAGCTCGACGTCCTCCTCGTCACCGGCGACGCCTACGTCGATCACCCGAGCTTCGGCGCCGCGGTGATCGGGCGCGTCCTCGAGGCGCAGGGCTACCGGGTGGGGATCGTCGCGCAGCCCGGGTGGCGGAGCGCCGCCGACGTGGCGCGGCTCGGGCGGCCCCGCCTCTTCGTCGGCGTCACCGCCGGCGCGATGGACTCGATGGTGAACCACTACACCGCCCACAAGCGGCCGCGCTCGGACGACGCGTACACGCCCGGCGGTGTCGCGGGGCGGCGGCCCGACAGGGCGACGACCGCGTACGCGCGGCTCTGCCGCGAGGCGTTCGGCCCGACGACGCCGATCGTGATCGGCGGGATCGAGGCGTCGCTCCGTCGCATCGCCCACTACGACTACTGGGAAGACCGGATCCTCCCGTCCCTGCTCGTGACGTCCGGGGCGGACCTACTCGTCTACGGCCAGGGTGAGAAGCCCGTGCTCGAGATCGCGCGCCGGCTCTCGTCGGGAGAGGACGTCTGCGGACTCGTGGACGTGCCGGGGACGGCGGTGCTCCTCCAGGACCTCGCCCTCGCCGGGCTCGACTCGAGGGCGCGCGGGACGGTCGAGCTCCCTGCGTACGAGGAGATCGTCGTCGACAAGCGCCGGTTCGCGGAGTTCAGCCGCCTGTACCACCGGGAGCACAACGCCGAGAACGCGCGGGTGCTCCTGCAGCGCCACGGGCAGGGGACGCGGGCCCGCACGGTGCTCGTGAACCCGCCGATGGCAGCGCCGTCGACGGAGGAGCTCGACCGGATCGCGGAGCTTCCGTACGTCCGCGAGGCGCACCCGTCCTACGGCGGCGCCCACATCCCCGCGCTCGAGCAGATCCGCTGGTCGATCCAGATCCTGCGGGGCTGCGCGGCCGGGTGCGCGTTCTGCTGCATCACCGAGCACCAGGGGCGCGACATCGCGTCGCGCTCGGAGGCGAGCGTCCTGCGCGAGGTGATCGCCCTCGCGGCGCGGGAGAGCTTCAAGGGAACGATCACCGATCTCGGCGGTGCGACCGCCAACATGTGGGGCATGACCTGCACGAGCGCCGAGGCGCACGCCGTCTGCCGCCGCCCGTCCTGCGTCTACCCGAAGGTCTGCCGGTTCTTCGGGGTGGACCACGGTCCGCTCGTCGACCTGTACGAGAAGGCGCGCCGCGTGAGGGGCGTGAAGCACCTCTTCATCGGGTCCGGCGTCCGCTACGACCTCGCCCAGGCGGATCGCGAGAACGGCGAGCGCTACGTGAAGGCGCTCGTGACGCACCACGTCTCCGGGCAGCTCAAGGTCGCCCCCGAGCACGTGTGCGAGCCGGTCCTGCGGCTCATGAAGAAGCCGGCGGTGGACACGTTCGAGCGCTTCCGGCGGGACTTCGCCCGCTATTCGAAGGAGGCGGGGAAGGAGCAGTACCTCGTCCCGTACTTCATCTCCTCGCACCCCGGCGCGTCGCTCGAGGAGGCGGTGCAGCTCATGGAGTACCTCGTCGCGAACCGCTGGAGGCCGCAGCAGGTCCAGGACTTCATGCCGACCCCGATGACGCTCGCGTCGGACGTCTACTGGACGGGCCTCGACCCCTCGACCGGCGCGCCCGTCCCGGTGGTGCGCGATCTCGAGGAGAAGCGGCTGCAGAAGGCGCTGCTCCGCTGGGGCGATCCGAAGAACCGCCCGCTCGTCGAGAAGGCGTTGAGGCGCACCGGCCGGCTCCGCCCGGGCGAGCGGGTCGGCGCCGACGGGAGGCCGCGGCGCGGCGGGCACCGGCCGGGGACGGGTCCACCCGGACGCGGGCGCTCGCACTAGGGACGCGTCGCGCGGGTTGCGCGGAGGCCGTCCGGACACGAGGTTCCCTCCGTGCGCCTCCTGCTCGCCGCCGTCGCCCTCCTCGCGCTCTCCACCCGCGCGCGCGCGGCCCCGCCGCTCCTCTACGTCGCGCTCGGCGACTCGACCGCCGTGGGTGTCGGCGCGGCGCAGGGCGGCGGCTACCCGGAGCGGATCGCGCGTCGGCTCGGCGCGAGCGGCACGGAGGTGAAGCTCGTCAACCTCGGCGTCTCGGGCGCGACCGCCGAGGACGTCCGGCGCGAGCAGCTGCCGAGGGCGCTCGAGGAGCACCCGGCGCTCGTGACCATCGGTGTGGGCCTGAACGACGTCCTGCGCGGGCGGCCGCTCGCGGAGTTCGCCCGCGACCTCGAGGTGATCGCGGACGGGGTCTCGCGCACGAAGGCGGCGGTCGTCGTCTCGGAGCTGCCCGACGTCGCGCGCGCGCCCTCCGGCGCGGGCTCGCCGCCCTCCCTCGCGCGCCGGCTCGCCGCGTACAACGCGACGGTCCGGCGCGTCGCGCGCTCGCCCCCCACGTGCAGGCGCGTCGGCCCGGGCCGCCCGCCGCGCCGCAGCGATGACGATGGGCTCGCTCGCGCTGCTACCTCCGCTTGCGGACGTGCGTGAGCGTCTCGAGCGCGTAGCGGCGGTGCTCCGTGAGGAGGTTCGTGAGGACCCTGTCGGGCGCGTCGTTCGCGCGCTCGGCGAGCGACGCGAGCATCACGCGCAACCTCCGCGCCGCAACCCGCGTCAGCGCGGGATCGCCGCCGGTGAGGAGCTGGGCGGCGGAGTCCGGATCGAACGCGCTGCAGCTCAGCGCCTTGAGGGACAGGCCGCGGAGCCGGTGCGAGAACGTCCTCGATTTGCTGCTGTACCCGAGCAGCGCCTCGGCCTCCCCGACGCGGAAGCCGGTCGCGCACAGCGCGCCGACCTCGGCGACCTCGCGTTCCGTGAACCCCGCGCGGTGGAGGGCCTCCGCGCGCGACGCGGTCGGAACGGACGGCGCAGCCGCGCCGGGCGGGGCTGCCCGGGCCGGGATCTCCGGCGGTAGATCGGAGGGGTCGATGGACGCGCGGCCGTCGAGGTGCGCGCGCTGCGCCGCCTGGCGGATGACCCGCCTGAGCTCGCGCGCGTTCCCCGGCCAGACGTGGGTCGAGAGCGCGTCGGCGGCCGCGGTCGAGATCGCGAGCTCGGCCACGCCGAGCTCCGCGGCGACCTCGCGGAGGAAGTGCGACGAGAGGCGCTCGACGTCTCCCCGGCGCGCGCGCAGCGGCGGGAGGTGGATCACGTGGCTGGCGAGCCGCTCGTACAGGTCGCGAGGAAACCGCCCATCCTGCACCTCCTCGGCGAGGTCGCGGTTCGTGGCGCACACGAACTTGACGTCGACGCTGCGCGCGGTCCCTCGCCCGACCGCCGGGTGGAAGGGACGGCGCTCGAGCGGCAGCAGCAGGAGCGCCTGTGCCTGGCGGGGCAGGTCACCGATCTCGTCGAGGAACAGGACGCCGCCGTCGGTCTCCTCGAGGATGCCCGGCTGCCCCTCCTTCGGCACGTTCGCGAGGCCGCTGCCCGTGCCGTGGCCGAACAGCTTGCCGGTCGCGATGGCGGGGTCCGCGGTTGCGAGCTCGGAGCAGTTGATGGTGCGGAAGGCGCCGCCGCTCCGGGGCCCGAGTGCCCAGATCGCCTCGGCGATCGCGGTCTTGCCCGTCCCGGTCTCGCCGAGGATGAGCGTCGGATCGGCCGTCGCCGACGCGATCAGGACCTCCTCGAACACCCGCAGGAAGGAGGGCGCCTCGCCCACCAGGGCGCGCCCGCGGAGGTCGCGGAGCGCGGGGAAGCGCCGCTCGAACTGCGAGACCTTCTCGCGGAGGGCCCCCTCGTCCGGACGCGGGGGGTCATAGTCGACGTAGCCCGCGCAGTAGACCTCGTCGGCGAGCCGCGACGCCTCCTCCCGGACCCGGCTCATCTCGTGAGGCTCGTCCGCCTCCGCCCAGCGGTGGTGCGCCGCGGCCAGCCGCTGCTCGAGCCCCTCCATCCGCTTCCGGTGCTCGAGGCGGCCGTTCACGCGGGCGAGCAGGTCGGCGAGGTCGAACGGCTTCGTGACGTAGTCGTCCGCGCCGGCGCGCAGCCCCGCGTACTTGTCGCCCGCCTGTCCCTTCCCCGTCACGAACAGGAACGGGGTCAGGGCCGTCGCGCCGCGTGCCCGGACCGCGGTGCAGAAGTCGAGGCCGTCCATCCCGGGCATCATCACGTCCGAGATGATCAGGTCCGGGGTTCGCTCCGCGAGCAGCGCGAGCGCGGCGGCGCCGCTCGAGGCGCGCGCCACCCGGTGCCCGGTCCGCTCCAGGTTGTAGGCGATCGTCTCGAGCATGTCCTCTTCGTCGTCGACGACCAGGATGTTCGCCATGGTGCTCCTCACTCCATGCACGCGGGGAAGCGAAGCTCGAACGTGGATCCCCCGGCGTTGCCGCTCGCGACCTCGACTCGGCCACCGTGCCGGCGTGCCACGCCGGCGACGATGGCGAGCCCGAGTCCCGAGCCCCTGCCGAGAGCCTGGCCGCTCCGCCCCTGGAAGAAGCGCTCGAACACGTGCTCGCGCTCCTCGCTGGGGATGCCCGGTCCGGTGTCGCTCACCGAGATGAGCGCCTCCGCCTCCACCCTGCGCAGCTCCACCGTCACCCGTCCCTGCGGCGGGGTGAACTTGAGCGCGTTGTCGATCAGGTTCGCGACGGCCCGCCCCACGTGGCCGCGGTCCACCTCGGCGACGATCGCATCGGCAGGCGGCCGGTAGATGAGGGAGACGCGTCGCTCGTCGAAGACGGCCCGCACGCTCTCCACGGTCTCCTGGACGACCTCGGTCAGCGTCACGCGCTCGAACGCGGCGTCGCGGTTCTCGATGCGCGCCAGATCGAGGAGATCGTTCACGAGGGCGCCGAGCCGCTTGCACTGACGCTCCGCGCGCAGGAGGAACTGCTGCCGGACCTCGGGCCTCATGTCGGCGTCCGCGAGGACCGTCTGCACGGCCGAGAGGATGATCGCGAGCGGCGAGCGGAAGTCGTGCGAGACGGTGGCGACGAACTGGTCCTTCGCCTCCGCCATGCTCTTCATCCGCTCGTACGCGTCCGCGAGCTCGCGCGTGCGGCTCTCTACCATCTCCTCGAGACGCTCGCGGTAGCGCCGGTTGTCCCGATCCAGATCCGCGAGCGCCCCGGTCATCGCGTGGAAGTCGGCGGCGAGCTGGGAGATCTCCGTCGAGGCGACGCGCGGGAGGGGCGCGTCCCAGCGGCCCTTCCCGATCTCCCGGGTCGCTTGCGCGAGGGCCCGCAGCGGCGACGTCAGGCGCTGGGCGCTCACGAGCGTGATCACGATCGCGAGCAGCAGGGCAGCCCCGGCGATGAGGAGCCCGCGCAGGGTGATCCGCCGCTCGGCCGCCGCTCGCGCGGAGGTGGTGACGTCGAGCATCAGCCAGCCCGCGCTCGAGCCGCGCTCGATCGCGGCGGGCGGCGGCCCCTCGTAGAAGCCGCGGTCCTCGGCCGACGGCGAAAAGGAAGCGCTGACGACGGGCGCGATCCACCGCAGCCGCCCGCCGCCGAGATCGCAGGGGCGGCACTCGAGCGCCTTGCCGCTCCACTCCGGCGCGGCCGCGCCGTTGCGCGTGCGCGCCGCGATGAGGCCTCCGGCGACGTCGTAGATCGCGACCCCCTCGACGTCGGGATGCGACATGGCGCCGTCGAGCGGTCCGGCGAGCAGCTCCTCGCTGTGCGCGAGGGCGCCGAGCAGGGACGCCGCCGATACGTGGCGCGCGAGGGTGGCGAGCCGCTCGTCCGACTCGTGCGCGAGGAGCGCGTGCGTCTGCCGCTGGTAATGCAGGGTCAGCAGGACCGCGAGGGCGGCCGTCGTGGCCGACGTCCAGGCGGCGAGCCGCCATCCCAGGCTGCGCGGGATCATGGCAGGACCTGCTCCGCGCTCTCGAGCACCTGGCGCGGCACCCTCAGCCCCAGCCGCGCGGCCGCGCGCTGGCTCACGAACAGCGCGTACTCGCGCGCGCGGACGCTACCGGACGGAGCGGCGCCCCGCAGGAGCTGCTGGCCCAGCTCGCCCGCAGCCGTGCCGCAGCTCTCGGGCCTCGGCAGGAGCGCGAACAGCGCACCGCTCGCCACGTACCAGCGCGACAGGCCGATCACGGGCAATCGCCGCCAGTGCGCGAGCTCGAGGGCGTAGTAGACGGTCTCCTGCACGGTCGCGGTCCCGTCGGGGAGGAGCCAGAGGGCGTCGACCTCGATCTCCTTCTCGAAGCGCCTGAACGCGCGGACCGCGTCACGCACGCTCGACACCGGGAGCGTCACGAGCTCGATGCCGCGCTCGCGCGCCGCCGCGGCAGCCTCGGCGACGAACCCGCCCGTGAGCGCCGGGTTGAACACCGCGCCGATCCTGCGGACCCCCGGCGCCAGCTTCTGGAGCGTCTCGACGATGCGGCGGGGATCCGCGTCGGGCAGCACCCCCGCCCGGCCGCTCGGGAGCGCGTCCGGCGCCATCACGTGGACGAGCGGCGCGCGCGGGGCGGCCTCGGCGGCGGCGCGGAGCGCCTCCGAGCCGACGGCGATGATGAGGCGCCCGCAGCGCGAGGCCAGCGCGGCGCGCTCACCGGGGTCGCGCACGTCGAGGCGGTGCGCCGGAACCCCGAGCGCGCGCTCGGCGGCGTCGGCGACGGCGCGCACGTCGCCACTCGAGACGGCGATGCAGACGTCCGGCTCCGCGGCGGGGATCGTCCGCGGCGCGCCCGCGAGAGCCACCGCCACGGGGAGGGCCAACCAGGATCGACCGCGCGCGCGCATCCGGCCTCAGCGGTAGTACGCGAGCGTCGCGGCGATGCGCCGCTCGGGCGCTTCCGCCCCGGGGAACTGACACGTCCGATCGTCGAGCGCGTTCGAGGCCGCGAGCGACAGGTCGAGACCGCTGGCGAACGCGTACCCGACCCGCGCGTGGGACATGGGGAAGGCGTCGAGCTCCGTCTGGACGAACGGGGCGGCACCGGACGTCGCTCGATCCACGACGCGGCACCCGACCACGCCGCCGGCCGTCGGCGTCAGGACGCGGGAGACGGCGGACGGGCCGAAGTACTGCGCGTCGACGGACAGGTAGGCCCCCATCCGCTCGAGGCGCAGGCCCGCGGAGAGCTTGTGCCGGGGCGAGGCGTGCGCGTCGAGGCCGTACGGATACTCCCCGGATCCCTTCGGACCCATGAACGCGTAGCTCGCGTACCCCGAGAGGCCCCGACGGAGCGACACCTCGACCCCCGCCTCGCCGCCGAAGACGTTGAACCCGGCGTTGTTGCCGTACGGGATGGAGATGCCGCTGCCGTAGGGGGTCCGGCGCAGCGGGTCCAGGCTGATCCAGTCCTCGAAGCGGTACACGAAGCCGCTCGTGAAGACGCGCAGCCAGCGCGCCAGCCCGCCGTTCCAGCCCAGCTCGCCGTAGATCACGTGCTCGGCGCGGAGGTCCGGGTTGCCGCCGACGTGAACGCCCGGGGCGATGTCGAGGTTCGAGAAGTACTCGAGCAGGTGCGCGTTGTTGTATCCGGTGTTGAACGCCGCCCGGAGCTGCTGGTGCTCGGTCGGCGACCACACGAGGGAGACGCGCGGCGAGAAGCTGACGTCGGTGAGCGTCGACCGGTCCACCCGGAGGCCGGCGGTCAGCCGCCAGCGCCCGAGCACCACCTCGTCGCTCGCGAAGCCCGCCGCGTTCCAGAGCGGTCGCACGCCGGTCGTGATCGTCGAGTCGAGCGTGTTGAGGCGCACCTCCCCCCCCCACCGCACGTGCATCGGAAGCTCGAAGACGTGGGTCCGGAGCTCGTGATGCAGCCGGGCGTAGGGGGTGTTGAAGTCCGCGCGGAAGCCGCCCCCGTCCACGCTGGGGAAGGTCGCGGAACGGATCCGCCCGGTGTTCCAGACGATGTCGAGGTTCAGATCGCCGTGCGGCGATCCCGCGCCGCCGAGGGGCAGCCGCCCCCGCGCCCGAACGTAGGCGAGCGTGGCGTCGAATGCGTCGAGGCTCGTCCCCGTCGGGCTGATGTGCGTCTCGCCGCTCATCGCGCCGACCTCGAGAGCGGCCTCCGTCCCGGCGCTCGGGCTGTAGCTCGCGGAGAGCGTGCCCCCGCCCGCGGCCGCAGGGGAACGTCCACCCGGGTCGAAGGGCGTCAGGCGGCGCCCGACGCCCGTCGCCCGCAGCCGCCACGGGCCGTGGATCGCGCCGGACCGAGCCCCGGCGCGGACGTCGCCGGGCGGGCCCGCGTCCAGCCGCGCCTCAGCGGACGGGTAGTCCGCCGCCGAGCGCGTGATGATGTTGATCGTTCCGAGCATCGCCTTGTTGCCGTACACCGAGGCGCCAGGCCCGAGGACGACCTCGATCTGCTCGATGTCGACGAGCGAGACGGGCAGCATCTCGAAAGCCGTGCCGCCGTAGAAGTCCAGGTACACGGTGCGGCCGTCGATCATCACGAGGATCCGGTCGGCCACCTCGTACGCGAAGCCGCGCAGCCCCGCCTGGCCGTCCGTCGCGCTCATCGTGCGCACGTCGAGGCCCGGGATCCTCCGGAGGATCTCGGGCAGCGAGGTCGCGCCGCTGTGACGGATCTCCTCCGCGGTGATGACGAAGGTCGTCGACGGCGACTCCGAGAGGGGCTGGTACAGCCCGGCCGCCGTGACGACGGGCGGATCCCAGAAATCCTGCTGAGGCTCGGTGCGGGGCTCGAGCAGCGGCTGCGCCGCAACGGCGCCCGCCCACATGGCGAACGCGGCGAACGAAGGGATCGGCGAGAGCAGTCGCGCCATGGGTGTCGCCTGCACGTGCAAGAGCCGTAGCCTGGATACTACGCCGACTCGCCGCCCCTTTCGCCACACCGGCCACACGGCGGCGTGGGTCGCCACACGCTCCGGCGCGGGCCGCCCCCGTGCCGCCGCGGTCGATGCCCCACATTCCTGCGGGTTTCGCGCGGGGCACGAGTTCTGCTCTTGCGCTGCTCGCATGGACCTCTCCACGAAGCAGTGCAGCGGCAAACCGGCGGGCGCCCCGAGCGATCTCCTCGCGTTCGACGTCGAGACCGGTCAGGGCGGGAACGATCCGACCTCGACCGACCTGGAGCTGCGGGTTCGGCGGCTCCTCCGGCAGGGCGACTCGAACGGCGCGGCGACGTGCGTCCTCGAGGAGCTCGGGCCCGGCGTGCTCGGCCATCTCTCCGCGATGCTGCCCCGGGACGACGCGAACGATGCCTTCTCCTACTTTCAGCAGGACGTCTGGCGCGGGCTGCCGGGCTTCCGGTGGGAATGCCCCCTCCACGCCTGGAGCAACTGCCTCGCGCGTCACGCCGCCGCTCGCATCGGGCGCGACGCGTACCGCCGGCGGCGGCAGCCGCTCGCGCCGAGCATCGCCGCGCGGCTCGTCACCTCGCCAGCGCCGATCGTCGACGTGGGGCGCGACCGTGAGCTCACGAAGCTGAACCACGAGCTCACGCCGCACGAGCGGCTGCTGCTCGCGCTGCGCGTGGATCGCGACCTGCCGTGGAGCGAGGTCTCCGCGCTGCTCTCGGCCGACGGCGAGGCGGTCTCATCGTCGGCCCTCCGCAAGCGGTTCGAGCGCCTCAAGGGGAAGCTCGTGACGCTCGCCCGCACGCACGGCGTGCAGGAGTGACGGCAACCACCCGTGCAGCGCGAGGCGAGCGTCCCGGCAGGGCGCCCGCCTCGCGCCGCCCCACCTCAGGGCGACACGCCCCGCGAGCCGAGGTTCCCGTTCACCCACCCGAATCGTCGCGAAGATCTCGCGCTGGAAGTCGTCCTGCACGAGGGTCATCGCCTGGCCGACGCCGAACTCGACGAGCGGGTACAGGGCAGCCGCGGGCATGTCGAAGAGCCTCTCGGCCAGCGCAGCGTTGAACTGCGCGAGCGGTCCGAAGGCGTCGGGCCGCGACGCCGCGAGCGCCTCCGCGTACTGGTGCTCGATCCCGCGGAACTGCGACTCGACGTAGACGATCGTCGCGGCGGCCTCGGCCTCGCCGCCGGCGAAGTACCGCGCCAGCGGAGCGCGGTATGCGGCCGCGAGGAGGTCTCCGATGCGCGGGTCCGCGAGGTCCACCGCGTCGCGCAGCTTCACGCCGATCTCGGGATCCAGCTGGGCTTGCACGAGGAGGTCCACCGCGGCCTCGCGACGAGGACGTGCGCACCGAGCAGGAGCTGGTCCTCGGGAAGGTCCATCTGCTGCTGCGCGAGAACCGCCCGGAGCGCCTGCGCGAGGAGGGCCGCCTTGGCGATGACGTAGCCCTGCTTCACCGCCCCGGTGATCGCCTCGACGTGCGCGGTCGTGTCCGCGCCGAAGGCGTTGTCGTGGCTCACGAACCCGTAGGCGTAGGCGATGAGGTTCGCGTCGCCCGAGGTCCGCGCGGCGTCCCAGGCGCGGAGCGTGGCGTCCGGCGTGACGTACTCGTGCAGGTAGTCGGCGATCGTGAAGAAGGGCTGGCCGAACGCGTAGTTGAACACGTCGGGGCCGTTGGCTCCGTACATCCTGTTCCGGAGCAGCTGCGGATCCGCGGTCTGGCCCGCCTTCTTGTGCAGCGCGCCCGCGATGTAAGCGTGCGTGGCGGCGTTCCAAGCGAGCGCGGTGCCCGGCGCCGTCGTGAGCGCGAGCGCGCATGCGATCGCGATGCTCTTGGTCATCAGGTCCATGATTGCCTCCTTCTGGTTGCTGCGTGGGCTGCCGGTTCAGGAGCATCGGGCGCGCCGCGATGTGACACGCCCGGGCACGCGTCGAGGGGGCGGCGTTCGCGCGGCGCGCCTCTGGGCAAGACGCCGCATGGCGCCGGAACCCGCGGCGGCCGATCGCCTGCACGCCGCCCGGCGCCGGGGAGGCCGTCGCGGCGCCGGCGCGGGGTGGCGACCGCGGTCCACGTGCGCTAGCCTCGCCGGCCCATGGACGACGCGGCGCGAAAGGCTCGGCACGATCGGCTCTGCGAGGCCGACCACCGCCACCTCTGGCACCCGTTCACGCAGATGCAGGACTGGCTGCGGGAGGAGCCGCTCATCGTCGACGCCGGCGACGGCCCGTACCTCGTCGACACGCTCGGGAACCGCTACCTCGACGGCGTGTCGTCGCTCTGGTGCAACGTCCACGGCCACCGCGTGCCGGAGGTCGACGAGGCGATCCGCGCGCAGCTCGGGCGGATCGCCCACTCCACGCTGCTCGGGCTCGCCTCGACCGCCTCCATCGAGTGCGCCGAGGAGCTCGCGCGGCTCGTCCCGCGCGGGCTCACGCGCGTCTTCTTCTCCGACGCCGGCGCGACCGCGGTGGAGATCGCGCTCAAGATGGCGTTCCAGCACCACCAGCTGCGCGGCGACACCGGACGGACCGAGTTCGTGGCGCTGCGCGGCGGGTATCACGGGGACACGATCGGCGCCGTCTCGGTGGGCGGCATCGACCTCTTCCACCGGATCTTCGCGCCGCTCCTGTTCCCGGTCCGCCACGCTCCGCAGCCCTACTGCTACCGCTGCCCGCTCGGAGAGACGCTCCCGTCGTGCCGGATGGCGTGCGCGGACGAGGTGGAGAAGCTCTTCGCCGCGTCGCCCGGGAAGATCGCCGCGCTCGTCCTCGAGCCCGTCATGCAGGGCGCCGACGGCATGATCGCCCAGCCCGCTGGGTACGTCCGGCGGATGCGCGAGATCTGCGACCGCCACGGCGCGCTCCTCGTGTGCGACGAGGTGGCGACCGGGTTCGGCCGCACCGGGACCCTCTTCGCGGTCGAGCAGGACGGCGTGGTCCCGGACATCCTCACGGTCGCGAAGGGGATCACGGGCGGCTACCTGCCCCTCGCCGCGACGGTGACGACCGAGGCGGTGTTCGAGTCGTTCCTCGGCGATCACGCGTCGAAGAGGACCTTCTTCCACGGCCACACCTACGCGGGGAACCCGCTCGCCTGCGCCGCGGCGACCGCGTCGATGCGGCTCTTTCGCGAGCGGAGGATCGTCGAGGGGCTCCCCGCGAAGGTGGCGGCGCTGCGTCGCGCCCTCGAGCCCGCCCTGGCCCACCCGCACGTCGGCGAGGTGCGCCAGCGCGGCCTCATGGTCGGGATCGAGCTCGTGTCCGACCGGGCGAGCAAGGCGGGGTACGACGACGCGCTGCGCGCCGGGCACCAGGTGATCCTCGCGGCGCGCCGGCGCGGCGCGGTGCTGCGCCCGCTCGGGAACGTCGTCGTCCTCATGCCCCCGCTCTCGCTCACCGAGGCCGAGCTCGCCGAGCTCGCCGGGATCGCGCTCGCCTCCATCGACGAGGTGACCGCCCGGCTCTGATGCGCGGCCTCTTCGTCACCGCCACCGACACCGGCGTCGGCAAGACCGAGGTCGCCT
>WNFV01016757.1_pt1 | contig 12787 bp, 8 predicted proteins | sample 5400101 | NCBI WGS metagenome assembly WNFV01 (sample SAMN13153361, study PRJNA577476) | soil metagenome | isolation source: 115 cm soil or saprolite under grassland replicate 1 | place: USA:California | collected 2016-06-15
CGCCTTCCAGCGCTGCACCTCCTCGAAGGCCCGCCGGAAGCTCTCGGCCGTGAACTCCTCGCCGTCCTGGTAGCGAAGGCCCTTGCGCAGCCGTACCTCCAGGGTCGTCTCGTCGACCCAGGAAGACTCCTCCATCGCCGCCCCGACGATGTGGCCCCGTTCGTCGGTGCGGACCGGCTCCTCCATCGTGTTCCAAGTGATGAACAGCCAGTTCAACGGATGCGAATCGACCACCTGAACGGTCCCGACGAATACGAAGGACGTCGCGGCTGCCATGATGCCTCCCTCGGCCAGCTACCGTCAGGGTGGCATACGCGTTTGCCCGGAACAAGATCGCTCGCCCAGAGTCCTGTTCGCACCCGTTTCCCTCGTCGCCATGTACCGATGGCAGCCGCCGCGCCGCTCCACGCTCGACCCAGATCGTCTGAGAGAGCGCTGCACCAGTCCAAGCTGGAGCCAACGTCCTGCTCCACTCGATTCGTCGTCGCGCTCCGGCCGTTTCATACACCGCCCGCGTCAACTGGGTGCTGGCGGCACCCTTCAGCCCTCACCTCATCAGCAAGAGGCATAGGGCTGGCCGGGCGAGGACTCAAGCGGCCAGTGACCCTAGAAACCGCCTTGCCCCTGTGGGCGGCCGGAACATGCGACTTCTTACTCGCGTCCAGGTATGCGTTCTTGAACCCGCTGTGGGAGCCGAGTGACCCAGATGGAGAGGCCTGGAGGCCGGACAACGACCTGGTTAGAGCCGTCGACAATCACCGATGGACAACTGGTACTCAGAGCGCTTCCCGACATGGGATGTGCTCTCCGGCCGGCATATGCGTCCCCGAACGCCGCTACGACCAGCGTTTCCGCTGGTCATCGGCTTGGTGGAGCCCCCGCCGGAATCGAACCGCCGACATCCTCCTACCGACGCAGCCGGATCTCCACGACTCCATCAGCCGGAAGGACGTGAACCCGCAGGTCGTGGCCGATCCCATGCCTGGCGAGCCCGCGGCGGAGGAGCTGCCGGAGCGCCTTGATGGTTAACGCGGCCGCGTCCGGTACCCATCACGGCGGAGCTTGGCATGGCGGCTGGCCAGCCGGACCGCTGGACCCTCGACCAATGGTGGAAGGTTCGTATGCTGGCTGGTTGGGGCCACCGCTGATGCTCAAACCTGCGCTGAGTAGCGCAAACGGCCATCAGCGCCGCAAGCGGCAACTCGACAGCTTACGAACCTTCTCGCCCATCCTGGTCTCGCTGCCAGTGACCTGCGACACGGCGAGCCTTGGCCGGTGGGCGAGCTGCTAATGTCGTCGCGGTCCGACGCGCATCGTTGTAGTTGGTGGTCGCGCCATGAGCGACAGCCGGCGGAGCTGCAGGCGCTTCGTGGGCGGTGGCCGTATGCGGGCGTCAGGGCGTCCAGGCGCGTGCTGCGCGAGCACTGGGGCCTGCGTTGAGCCAAGGCAGGCCTGGGAGAACGGCGGCGGCACCGGCGAGAACGCGAACGACGAGAGCTCGCGGACGACTGACGCACTGCGGCGCGTCATGTGGATAAGCCTGGGATGGGCAGGGTCAGCTGGGTGGGTCTGGCACCAGGCCTCCAGCGCCGCTGGCGCGCGGTAGACAAACGAGCCGCTCCAGCGCTGCCGGTCGTTGATCCCGACCACACGGCGGCCCTCGCCGATGGCCAGCAGCCCAGGGCCGAGCGGGTGGCTGTGGGAGATCCTGGGGCTGTCGGCGGCGTGCGCGATCCGGGCCAGCCGCACCAGGGCTGGTCGCCGTCGAGGTCGAAGACGTCATGAGGACCTCGGAAGGTGCACTCGCCACCCTGGTGGGTGACTCGGCGGGTCGTGGAGCGACTGGCCGGTGACGGCGCGGCGGTCTGACTGCTGGTCACCGAGATCCCTGCGAACTCGCCGGTCGCTAGCTGGTGCCCAGCGCCTCCAGAAGCTGCGCTCGGCTGGCGTTGCCACCGCTCAAGACCAGCGCGACGCGCTTCCCGGCCAGCCGCTCCCGCAGGCGCCGACCAGCCGCCAAGGGCGCCGCGCCGGCGGCCTCGACCAGGTTGCGGGTCGCCTCGATCATCAGCGCCTGGGCGGCGCGGATCTCGTCGTCGCCGACGAGGACGAAGTCGTCGAGCCACTGCCAAAGGATCTGCTGGGGGAGCTCGAACGCCGTGCGGGTGGCAAGCCCCTCGGCGCACGTTTCCATCTTGTCCTCGACCAGGCGGCGCTCCCGCCAGGAGCGGAAGGCGGCCGGCGCCGCGTCCGACTGGACTCCTATTACCTTGATCGCCGGATTGATCGCCTTGGCGACGATGCATGCGCCCGCCGCGCCGCTGCCGCCGCCGACGGGAACGACGATCACGTCGGTCTGGGGCTGCTCCTCGAGGATCTCCAGCGTCTCCGTTGCGACGCCCGCGATCAGCAGCGGCTCGTTGCCGGAGTGCACGTAGCGGTAGCCGTGCTCGCTCGCGAGTTGCTCGCAGCGCTCGCGCGCGTCGTCGAAGTCGCGCCCGTGGAAGACCAGCTCGGCGCCGAGACCGCGCATGGAGGCAACCTTGACCGGGCTGGCTTGCTCGGGTACGCAGATCGTCGCCTGAACGCCGAAGAGGCGGGCGGCATAGGCGATCGACTGGCCGTGGTTTCCGGTCGAGGCCGCGATCACGCCGCGCTCGCGCTCCTCCGCACTGAGCTGCGAGATCAGGTTGACCCCGCCGCGGACCTTGAAGGCGCCGACCGGCTGATGGTTCTCGTGCTTGACCAAGACCTCGGCGCCGAGCAGCTCGTCCAGGCTGGCGTAGCCGAACAGCGGCGTTGGGCGAAGATGCCGCAGGATGCGACGTCGCGCCTTGAGCACCTCGGCGAGCGTTGGCACCGGCCAGTCCATCGCGCAGCCGACCCTAGCGCAACGCTCGGCTTCGATCGCCGGCAGCCGCAAGCAGCGACCAGGTTCCCGCCGGCCGCACGACCGGGAGGCCATCGAGCTGGCGCAGCGTCTCGTCGCGCCGCCGCTGCATTGCTGCGTTCGCGGCGGCAAGGTCCTCGTCGGGCACGCCGAGGACGGCGCGCGTTCTGTAGGCGGCCACGGCCTTCTTGAGGTCGTCGCGGCCGGTGACCGGCAGCCAGCTGTTCGCGTCGTCCTCACCGATCGCCGCCGGGGTCGGCTCCATTGCGGCTGCAGGGGTTGGGATGTGGGGTGTCGAGGTTCTCCAGGCGAAGGACGTCGGGGGTCGTCGCCGGCGGCCTGGGCGACCCGATCGATGTTGAAGCCGGATGTGCGCAAGCTGCCGGACGCCCATTGGACCCTCCTCCTTTGCCCCGGTGCAGCGTAACGCGCAGCGCCAGCCCGGGAAGGAGCGGTGCCAGGCTGCCCTGGAGGCGGGACCTCCCGGCGTTGCTGGCGAGCGTGTTCTGTAACGGCCGCTACCACCAGGAAGGCGTGGGCGAGCATCGCCCGATCATGGTGGACTCCACCAAGGAGCGAAACGACGTTCTCGCCTCTTGACCGCCGCCTGGCGGTGCTGGGTAGTGTTTGCGCCAATCGAGCATGGCGGGAGTGATGCGGATGCCGGCACTGGGCTCACCGATCGTCAGGCGGCTTCGGAGGATGGCAGGCGCGTACCAGGACGCGGCGGGAAGCCCTTCGAACGATCCGCTCGAGGTCCTCGGAACCTACGAGGCCGAGCTCACCCGTACGGTGATCAGCCGTCGCGGGGCACTGGTCGGAGCGGGGACACTGGCCGCGGCCGCGCTCGGGGTGGCCAGAGCCCCGAGGGCCGTCGCCGCCCGGGACGCCTCCGTGGTCGTCATCGGTGCCGGCCTCGGTGGCCTTGCCTGTACCTACCGGCTGCACCGCCACGGGGTCCCGGCCACGCTCTACGAGGCGCAGGAGCGGCTGGGAGGACGGTGCTTTTCGATCCGCGGCTTCTTCAACGCTGGGCAGACCGCCGAGCACGGCGGGCAGTACATCGACAGCCGCCATCGCCACATCCGGTCGCTCGCCAAAGAGCTCGGCATTCCTCTTGTGGACACGTTCGAGCAGTCGTTCCCCGCGGGCAGCCTCGACCCGCTCTGGCTGGACGGGGGGCTGCAGGACCCGGCGGAGGTATTCGCCGACCTCGGCCTGTTCATGGACCGGCTGCGGGCCGACTACCGGCGCGTCGGCAGGTACTTCTACGACCAGGCCGGGCCGGAGGCGGTCGCCTTCGACCACATGACGATGACGGAGTGGTTCCAGGCGAACCTGCCCGGGGGAGCGGGTTCCCTGCTCGGCCGCGCCCTCGGCGCGTTCATGCAGGGCTTCTTCGGCCTTGAGCCCGACGACATGTCCGCGATCAACCTGTTCGAGGCGTTCGTGGTCCCGTATCCGGGCGCGGACGAGCGCTTCCGGGTCGCGGGCGGCAACGACATGATCGTGCAGGGACTCCGGTACGCCCTGCCCACGCAGGCGATCCGCACCGGCCACGCGCTGCAGGCCGCGTGGATGCGCGGCGACGGGCGCCTGGGCCTGCGGTTCTCGGGCCTGCCCAGCGAGGTCGTGGCCGACCGCGTCGTGTTCGCGCTGCCGTTTACCGTCCTGCGCGACCTGGACCTGTCCCGCCTGCCCCTGTCGGCGCGGAGGCGTCGCGCCATCGCCGAGCTGGCGATGGGGACGAACGCCAAGCTCAACTTGCAGCTCCACCGCTCCTTCGCGGCGCTCGACTGGACGGGGAGCTTCTCGAGCGACGAGCCGCACTACGTCACCTGGGACTCGACCTACGGGCAGACCAGCCCGGCTCCGGAGATCCCGGTGCTCACCGTCTACAACGGCGGCAGGGAGGGTGCCAGCTACCCGACCGACGTGGCGCACGCCGCTGCGTCCCCAGAGGTCGTCGCGGACGTGCTCGCCAACTTGGAGCGCGGCGTGCCGGGCGTCACCAACGCGTGGAACGGGCTGGCGTTCCTCGACTCGTGGGTGGACGACCCGTGGGTGCGCGGGTCCTACGCGGGATTCGGGCCTGGCCAGTACACCGACTTCTGGGGCTTCCTGCGGCGTCCCGAGGGACCGGTCCACTTCGCCGGCGAGCACACCTCGACCTTCAGCCAGGGGTACCTGAACGGCGGGGTCGAGAGCGGCGAGCGGGCCGCCCGCGAGGTGATGAACGCCCTTGGTGTCCCGGTCCGCGACATGGCGGTGGAGCTCAGCCCGTCCACCGGATCGCCACGGCCACCCAGGAGAAGGTCATGGCAGGCGGTCGAGGCGGCCACCCTCTCATCGCCGTAGACATGCAAGCCCTACCTGACCGGCGGCCTGGACGCCGTCCCCACCGGCCCCATCCCGGGCAGCCACCGCCACTGGCCGCCCGCCTGGGCCGCCTATCAGCGGCCATGTGTGCCGTTTGACGGCTTCTGTCAGTCGATGAAGGATGTCGGCGTGGACAGCCAGCAGCTACTGGAACGAGTGCGCGCGCTGCGCGCAACGGGCCGCTCCCCCAAGCAGATCGCCCGCGCCCTCGGCCTGCGGTCCGCACAGGTGACCCCTCTGGTCAGGCTCGTCGCCGCCGAGGAGCGCGCCGACGCTGCCGAGCCCAAGGTGGTCGGGTGCTGGGTGAGCCCGGGTGGCGCCAGGGGCTCACCGTCGACGGCCATCCCGAGTGGCCTGCTGTCGCGCGCCAGGAGCGCTACGGCAGGGTGCGTGTCTGTGGCTGGCTGGTCGACGTCTGGTGCCTGGGCGTCAAGGACGTGGTGGGCCCCCGCGTCATGAGCGAGCGCCGCGCGGCCGAGCTCACCGGCTCGTTCTTCGCCGCCTACCCGGCGTCACCGCTCGAGGCACCGCTGGAGCTGGCGCGGCACCTTGTGTTCGGAGCCGTCGAGTATGCGCGCGCGCTCGGCTTCGAGCCCGCTCCGGGCTTTGCAGCGACCGCTGGTGAGCTGGGGGAGTGGGCCGGCCCGAGCGCGATCACCTTCGGACAAGATGGCAGGCCCTGCTTCGTGCAGGGCCCCCACGACAACGCCGACGCCATCCTGCGGACGCTGGAGCGTTCCGTCGGGCGGGGCAACTTCACCTTCCTGGTCCAGGCATCGCCTTGACAAGGGTTCCCTTGATGCGTCCGGCGGCCGGGGAGTGGTTCGTGGCGCGTGCGCGGTCACCCCGCCCGGGCAGCCGGCGGCACGGCCACGTGCGGACCCGGGCGCTCCAACCGCTCGTCCGGCGGTGACCGCAGTGCGATCACGCGGGTCGACGGCGGTGGCGCAGCGGGCCGCGCTGGCGTTTGCGGAGCGGGCGCTGCGAGCGGGCCTGCCGGCCGGGCTCGACGGCTACCAGGAGCTGCTGGGTTGTCTGCAGCAGGGCCGGGTCGTCGACGACGCCACCTCGGTGCTGGTCGAGCAGGCGGTTGGTGTGTGGGCGCGGCCCGGGTTCGAGACGCTGGTGTCGCTGCCGCGGCTGCGGTTCGAGCCGTTCGGCTACCAGCTGGAGGCGGCCGGGACCGTGCTGCGGGCGATGCGTGGCCGAGCGATCCTGGCCGACGAGGTCGGGCTCGGCAAGACCATCGAGGCGGCGCTGGTCGCAAGCGAGCTGCGCCTTCGTGGTCTGGCCGCCAGGACCCTGATCCTGGTCCCGGTCGGTCTGGTCCAGCAGTGGCAGGAGGAGCTGGACCGCAAGTTCGGTCTGCCATCGGCGCTCGTCCAGGGCGGCGGCTTCCCGGACGTGGGCGGGTCGGTGGAGCAGCCCCTGGTGATCGCTTCGTTGGCTGCGGCGCGCCGGCCACCCCTGCGCGATGCGGCCACCGGGACCGCCTGGGATCTGGTCATCGTGGACGAGGCGCATCGGCTGAAGAACCCGCACAGCGCGTCGGCCAGGCTGGTGCGCGCGCTGCGCACCCGCTACCTGCTGCTGCTGACCGCCACCCCGGTCGAGAACCGGCTTGACGACCTCTTCCAGCTCGTGAACCTGGTCCGGCCGGGGCATCTGGGCACGCCCAAGGACTTCCGCGCCCACCACGGTCCTGCGAGGGCCGGCGCCGAGCCGGCTCGCAACCTGGCGGCGCTGCAGCGGCGGACGCGCGAGGTGATGGTCCGCCACCGCCGCAGCGAGCTGGCCGCGATGCTGCCGCGGAGGCTGGCCGAGACGCTCTGCGTCCAGCCCGGAGCCGAGGAAGCCGAGCTGTACGCGTCGGTCTCGGACCGGGTCCGCCTCGAGGGCCGCGGCGCCAGCCCCGCCCGCCGGCTGGCCCTGCGCAGCGTGCAGCGCCTTGCCGGGTCGAGCCCGCGGGCGCTGGCCCCGAGCCTGGAGAAGGTTGGCTGGACCGATCTGGCCCGGCTGGCGGACAAGATCGACGGCACCGAGAAGGCCCGCGTGCTGGTCGAGCTGCTGCGCCGCCATCGCGCCGCCGGCGACAAGGTGCTGGTGTTCACCGCCTTCCGGCAGACACTCGGCTACCTGGCCGACCTGCTGGCCACCGCGGATCTGCCGGCGGCCACCTACCACGGCGGGCTACGCCGGCGGGAGAAGGAGGAGGCGATCCGCTCCTTCCGCGAGGAGCTGCCGGTCCTGCTGACGACCGAGGCTGCCGGTGAGGGTCGGAATCTGCAGTTCTGCCACGTCATGATCAACGTCGACCTGCCCTGGAACCCCATGCAGATCGAGCAGCGGCTCGGCCGCATCCACCGCATCGGGCAGGACCGCGAGGTGCTGCTGACCAATCTGGTGACCAGGGGGACCGTCGAGGAGCGGATCCTCGGCGTGCTGGAGGCCAAGATCAACCTCTTCGAGCTTGTCGTGGGCGAGCTGGACATGATCCTCGGACGCATCGAGGAGGACTTCGACTTCGAACGCTTCGTGTTCGACGCCCATGTCGCCAGCCGCGACGACGCCGAGCTGCAGGCGCGCTTGAACGCGCTCGGTGACGACCTGGCCCGAGCGCGCCAGGACTACCTGGCCAGCCGCGGCCGCGCCGACCAGCTCATCGCCCCGAGCCAGCCGTGACGACCACCGACCCGGCGCTTGCGTTCTGGCTGCGGTACGTGGAGGCAGGCGGCGGCCTGCACGAGGACGCCGACGACCAGGTCCTGGTGATGCTGCCCGGCGAGCTGCAGGCAGCGCTCGGTCTGCCCGAGGAGGTCGCGGCCACCGCCGATCCGGAGGTGGCGCGCGAGAGCGGGGCGCTGCTGCTGCTCCCCGGCCACCCTGTGCTCGACCAGGCGGCGGCGAGCGTGCTCGACCGGGGTGACGCCGGCTGCGCGTGGCTGGCCTGGCCGGATGGGGCGCCGCCGGCGCCGGTGGCGCTGCTGCAGCGGGCTCGGGAGCGGTTCGACATCGACCACGGCCGGATCGACGCTGGCGGGCATCCGGCCCGGGTGTACCTGCCTGTGCTGCGGGTGGGGGCGCTGGTCTCTTACACCGCACGGGCGGGTGAGCGCTTCCAGGAGCGCGAGGAGGTCTGGGTCGACGCTCGCACCGGCGTGGCGCTCCACCAGAACCTCAGGCGGGCCGTTGTCGGGCTGCGCCGTCTGGCGGCCCCGGACACCCCGCACCGGGCGCTCACCCCGGATCTTGCCGTGGCGCTCGCCGGGGCGCACCAGCGTATCGTTGCGCAGGCGCTGGCCCGCCAGGAGGTCCTGGCCAGGCAGGCACGGGCGCCGCTGCGCGACGAGCTGGCCCAGACCGACGCCTACTACCAGGCCGCGCTCGCGGCGCTCGCCAGGCGCCGCGAGCGGGCCGAGCCGGACCGCCGACGGCTCCTGGACGCCCGGGCCGAGGCGACCAGGGTGGAGCATGCCCGCAGGCGGGCGGAGATCCAGGAGAAGTTCCGCCCCAGCCACCAGCTGCGGCCGTTCCGCCTGCACCTGCAGCTGGTGCCAGCGCTCGAACTGCCCGTGCAGGTGCGCCGGGGCAAGGCCAGGCACCCATTCGCGTTCACCTGGATCCTTCCCCGCGCCGGGTTCGTCGATCCCCGCTGCCCGCACTGCGGCACCGCCGAACCGCTGGTGGCGGGCCGGGACCGACTGGGCTGCCGTGCGTGCCTCCCACGGCCCCCCGCGGCCGCCCCATCGCCCGCACCGGCAGCTCCTACCCCGCCGTCCCAAGCGGCTGCGCCGGCGGCGCCGGCACCCGAGCGCGCTTCGGGCGCCGCCAGGTCGCCGCGCGGGCCTGCCCGCCGGCCGGTGCGGTCCCCCGCGGCGGCGTCCGCCCCGCCACTCGACCGGGAGCTGGAGCGAGCAGCGCGGGTCGCCAGCAAGCTGCCGAGCTCGTTCTGGGAGGTGGTGGCCAGCGGCGAGCGCTGGCCGCGCAAGCAGGTCGTGCCCGGCTCACCCTTGGGCGTGCTGTACCGGCTGTACGGCGCCGAGGGACCGGCGTGCGCGGTGGGGATCGCACCCGGCCAGAGCCGGCGGCTGGCCAGGATCAGCATGCTCGGGGCCAGCTCGCTTCGTGGCCCCGTGGTGGTGAGCACCGGCAGTGTCGCCCTTGACGACGGCTCCAGCTACCCCTACACGGTCCGCTGGCGCCTGCAGGCCGCCAAGGCGGCAGTCGAGGAGGTCCTCACATCCGGCGCAGCCGGTCCTACCCTCCCGCACCGCGACCGCCTGCACCCGATGGTCGCCACGCGCCTGTTCGACGAGGTCCCGGGCACGCCGACCCAGCTCGACCCGGTCGGCGCGGCGTTGTGGGAGCAGGGACGCCACCTTGGCCTGCCGCTGGTGGTCCGCTGCCTCGCGGCCTGGTGGCGGCTGCGGGACCCGTCAGCGGTCCCCCGTCCACCGCCGGTGCTGGCCGCAGGGCTGGCCACCCTCGTCGGCCGCCGCGCCGGCGCCTGGCATCCCGTCCAGGCAGTGGCCGCCGCGCTCGGGGTGGACCCGACCCACGCCTCCGCCGCCGCCGACGAGCTGCAACAGCTCCTGCTCCTGTCACCCCAGCAGCCGTGGTAACCGACCGCCGCAGGCCGGCCAGGACCACTATCCTTGTCCGGCCATGCCGCGCAACGCTACTGCCGTCAGCCGGTCGCCCTTGGGGCTGGAGCGCCGGGTCGCCGCCGCCGCGGAAGCCGCGATGACGAGGGAGCAGTCGGTCTCCCCTGTTGGCGTGCTCGTGGGGATCGGCTGGCTGCCGGGCGGCCTGGTCGACGACTGGCGTCGGGGGCGCGTCGACTACCTGGAACGGGTGGCGGCGGTAGGGCCGGACAAGCTGGCCGTGGCGCTGGAACAGCTGCGTCGCTGGGCGGCGCGCAAGGGGCTGGAGCCCAGCGAGGTCCCCTACGTGGCGGCCACCCGTGACCGGCGACCCCTGCGGTTCACCGCCAACGGTGACCAGGCGATGGAGCGCGCCTGGCGCACGCACTGGACCCGACCCGACCTGTCTGCGGCGGAGCGGGAACGGTTGACCCGGCGGCAGAGCAAGCCGCCCGACCTGGTGGTGATCGAGCCGCTCAACCCGTGGACCTGCACGGGCTGCGGTGGCACGGGATCCCTCCTATTCATGGAGGGCCCTGGGCCGTTGTGCCTTGGCTGCGCGGACCTGGACCATCTGGTGTTCCTGCCGGCCGGCGACGCGGCCCTGAGCCGCCGCGCCAGGCAGGCAAGCGGCCTGGCGGCGGTGGTGGTCCGATTCAGCCGCTCCCGCAAGCGGTACGAGCGCCAGGGGATCCTGGTGGAGGAGGCGGCCCTGGAGCGGGCCGAGGCGCAGTGCCTGGCCGACGAGGAGGCGCGTGCTCGCCGCCGCGAGCGCGACCGGCAACGCCGCGCCGACCAGGACCTAGTGTTCCAGGCGCGGCTGGCCGAGGCGGTGGTGCGGCGGTTCCCCGGCTGCCCGGCCGGGCGCGCCGAGGCGATCGCCCGGCACGCCGCGGTGCGCGGCAGCGGCCGGGTCGGGCGCACCGCCGCCGGACGGGCGCTGGACGAGGAGGCGATTACGCTCGCCGTGATCGCCTCGGTGCGCCACCAGGACACCGGCTACGACGAGCTGCTGATGGCCGGCGTGCCCCGAGGGGAGGCACGCGCGCGGGTACGGCCCGAAGTCGACCGGATCCTGGCCGCCTGGCAGGCCGGTAGCCTGTGACTCCGGCAAGGACCCAGATGAGAGGATGCGGTGCGGACACCACCTGATGAGCGGCTGGCGGCCACTGCGGCGGAGGCGGAGCCGCTCCGACGGCTGCGCACCTTCACGGGATGGGCGGGGACTGGGCGCAAGCTCACCCAGACGGGGCGGGTCACGCTTGCCGACGCGCGCGAGCTCGTGGAGTTGCTCGGCACCGGGGACGTCATCGATCCCAAGATCGGCGATCGGGTGTTCCGCACCAAGAGCAGCGAGGAGCTGCCCGGAATCACCACGGTCGGGGAGTGGGCAAAGGCGTGCCGTCTGGTGCGCGTGACCCGTGGGCGGCTGGCTCCGGTGCAGAGGAATGCAGGCCTGGCGGATCGCCCGCTGGAGCTCTGGGCCCGGATGTTCGAGGCGTTCCCACGGCTGGGCGCGGCGCTGTGCCCGCCGGGGTGGGGCGAGTCGCTGCTGCGGCGCCACTTCCAGGAGGGCATCGGCGCCGTGCTGGCGGCGATGGCCCGGCGCGGCGGCCCCGTTGCCCTCGCGGAACTCTGCGCCCTCGCCTGGGAGACGGTCGCCGCAGGCTATGTGCTGGATGACGCGACCGACCAGCAGCTGGCCACCTGGCGTGCTTTCAACGACCGTGACGTTCGCCGCGCGCTCGACCTGCTCCAGCAATTGGGCGCGGTCCACCTGGATGACGAGAGGTCCGCGGAGCTGACCGAGCTTGCCGTCTGGGCGATGCGCCGCAGCCTGGGCGCGCCAGCGCCGGGCGATCCCATCTTCCAGGTGCGGATCACCTTGGACGGGGTGGAGCACCCGCCGGTGTGGCGGCGGCTGGTGGTCCCCGCGGGCATCCGGCTGGACCGGTTGCATCAGGTGATCCAGGCGGTCATGGGCTGGGAGAACTACCACATGCACGTCTTCTCCGACGGCCGGGCCCAGTACGGACGGCCCGACCCGGAATTGGAGTTCCGGGACGAGCGCAAGGCGACCCTGCGCGACCTGCTGCCACGCGAGGGTGGCCGGGCCCGCTACACCTACGACTTTGGTGATGACTGGGAGCATGAGGTCGTGGTCGAGAAGGTGCTGGCCGTCGAGCCGGGCATGGCCTACCCGGTCTGTGTGGCGGGCGAGGGCGCCTGCCCGCCTGAGGACTGCGGTGGTGCGTGGGGGTATGCGCACCTCCGCGAGGTCCTTGCCGACCCCACCCACGAGGAGCACGACGACCTGCTGGCATGGTCGGGGCTGGAGAAGGGAGCGGACTTCGATCCCAGCAGCTTCGAGGTGGAGCAGGCCAACCGGGCGCTCGCGGCCGTGGGCGTCGCGCGGTGAGGACTCACGCCCGTCCTGGTCCGTCGTGTCCAGCCGACCCTGGCGACACGGTGCACACGCGACGTCGTGACCTGCCGCCGGTCGCCACCACGATCGTGCACTGACCGTTGCGGGATCGGTGAGCATCTGGACCTTCCGCCCCCGGGCCGGCTGTCCGGGTTGACCGCAGTGATGTGCCTTCGGCGGAGCACATGCCGCAGCGTCTTGGCGGTCAACGCGCCCGCGTCCGATACCCATCACGGCGGACCTTGGCGTGCCGCTTGACCACGCGAATCAACGGACCCTCAACCAGCGGTGGAAGGTTCGTATGCTGGCTGGTTGGGACCACCCAACCCCCAGCTCAGCGCGCCGCGCAGCTTTCTTGCTTGCTCTCTTGGTAGCCCTTGGCAATCTCATGCCCGGCAGCAGGATTGCCTAGGGGCGCCATGATCTACAAGCGTGGCAAGCGGTGGCGGC